>OBUZ01000034.1_pt1 | contig 161462 bp, 148 predicted proteins | sample 1494961 | NCBI WGS metagenome assembly OBUZ01 (sample SAMEA2579939, study PRJEB22360) | human gut metagenome | biome: human gut; feature: human-associated habitat; material: faeces | place: Denmark | collected 2008/2010
CTGTAAACATGGATGCCGTATCCATCCTGATGTCATTCATGATCATGTTCTTCGCCAATGCATGCGGAATTAACGTAAGCATTTCCATGATGATCGTAATCCTTCTGGCAAACGTACTCCTGTCAGTAGGAACTCCCGGAATCCCAGGCGGTGCCATCGCATCCTTCGCAGCCCTCGCAACCATGGCAGGTCTGCCAGCAGGAGTTATGGGCGTTTACATCAGCATTAATACACTCTGCGATATGGGTGCAACCTGCGTCAACGTTATCGGAGATATGGCCGGATGTGTGGTTCTGAAAGAGAAAATCAAATTGGAAGATTAAACGCAAAAAAAGCTGTTTTTTCCAATCGACTTAAGGCAAAAAAGTTGCTGTGCATTTCTATAACTGAAACGCACAGCAACTTTTTTATTTACAGCAATCTCTTCGTCACGTTACTCTACACCGAATAACTGCTCCACGGTTTATCGGTTAAATTGCTATCTGGCTCTATTTCTTTAATCCGGTTGTAACCTTGCAGTTAGTTACTTTCAGGCTTCCTTCAGAAACAAAGAGTGACAGACTTTCTCCCGGACGTTTATATGCTCTTGCATTTAATGCAACACCGTCTACATAGATTGTAGCAATTGTATCATCTACGATCATTTTGATATTGTATTTCTTACCAGGTACCAGTTCCAGCGGTCTCTCCAGTCCGATATTCTGGTTTGCAGGCCATGGCCAGTTTGGTTTTTTCTCAAATACATATCTGTTTTCTGTTACATTAAATACGAACTGGTAAGACTCAGCTTTATCCTCATCTTCATAGAATCTCACACCGAAAGTTCTGGTTCCTTCTGTGAATTCCACATCTGCTTCGAATTTGAAGATATCTCCTGTATCTTTTGTAACTACTTTTTCTGTACTCTTAGTTGGAGTATCAATTACAAAATCTTCTGTTTTTTCTTCTTTATCAAATGCATTCCATACAGTTTCCGGAATTCTTACACCAAGGGTTCCATCTTCTCTCTGGTAAACCTCATGTGCCATAAATGTTCCTGCCCAGATGAAGTTATTGTCATCATCATCCTGATCCTTGGTAGCAACCCAGCCAAAGAGGATTCTCTGTCCGTTCAGTTCAAAAGTACGTCCTGCATAATAGGATCTGCCGTCAAATGCATCATCTTTCGGTGCGATCCATGGACCTTCCAGACTCTTGCTCATACGGTATACCATTTTACTTCTGTCACTGTATTCTGTCACAATATGATACCACCAGTCACCAATCTTAAATAAGTCTGGCATCTCATGCATAGTATAGAGATCCGGTGCCCAGAAATCTCCTTCAAACTTCCAGTTTTTCAGGTCTTTAGATGTGAATTTAACAGTTCTTCCTGTCTGTCTTGTCTTTGGTCCCTGTAATCTTGCACCAAGGATCAGCAGATACTGATCATTTTCCTCATCGCGGATCACCCATGGATCTCTCCAGTCATCCGGGTCATAGCCTTCCTGTGGAGTGAAGGTAAGTGCATCCTGAGTTTTGTGCCATGTTACAAGATCATCACTGTATGCATGCATCAGAACCTGAGATGGTTTTCCAAGTGCCGGATAATCACGGTTATAACCTGTATAGAAAATATGATACTGTCCTTCTGCCTCGAAAACACTTCCTGCAAAGATAAACTGATCCTGTTCTTCATCTGTTCCTCTCGGAATTGCCACGCCTTTATCTTCGTAATGTACAAAATCAGAAGTTGTTGCCAGATCCCAGCCAAATGGTTCTCCAAATGGTCCCGGTTTTCTGGTATCTCTCTGATGATATAAATAGAATTTATCTCCATGTCCAAATGGCATGCAATCGCCAAACCATGTTCCCGGGAACTGATAGTATAATTTCTGCATAGTCTTAATCTCCTTTTTTATACTTTATTTCACTTTACAGGCCTGCTTGTACTTTTCCGGCAAGCCTGTTATTTACTCATAAATCAAACTACTGTTATCAGATAATTCTTGCATATTATCAACCTTTTACTGCACCTGCTGTCATACCTGCCAGCATCTTCTTGCTGCTGAAGAAGTAGAAAATAAATACCGGAAGTACTGTTACAGTGATGGCTGCAAATGTACCACCCCAGTCTGTCAGTCCCATGCTTCCTACGAAGTCATTTAAACCAAGTGTAATGGTTTTCATATCTGTAGATCTGGTAAATGTATAAGCATTAATATACTCATTCCAGCAGAATACTGCCTGCATGGTTGCTACTGTAATAATAGAGTTCAGTGACATCGGAACCACCATCTTAAAGAAACATCCTATCGGTGAACATCCATCAATGATCGCTGCTTCCAGCATTTCTTCAGGGAAGAATTTGCTGAATGAATAAAACAGCTGAATGGAATAAGACAGTGAAAAAGCAATCTGTGGCAAAATAATTGCCGGGTATGTATTGATCAGTCCCATCTTATTAAAAATAGTAAACAATGGAATCAGTGCAACCTGCATAGGAAGCATCAATCCAAGAAGGAAATAATTAAGGACAAATTTTCTGCCTTTGAATTTGATTTTGCTTAATGCAAATCCAGCCATCAGTGCAAATAAAAGCAGAGGAATCAGTACACCGATCAAAACAATGATACTGTTTTTAAAATAAGTCAGCATATGGCTTTTTGTAAAAACATTGATAAAGTTTGTCAGCACCCATTTTGACGGGAGTGCATATGCCGGTAACTGTCTGAAATCATCCAGTGACTTAAAACTTGAAGTAAATACATAGAAGAAAGGATAAACCTGCATCACAACAAGGATTAATGCGATAACCCATTTAATGATGCTCGGAATGGTTGTTTTTTTCTTTTTCATTCGTCATCCCCTCCTCCTGTAAATTTACGGAATAACATTCCAACTACCATACAGATGATTACGATCATGATCGCTACAGAACTTCCGTAACCATATTTCATACTGCTGAACGCCTGTTTATACATATAAGTTGTCATAAGTTCAGACGCATTTCCCGGTCCTCCATGTGTTAACAGATAAGAGAACTCGAAAGATCTCAGGGAACCATTCAGTACCAGCAGACAGTTTGCAATGATAACCGGTTTAATATAAGGAATTCTTACATAAAGATATTCCTGCCATGTTGATGCTCCATCGATCAGTGCTGCTTCTCCCAGTTCATCCGGAACACCGATCAGTGCTGCATAAAAGATAACCATATACAGTCCCAGGTATTTATATGCTTCTACAAAAGCTGTTACATACAGTGAAATCTGAGGATTTGAAATCCACTCCATCAGTTTCAGAGATGGATCGATGAATGATAATACCTGATTCACAATACCGGTTGGCGTTACTGATAATAACTTTGTAAAAATCTGGCAAATCGCTACAGAAGAAATAACTACCGGAATATAATACAGAGTCTGTAAAGCAACTCTTCCTTTTTTAATACGACTGAGGAGAATCGCAAATAATAAACCTCCAAATACCTGAATTGCCACATTAATTACAGTATAAACAAGAGTATGCCCTATTGTAGCTCTGAAAACTTCATCCTGCGTAACAAGTTCTATATAGTTTTTTAATCCTACAAATACTTTCTCTCCAACACCACCCCAGTCAAAAAAGCTATAATAACCAGCCCATATGATGGAAACAATTACAAATGCTGTATAAATAAGAAATGCTGGAAAGATGAATAAAAGGATGACTGACTTTTTTCCAAATGCTTTCTGCACAGTTCTTCCTCCTCTCTTTCTCTGAAAGAGACTGACAAGGCAGCTGTCAGTCTCTGTTTATTATTATTGAAAAATCACTTACTTTTTACAAAAGAATCACAGGTTTCGATAAATTCATCCGGAGTGGTAATTCCCTGAGCCAGTTTCTGCTGTTCATCTGCAATTTGGGTCAGATTTTCTGAATCAAGCTTATCATCCCATGAGGTCCATGCTGTTTCAGCATTTTCAAATAACGGCTGAAGATCATAGAAAAGCTGTGGAAGTCCTTCTGGAATATCATCGTTAAACGGTGAGAAAATATTTCCTTTGTTGTAACAAGCCTCTGAATAATGTTCACATGCATAATCAAAGAATTCCTGCATAGTGTCGTCATATGTAGCCTTATTATATCCAATACCAAATCCTGCGTGAATTGGAATATTTGTCTCCATATTATCCATTTCTTCTGTGTCAGGCACAGGGAAAAATCCTATCTGACCTGCATCATACATATCCTCAGCAAGATTGATCTGACCTGAACCACTGTAGAAAATTCCACCAGTGCCACCATAGAATAAGTTTGTGGCTGAAGTGTAATCTACACTTGCAAATCCTGGTTCAAAATATCCTTTTGTTCCAAGATCATAAACCAGATTTACACCATATTTGGCAGCTTCATTTTGGGCAAAAGAGTCTGTTCCAGCCTGATATCCAGTGATAAATTCCGGACCTGTTACTCTCCATGGAGAGAATGAAAGATATCTCATAATCTGCCATACATCTGAACCACCGATAATAACCGGAATTTCTCCTATATCCGCAAGTTTCTGACAGTCTTCTTCAAATTCTTTCCATGTTGTCGGAGTTTCTTTAATACCGGCTTTTTCAAAGAGATCCTTCCTATACATAAAGAATTCACAATATAATCCCTGTGGGAAAAGATACAAATTACCATCATCTGCATCTGTAAGGAAATCTCGTACCGCACCATTCATCTTATCCGCATATCCATTTCGATCTAACTCAGCACCTAAATCCACTAATGCATCAATGTCTTTACATGCTTTAGAAAGTGTTCCATTGGGGCATCCGAAGATATCTGGTAATGTATCACTATTGATATACATCTGTAATTTCGTAAAATAATCTTGTTTATCATTAACCATTTCTATTTCATAGTCAATGCCTTTCTCATCACAGAAATTTTTCAACAAATAGTCATAAACCTGATACTGTTCTGTCGATTCTGTTGAGTTTAATAAAGCAGTAATCTTCGTTCTTTTTCCATCATCCGATTTCTTCGCAGAAGCTGTAACTGCTCCCATGCCTGTCAGAAGACTGGCTGTCATAGCTGCCGTCATGGCAAGTGATAACACTTTTTTCATTTTCCTCATTTACTTGTTTCCTCCTTTTAATTTGTGTTTCCTCGTTCTTGATGATTTTATTTTAGTCTTTCTGCCTTTTATAAACAATTGGAAATAAAAGTAAAAATAGGAGATTTGTGCACAAATTTTATACTGTGCACAAATCTCCTGTTCTATCGTCAGGCAGATAAAATCATCCGCCTCGCTGCTTGCCTGATTCGGTTAAATGACTTACCTGATACAGTTAACCTCGCTGTTTATATATATTTCCTGAATTCATTGGGTGTAATACCGTAACGCTTTTTGAATACTTTTATGTAATATCCAAAGTCTTTGTATCCTACCATTTCTGCGATTTCATATTGTTTATATTTATTATCTGCAATCAGTTTCTCCACCTGTTGGAACCGGACATCTGTCAGATATTCCAGAAAACTCTTTCCGGCATATTTCTTAAGAAGGCGGCTGATATAGGTTCTGCTTACATGGAATTTCTCAGTCAGATCATCCATAGATAAATCTCCTGAATAATTCTTCTCAATGTAAGAAAGAACACTCTGAACCAGTTTCCGGTTCCGTTCATCAGTTCCTTCTGTATTCTGTTTAATCAGCGTTCCAAACAGATTCAGCAGACAATTCAACACCTCTTCTGTGTTCTCGCACTGACAGATTCTTTTTATTCCATCCTGAAGCACAGAAAGATTCCAGTTTTTATTATGAATTTCACTGTCAACTGCACAGATATATGGAAATTTCATACATCCCAAAAGTAAATCCATTGCTGCAAATTTCACCGGAGATACATCTTCCGGTGCGTTTCGAAACATCTGATGAAGTTCATCCTCCGCTTTCTCAAAACTATCCTGAAACAAAGTCATCATAAAATGTGTTTTTTCACCGGAAGTAATCACAAAGTCTGTCTGTTTTTCATATTGCAGATCTTCGTATCTGAGTATGATATTCGTACCCAGATAAACACATTGCCTGCATGCTGTCTGTGCCTTACGGTACTGTGCATTTGCCTGATATTCGTCCACTTCTACATCGCTCAATCCAAAATTCATATGTGCTTTCAGATACCGTTCTACTTCTACCTGTATCTTACTGCATGCCTGCAATGCTTTTTCCATACATACTGCGTTTTCTTCTTCCTTTTCAAACAAAAGAATAAAATTATATTCTGCAGTTGCTGTATTATAATCGCTCAAAACATGAATTCCAAAATCATTAAAAATTTCCTCAAAAATATTGATGCATGCAAATTCCTCTATCCATTTATCTCCTGTATGGATTTTATTTTCTCCAACAACTTTTCGCCCTACACACACAATATATTTCTCTATTGTCAGATTCAGAGATTCTGCCTGCTCTTTTACAACTCCTTTTCCCTGGATTCTTCCATACAGAAGATTTCCCGCAAATTTGGATCTCAGCTGCGGAACTGACCTGTTGAAATATTTCTTCAGATCCCGGATTTCCTGCTGTTTTTCCTTCCTTGCATGAATTTCCCCTGCAATCCGGGCAGCCATTGCCTTTAACTCATCATAGTCCACCGGTTTGAGAAGATATTCTTCCACACCAATGCTGATTGCTTTCTGAGCGTAGGCAAAACTGTCATATCCTGTCAGTATCACTATAACCGCATTGGGATAAATCTCATGTGCTTTTTCTGCAAAATCCAGTCCATCCATTCCCGGCATCTTCACATCTGTAAGAATCAGATCCGGTTTCGCCTGCTCCAGTTTCTCCAGCCCTTCCAATCCGTTCCTTGCAGTTGCAGATATACGGTATCCATAATCGCTCCATGGAAACGAACATAAACCATCCAGAATAATATATTCATCATCTAATATCATTACCTGCAATTCCATTATCTCTCGTCTCCCCTTTTTTTGTTATTTTCATTTACAGTTTCATCGTATTTCCTGTAAGTAACTCCGACATTACCGTTCATCGGAATTTCCAGTATTACCTGTGTTCCCTTCCCCGGTTCTGATGTAATGCTCATCCTTGCCTTGTTCTGATATACATAATCCAGTCTCTTTCTCACCGCATACACTCCCAGATGAGTATGTGTCCGCTCTGCTTCATGATCTGGCTCTTCCTCTGTCCCCATCAGTTTCTCCAACTGCTCCTGTGACATTCCAACTCCATCATCCTTTACTGTAAATACTGCCATTCCATCTGTAATTTCTCCTGAAACATAAAGGAAACAGTCCCATGTCGCATTTTCCACACCATGAACTACCGCATTTTCCACCAGTGTCTGAATAGTCATCTTCGGAATCTCTAATTCATTTAATCTCTCATCCACTTCAATATAAGATGTAAATTTATCTCCATATCTGGTTTCCTGTATGTAAAGATAATCCTGTACATATTTTATTTCCTCACGAATATAAACCATACTTCTTTTATTGCTGATACTTGCACGCATCAGACTGCTGATAGAAGTAACCATACGACAAATATTATCCTCGCCCTTCTTTCGCGCCATCCAGTTGATCGTATCCAGTACATTATAAAGAAAATGCGGATTAATCTGTGCCTGCAAAGCCTGGAATTCAATATCTTTGTTAACTGTTTCCATCTCCACAACCTGTTTTATCAGCTGCTCTATTTTCTCTATCGTCTGGTTGAAAACAGAATTCATGGCTCCAATCTCATCCCTTCTTCCTTCCGGAAGACGGACAGAAAAGTCCCCCTCCGCAAACTGCTGCATTGCTTTACTTGTACGCTTGATCGGACCGGCGATTCCCTTTGCCAGAATATCAGCAAGAAAAATACACAACATCAAACTTGCCAGAATAAGCATGATTGTCGTTTTCTGTAATCCTCTGGCTGTTTTCTGTAAGAAACTCATAGGAATCATTCCTACAACTGTAAGTCCTGTGTCAGAACTTCTCTGATATACACAGTCATAACCCTGTCCATCTGCAGTAAACAGAAAATCTCCTGTGTTACCTGATATTTTTTCTATCCAGCTTCTGTCACTGATTGTCGCATCATTCTCTGCACTCTCTATCAGAACATTTTTGTCACTGTCCAGAAGAAAAATATGTGCAGACAAAGAATCTCTGGCTGTGATCGTCATTTTTTTCAGATAGCTCAGCTTAATAGATGCTCTCAATATTCCCACAGGCTTCATAGTCAGAGAATCTTTGATCTGCTTTGCCATATACATCAGGCCTTCCTCAGAAGCATTATAATAAATACAGCGTCCTTTTGCCTGCTCCGCCAGTTCACAGGATGTCTGAGCGGTATTTTCATTAATCTCATGATTATTTGCCAGCAGATGATTTGCTCCGTTATAACCATACAGCTGGATATCATTCATATAAATACTTGTATATCCCTGTAAAAGCAGCCTTCTGATCTGCCCTGATCTTGAATAATAGGAATACAGCTCTGTGCCATCCGATTTATATGGTTCATCAGACTCCAATTCCTCCTGAACCGTATTGTTATTTGCAATATACTCAAATGAATTCCTCACCATATCAAAATAATGATCCAAATTCACCGACAACTCGTTCACCACTCCCGCAGACTGCTTCCTTGTCTGTTCTGTCACAATTGAAGATGCAGACATATACTGCGAAACACTGGCAGCCAACAGAACAACCAATGCTACCCCTAACGTACAATACAGAATTTTTCTCTGTATCGACAGATTAATATACCACTTCTTTAAATATTTCATCTTTCTCTTCCCTTTAATATTCCTTTATTTTTCCCGGTTTTTACTGCTACAGTCTATTTCGGACAGTGAAAAAGCCGACACACTGTTTCCAGTCAATGTATCGGCTTTACTGCTTCATTTTATTATGTTCGGAATTTTATTATGTAGGTATATTCCGTAACTTTTTCTGTTTTACAGATACTGACTGAATTCCACTTTCTCCTTGTTCGGACCCTCAATGGTAAAAAACTTCACACCATTTTCCCAGAATGGCAGGAAATGAATGGTATCCTGTGTGGAGTTTAAACCAGCTTCATTAATATACCGGAAAATCTCCTCAATATCTCTTACATCAAGTGCAACATGATCGATCGCTCCATGCTCCATCTTCGCCGCATGATTCTCATAAGTCTCCACTACCAGAGTTCCCAGTTTCAGAAACACAACCTTCTCATTCGCTTCCTCATTTACGGTCTCAAATGCAGTCTCAAAACCAAGTTTATGATAAAACTCCACAGTTTTATCAATGTCATTTGTCGGAATCCCGATATGCTGTACCCCTGTTGAATAATTCTTTAAATCCATGATATTTTACCTCTTTCTGCTGATTTTTGTAGCTTTTACTCATTTATTTTCATAATTTTACTTATCCAATATTTAATATTTTATTTTTTACAATATACGCAGAAAATCATTCGATTGTCAAGAGTAACAACTGATTCTTTTCACTTAACCCCTCCGCTCCCACCACCTCATCCATTTTCTCTTACACAGCCAATAGCCAGCGTGAAGCAGCATCTCTCTGCAGGTGAATTTGGAGGGGGCTTAGTAACTCTTAGGTGGGGGAAATCCGCGTTATGAAGAAAAATAGCAACCTGTCTGAGCGGAGTCTGCGACGGAGCGAGTTTTGCATTTTTCTTCATGCTTTTAGCGGATTTCCCCCACCTTAGAGTTACTTAGCCCCCGGAACTGAACCTGCAGAGAGATGCTGCTTCGCGCGTCCCTTATTGTCTGTGTACGCCCCACACCAACAAACTTCCCCCAAATACTTACAAAAACCTCTTGACTTTCAAAACAAACAGCGTTAAAATTGCTTTAGCTTTTTAAACAGCTAAACCTATAACGCATAAATTCAACGAAGGGAACCAGTAAAAACAGTCCCCCCCTGTCCTCAGAGAACTGCAGTCCGGTGAAATGCAGTGACAGACCTGTTTCGAATATCATCCCCGAGAAGGAAAGCCGAACCCTTGAATACAGCCATCACAGATATTGCCGTATTCACAGTAAGCTTCCCCGGCCGCCCCCCGTTACAGGAGCCGCGTATATCGGTACGTTGCAGAATCGTACTTGTTTCAAAGGTGAAACAGGGTGGTTACGGAATATCATATGTCCGTCCCTGCGTGGGGCGGACTTTTTTATGTTATAGGAAATTACTCCATAATATTCCTATAACATAAAAAAGCCCTGACACACGAGACATACTTTCTTTTCCAGGCTGTCGATCTGAAACCGAAACACTACTTCTGTTTTTCACAGACAACAGAATTCACCACAGATGAAAAATGTAACTAATTACATATTATAACCATTACATTCCATCTGCCTTGAATCTGCTCCAAATTCCGAAAAACAGCAGCAAATTTTTTGAGAGGAGTAGAGAGCATGAAAATCTACAAAAAAATCATGAACGCACTGGCTGCAGTAGAAAAGATCGTCCTTGTAATCTCCACACTGCTGATCCTGGTGCTGACTGTGGGAAACGTATTTTCCCGTAAAGTCATCCACCGTTCCTGGTCCTTCACAGAAGAACTTGTAGTAGCGGTATTCGTACTCATCACCCTGCTGGCAGCCGCACTGGCCTGCCGCGAAGGAGAACTGGTCAGCCTGACACTGGTCACAGACCGTCTTCCAAAGAAGCTGAAGAAACCATCTGTGATCCTGATCACAGTCCTGAGCATCATCTTCAGCGTCATCCTTTTCAAATACGGAATGGACAAGGTAATCACTCAGCTTCAGAATGGAAAAAGAACCTTCGTATTAAACTGGCCTGAATGGATCTTCTGGTCCTTCGTACCCATCGGTGCAGGATGCATGATCCTTCACTTCATTGAATTCTGTCTGGACTTCTGCTGCAAAACCGACAGCGCCAAAAATACCGACAACAGCACAAAAAGTAACATGAACACAATCACAACAGACAAAAAGGAGGGCAAATAAATGATCAGTGCAATCTTATTTATCTCCTTCTTCATATTCCTGATCCTGGGTGTACCCATCGGAATCTGCCTCGGACTTTCCTCCGTATGCGCAATCCTCTACTCCGGTACATCCCTGACGATCGTAGCAACCAACATGTACTCAGGAATCAGCAAATTCCTGCTCCTGGCAATCCCATTCTTCGTACTGTCAGGAAACATCATGGCAAAAGCCGGTATCTCCAAACGACTGATCAAATTCGTTGATACCTGCGTAGGACACAAAAAAGGCGGTATCGCCATCGTATGTGTTATCGTAGCCTGCTTCTTCGGCGCCATCTCCGGTTCCGGCCCTGCAACTGTTGCAGCTCTTGGCGCCGTACTGATCCCTGCAATGGTAGAACAGGGCGGTTTCTCCGCACCATTCTCCACAGCACTGATGGCAACCTCAAGCTCCATCGCCATTGTCATCCCGCCAAGTATCGCCTTCGTTGTATATGCCTCCATCACAGGCACATCCATCGCAGACATGTTCATGGCAGGTATCGTACCAGGTCTTCTTATGGGCGTGGCACTGATAATCGTAGTAATGCTGGAAGCAAAGAAACACAATATCAAACCATCCAGAGAAAAAGCCTCAGGCAAAGAACGCTGGGACGCTTTCAAAGATGCTTTCTGGGGATTCCTGATGCCGGTCATCATTCTGGGCGGTATCTACGGCGGTATCTTCACACCAACAGAAGCAGCAGCCGTATCCGTTGTATACGGACTCTTCGTAGGTATGGTCATCTACCGCGAAGTTTCCATCCGCGATATGTTTGACATCCTGGTAGACTCAGCAAAGACAACCGGTGGTATCATGCTCATCGTAGCAAGTGCCTCCCTGTTCTCGTTTGTATGTACCAAATTCGGTATTGCAGATGCAGCCTCCAATTTACTTGGAAGCATCGCACACAATCAGTTTACCTTCCTGCTGATTGTAAATATCATCTTCCTGATCGCAGGATGCTTCATCGATGCAAACTCTGCTATGTACATCTTCATTCCGATCATGCTTCCTGTATGTAAGGCTCTTGGATACGATATAGTAGCATTCGGTGTTATGGCAACTGTAAACCTTGCAATCGGACAGGTAACTCCTCCTGTAGGCGTAAACCTCTTCGTAGCAATCAGCATCAAGATCAAAAAAGGTCTGGAAGTTACTCTGCAGGAGATCTCAAGGGCAGTTGTGCCAATGATCGCAGCCTGCGTTGCAGTTCTTCTGATCGTTACATACATCCCGATCACCTCCACTTTCCTTCCGAAAGCTCTTGCAAAAGAAGGCTCCTACACAGGTGATCAGTCCTCCGCTTCCTCTGACACAGCTTCCAAGGAGGCAGGAGACGGCAATAACTCCTTTGACACAATCGCAGATTACAGCGACCTTGACTGGCCGGAAATGACCTGGAACTTCGCATGCTCCACTACTGAGACAAGTACATGGGCTGATGGCGGACGTAAGTTCGGTGAACTGATGGAAAAAGCCACAGGTGGCAAAGTCAAAGTCAACATTTACGCTGCTGACCAGCTTACAAACGGCAACCAGTCCGAAGGTATTCAGGCTCTGATGAATGGGGACCCGGTTCAGATCTCCATGCACTCCAACCTGATCTACTCTGCATTTGATCCACGTTTCAACGTTGTTTCTCTTCCGTTCGTCTATGATTCTTATGACGATGCAGATGCGAAATTCGATGGCGAAGCAGGTGCAAAGCTGAAAGAAATCCTCAGTGAGTACGGACTCCACTGCATGGGTATTGCAGAGAACGGTTTCCGCGAAATCACAAACAGCAAACATGAGATTAAATCTGTAGACGATATGAAGAACCTGAAGGTTCGTGTAGCAGGCTCCAACCTTCTGATGGAATGCTACAAGAGATGGGGCGCTGATGCCACAAACATGAACTGGTCTGAAACTTACACAGCACTTCAGCAGAACACAGTAGAAGGTCAGGAGAATCCGCTTCCCGCTATCGACGCTGCAAGTGTTCAGGAGGTTCAGCCTTACTGCTCTATGTGGGATGCAATTTATGACTGCCTGTTCTTCTGTATCAACGAAGACATCTACAACAGTCTCACACCACAACAGCAGGAAGTTGTTGACGAGGCAGGACAGAAAGCAGTTGAATATGAACGTTACATCAACCGCTCCGGAGATGACGAGATCAAAGAACGCTGGGCAAGCCAGAACGGTGTAACAATCACAGAAAAAGAAGACATGGACATCGACTCCTTCAAAGAAGCAGTTGACGGTATCGATGACTGGTTTGTAAACGAACTGAAGAGCCAGGGCTATGACGATGCCCAGGATCTGGTTGATCTTTTCACAAAGGACTCCTTCAACACAGTGCAAGATTACAGTAATCTGGACTGGCCGGAAACAACCTGGAACTTCGCATGCTCCACTACTGAGACAAGTACCTGGGCTGACGGCGGACGTAAGTTCGGTGAACTGATGGAAAAAGCTACAGGCGGAAAGGTTAAAGTCAATATTTATGCAGCTGACCAGCTTACAAACGGCAACCAGTCCGAAGGTATTCAGGCTCTGATGAATGGGGACCCGGTTCAGATCTCCATGCACTCCAACCTGATCTACTCTGCATTTGATCCACGTTTCAACGTTGTTTCTCTTCCATTCGTCTATGATTCTTACGACGATGCAGATGCGAAATTCGATGGCGAAGCTGGTGAAAAACTGAAAGAAATCCTTGGCGAATACGGACTCCACTGCATGGGTATCGCAGAAAACGGTTTCCGCGAGATCACAAACAGCAAACATGAAATCAAATCTGTAGATGATATGAAGAACCTGAAGGTCCGTGTAGCAGGTTCCAACCTTCTGATGGAATGCTACAAGAGATGGGGTGCTGATGCCACAAACATGAACTGGTCAGAAACTTACACAGCACTTCAGCAGAACACGGTTGAAGGTGAGGAAAATCCACTTCCTGCTATTGACGCAGCAAGCGTTCAGGAGGTTCAGCCTTACTGTTCCATGTGGGATGCAATTTATGACTGTCTGTTCTTCTGCATCAATCAGGATATCTACGACGGCCTCACACCACAACAGCAGGCAGTTGTTGATGAATGCGGTCAAAAGGCAGTTGAATACGAACGTTACATCAACCGTTCCAGCGACAATGAGATTAAAGAACGCTGGGAATCCAAAAACGGCGTAACCTTCACAGAGAAAGCTGATATGGATATCGATTCCTTCAAGAAAGCTGTAGACGGCGTAGACGACTGGTTCGTAAATGAGCTGAAGAGCCAGGGCTACGAAGACGGCCAGGATCTGGTTGATCTGTTTACCAAATAATCCTTACGGTTACAAAACTCCATAAAAATAAATGAACAGGGTATGAAGTTTCATCAGATTACGATGAACTTCATACCCTGTTTTGTTTTTAATAATATAGAACGTAAAGTACTTGATATCTTCTATTTTTCACGTTATACTGAACAAGTATAATTGAACAGACCCGGATGCGAAATTTCGACCCCTGCCCTCCAGTTTCACGAAAGGAGGGTGATGCCCGATGAACACAATGGAAGTCCTTACTTTATTGTTAGTAATTTTTACGGCATTGACTTACATAGATCAACATAAAAAGAAATAAGCATCCCACCGCCCAAAGTTGGATGCTTAATTTCTTTACTCATTAATTATACCGAGGGCAACCGGAACACGCTTCCGGTCATCTTCTAAGTAGATTATACAATGGGGCACCTGATTTTTCAAGTGCCCTTTTTGTAAATTTAAATCTCAGATTTTCAAATAGGATTTAATTTTCTCCTCCTGCAGTTCTTCCCCAATCACGATCAGGACCTCCTGTCCTACATGAAGCGGTCGGATTGTAATTTCATTCTTCGTAGCATTTAATTCAATCCACTGCCGTCTATCGCACTCTGCCCATGCAGATAGTCCAGAACCGTCTTCGCTGTCACTGTCTACTCTCATAAATCCCTTCATTCGGAACACACGCCCACATTCAGGATCAGACAGAATCTTCTCAGCCGCTTCCCGAAGCTCCTTCTCAGTCATCTTCACATTCATAAAGTACAGAGAAGTAAAGGCACCCTCTGCCTCAAACTCCGGTTTCCTGTAGCTTGCCATCACATATCCACAGGATGCAATCCGGTCAAAGTCCTCTTTCGACATCTCATCCCAATTCTTGTGGATAACATTAGCAGTATCCACACCATTCATTTCACAATGAAATCTCCTGCTGCAATGAACCTTCTCCAATGCCTGATTCACATGCTCAATCGTACCCTGGATTTCCTCGGGTGATGCGTCCTGGCTCTTGCTCATCACAATGCATCCGGCATCTGCCACCTCAGAAGCCAGAATGAAATCCGCCTCCTCTGACAGATCACGCTCCAGCTTAGAATCCACAATTGCAATCACATTCCCAATCTGATACCAACGATTTAACGGCTCCTCATGAAGAATATCAAAGAACTCATCCACATCAAAAATCCCAGACGGCTCCACGATCACACGGTCATAACCGCACATACCCATAGCAATCAGTTTCGTCTTAAATCTCCTCCTGTGGCAGTCCTTATCACACCCTCCTGAGATCATCTCCAGCTCACAGTTCTCTCCCATCAGATCCTGAAGCAACATCATATCCACATTCACAGCCCCGTAATCATTCTCCAGAATTCCAATATTATTACCAGCATCCATCAGATACTGCGCATACTTCCTGATAAACGTCGTCTTCCCTGAACCAAGAAAACCAGTGATCAGATCTATCTTTACCATCGTATATCTCTCCCTTGCTGCTGCATAATTTTTCTTTTTTATCCGTAAACCGGAACTTCATCATCTGTGATCCACATACCTGTACGATCATAGCATTATAACGCAGAAAACGCAACGCCCGCAAAGAAAGACCACAATTATTCATGTTCTGAAATAATTGCAGTCTTTCTGATAGTTCCTTATGACAATTCCAGCTTACCGGTATAAAGCTGATAATAAGTTCCTTTTAACTTAATGAGATCTTCATGGTCGCCTCTTTCAATGATCTTTCCATGATCCAGTACAATGATGGCATCGCTGTTTCTGATGGTTGAAAGTCGATGGGCGATCACAAATACAGTACGGCCTTTCATCAGGTTATCCATACCTTTCTGTACAATACTCTCTGTACGGGTATCAATACTTGAAGTTGCTTCATCCAGGATCAGTACAGGCGGATTGGCTACTGCTGCTCTTGCAATGGAGAGAAGCTGGCGCTGTCCCTGGGACAGTTCCTCACCGTCTCCGCTTAACATGGTATCATATCCTTTTGGAAGCATTTTGATAAACTGGTCTGCATGAGCCAGTCTTGCTGCCTCGTATACTTCCTCATCTGTGGCATCCAGTTTACCGTAGCGGATGTTTTCTTTAATAGTTCCTGTAAACAGGTGAGTATCCTGAAGTACGATTCCCAGAGAACGTCTCAGGTCATCCTTCTTAATCTTGGTAATATTGATTCCATCGTAACGGATCTTACCTTCCTGAATATCGTAGAAACGGTTGATCAGATTTGTGATGGTTGTCTTTCCTGCACCTGTAGAGCCTACGAAAGCAAGTTTCTGTCCCGGTTTGGCGAAGAGGCTGATGTCTTTCAGAATAACTTTATCCGGGTTATATCCGAATGTAACATCTTCGAATCGGACATCTCCTGTCAGTTCTGTATAAGTAACGGAGCCATCTGCAGAATGTGGATGTTTCCATGCCCACATGCCTGTTCTCTCTTTGCATTCTGTGATATTGCCGTTGGCATCCTTTCTTGCATTAACAAGTTCTACGTAACCTTCATCCTCTTCCGGCTTCTCGTCAATGAGCCTGAAGATACGTTCTGCACCTGCAAGTGCCATAACAATGGCATTAAACTGCTGTGCCACCTGCATGAATGGCTGGGTAAAGCTCTTGGTGAACTGTAAATAGGAAGCCATAACACCGAGGGTGATGCCGCCCACACCTGTTACAGAGAGAAGTCCCCCAAGTACTGCTGTCAGTACGAACTGCAGGTTACCGATGTTACCGATCACCGGTCCCATCATATTTCCGTATTTATTGGCATTTGCGGAGCTCTTGAAAAGTGCTTCATTGAGTTTGTCGAATTCTTCTTTTGATTTATCTTCGTGGTTGAAAACTTTTACCACACGCTGACCATTCATTCGTTCTTCCACGAAACCGGTCACATCTGCCAGAGATACCTGCTGACGGATGAAATATTTGCCACTGTTGGAACCAATCTTACTGGTAACCTTCAGCATGATAAAGATGATCACAACTGCCAGAATCGTAAGCAGCGGACTTAACAGTAACATGGAAATAAAGGTAACCACGATCGTAAACAGCGCCATCAGTGCCTGCGGGATCGCCTGACTGATCATCTGTCGCAGGGTATCTGTATCGTTGGTATAGAGGCTCATGACAGATCCGTTTGTATTCTGGTCGAAATAGCGGATCGGAAGAGTCTGCATATGCTCGAACATATCATCACGGACACTTTTAAGCACACCCTGACCGATATAAACCATCATTCGGGTATAAATAAATGTGGCAATCACACCAAGTGCAAAAATACAGCCAAGGACTGCAAGTGCCTTATAGAGTTCTGCAAAGTTCGGATCTGTCTGTCCGATCAGCGGAATGATAAAGTCATCCAGCAGAAATTTCAGGGACAGGGATACTGCAATACTTGCTGCGGAACTGATAAAGATGCAGATAAATACGATGATAAACTGTATCTTATGGGTTCCTGTCATATATTTCAGAAGTCTTTTGGCAGTTTGGATGGTGTTCTGATCTAATTTTTTCTTCTTATTCATCGTCTCCGCCTCCTTTGACCTGTGATTCATATACTTCTCTGTAAATATCATTTGTCTTCAGCAGTTCTTCTGAAGTACCCACACCTGCGATCTTACCGTCATCCAGTACGATGATCTGATCTGCATCTTCAATAGAAGAAACTCGCTGTGCGATAATAATCTTTGTTGTGTTCGGGATCTCCTCGCGGAAAGCCTTACGTATCAGGGCATCTGTTCTTGTATCTACTGCACTGGTAGAGTCATCCAGGATCAGGATCTTCGGTTTCTTGAGAAGAGCCCTTGCAATACACAGACGCTGCTTCTGACCGCCAGATACGTTGTTACCACCCTGAACAATCATTGTATCGTAGCCATCCGGGAACTCACTGACGAATCCATCTGCCTGGGCCAGCTTACAGACCCTCCGAACTTCTTCCTCACTGGCATGTTCATCACCCCAGCGAATATTGTCATAGATGCTTCCTGAGAACAGCACATTTTTTTGAAGTACCATGGAAACCTGGTCACGAAGTACTTCCAGATTGTAGTTGCGTACATCCACGCCTCCCACCTGGACATTACCCTTTGTGACATCATAGAGTCTGGGGATCAGCTGCACCAGGGTAGACTTTGCACTTCCGGTTCCGCCGATGATACCTACTGTCTGACCGGATTTAATATGAAGATTTACATCCTTCAGGGAAAGATTTCCTCCCTCTCCTGCATAGCTGAAATCTACATGATTAAAGTCAATGGAACCATCTGCCACATTCTTTACTGCATCAGCTTTATCCTGCATCTCAGGAACTTCATCCAAAACCTCTACAATACGGTCTGTGGATGCTTCTGCTATCATGATCATAACAAACACGAAAGTTACCATGTTCAGGGACATGAGAATCTGAAGTGCGTAGACAATGATACTTGTCAGCTCACCGGTTTCCATGCCACCGAGAACAATTCCTCTTCCGCCAATTACAACAATGATAATGATTACAGTATACATGGCAAACATCATAACCGGTGAGTTCCATGCAACGATTTTCTCTGCTTTAGTAAACAGATTATAAACATATCTGGAAATTCCATGGAATTTCTCAATCTCATAGTCCTCTCTTACGAAAGCCTTAACTACACGTGAAGCATTTACATTCTCCTGAACGGAATTGTTCAGGTTGTCATATTCATCAAATACCTTGATGAAATGCGGATGTGCCTTTTTCGCAATAAAGATCAGTGTACCGCCAAGGACAGGAACAACTATCAGGAAAAGCATTGCGATCGGTTTGTTGATCGTCAGTGTCATAATCCATGACAGGATGATCATAAACGGTGCCCTGGCAAGAAGGCGGATACTCATCATGTATGCCTGCTGTACATTTGTGATATCAGTGGTCAGTCGTGTGACCAGACCTGATGTTGAAAAGTGATCGATATTTTTAAAGGAAAAATCCTGCACCTTATAAAAAATATCGTGTCGTAAATTCTTCGCATATCCTGCTGCTGCAACTGCCGCCATATTTCCGGCCTGTACGCCGAAGAACAGGGAAAGCATTGCCATTGCAACAAGGATGACTCCACGCTGGATGATATAGCTCATATCTCCGTTTGCAATACCTACGTCGATAATCTTCGCCATCTCCAGAGGAATCAGAACTTCCATCAGTACTTCCAGGATTACAAGGACCGGAGCCAGTACAGACTGCTTCTTGTATTCCCGGACTGAACGTAAAAGTTTCTTATTCATCTTCGTTAATGTCCTCCTTATGTCTCGTTATTTCTGTTAAAAATCATTCCTGCTATCGCAGGATTTTTTCCGGTTTTCATACATCTGCCAGAGAACCTGTTTGCACAGTTCCACATCCTCCTTCGGAATTCCCCGGAGCATTTTAGCTTCGCCTTCTTCAATACTCTTTAAGATTGCAGGACGGATCTTCTCTGCTTTCTCTGTGGGAATGATCTGTTTCAGGCGTGCATCCTGTTTCGCACTCTCTCTGTAAATGTAACCGTTCTTCTCCATCAGCTTCAGGATCCCTGTCACTGTAGGTTTCCTGATCTGGAATTCCTCTTCAATATCTTTCTGATAGAGATCTCTGTGCATGGTTTCCAGAAGGATAAATTTCAGCACATGCTTCTGCATGGTCGTCAGATCGTCATTCTCCATCACCTCTGCCGGATTATGCCGTTTCATTGTATGGGATAAAATATGTATCAGCCTGCCTACATGCATCTCATTCAGCTTCTGTTTCATTTCCTCGTCTATCTCGCCGCACCTCCTAAAATCAGTACCCATACTATTGCAAAGCCATATAAATAGTTAGGTTGCTATCCATTAGTTGCCTAACTATTATATGGCTTTGGTTTTTTTATGTCAATACTTATTTTATGTTTCTATTTTTGTTCTATATATGATATAGTATTAACGTTGTCCAACCAATACCCGGCAACGGGAGGAGGTGATATTCTTGTCAGAAATTATTCTTTCTTTTCTTATCTCCTGTGCAGCAGGTATAATCTGCCACTATATCTGCAAATGGCTAGACGGAGATAAATAGGACAACACTAGCCTAGTGGTTGCTTGTCCACTTTGTTAAAACAAGAAGAAAGCCCTGGGAGCTGCCACTCCCAGGGCTTTCATTCTTGTTATTCTTGTCAGATTAATTATTCTTTCTTCTGCCTATTGGCATTATATCATATGCATTTTAGGAAATCAATATTCTCCTTTTAAGCAACTCAAAAATTAAATTTGCAAGGACTCTCAGAATATGTTAGAATGATTTCACTAAATAAAGCATTAAAGGATTTTCAAAAATAAAGAGGTTTCACACAAAGGAGGATTTCTATTATGTATATTACATGTCTTGACGTAGAGGGCGTACTGGTACCTGAGATCTGGATCGCATTTGCTGAAGCAAGCGGAATCCCGGAGCTGAAGAAAACCACACGTGATGAGCCGGACTATGATAAGCTGATGAACTGGAGGCTTGGTATTCTGAAGGAACATGGTCTCGGACTGAAAGAAATTCAGGATGTGATCGCAAAGATCGATCCGCTTCCGGGTGCAAAGGAATTCCTGGATGAACTTCGTTCTTTCTCTCAGGTAATTCTGATCAGCGATACTTTCACACAGTTTGCAGCACCGCTCATGGAGAAGCTTGGCAGACCTACCTTATTCTGCAACACTCTTGAAGTTGCAGACAACGGTGAGATCACAGGCTTTAAGATGAGAGTGGAACAATCCAAGTTAACTACTGTAAAGGCTTTACAGTCTATCGGATTCGATACCATTGCAAGCGGTGATTCCTACAATGACCTGGGTATGATCCAGGCAAGCAAGGCTGGATTCCTGTTCCGCAGTACAGATAAGATCAAAGCAGATTATCCGGAGATCCCGGCATATGAAGAATATGATGAACTGCTGGCTGCTATTAAGAATGCAATGAAATAAATCAGCTTTATATCAAAATATTATTGCTATTTATATTTCACATCTGGAATGGGAAATTTCATTAATATAAATATCCACAAATAATAAAATCTGCAGATAAGATATCCATTATATGATATCTCCTGCAGATTTTTTGTAATTTAACCTCATAAAGCAGTTCCTGTCCAATATTCCAATTACCAAAAAACATATAAAAGAACAGCTGCTTTATTTTTTATTCCGTCACATACGCCTTCACAAGCTCATACGTATTCTTCACTCCATCCATATGAGATCTCTCATAATTATGTGAAGCATAAACCCCAGGTCCGATCAGGCCATGTCTGATGTCATATCCTGCGCGGAGAGTTGCCTCCACATCAGATCCATAATGCGGATAAACATCGATCGCGAAATCCAGACCATGTGCTTTCGCTGTATTGACCAGTGCAGTGATCAGATTATAATTGTACGGACCGCCGGAATCTTTGGCGCAGATGGATACCATACGCTCTGTACATCCAAGATCAGCACCCACACATCCCATATCTACAGAAATCATTTCCGCTGTATCTGCCGGTACATAGCTTCCGCCATGTCCAACTTCTTCATATACTGTGAAAAGCAATGATACCTTACGATGCAGTGTAATCCCTTCGTCTTTCACTGCCTTCGCCAGTCCCAGCAGGATTGCTGCAGAAAGCTTATCATCTAGAAAACGGCTCTTGATATATCCACTCTCTGTGATCACAGTCCGCGGATCCATAGCAATGATATCTCCTACCTGGATTCCCAGTGCATCAATATCCTCTTTGTTTTCTACATTCTCATCCAGCAGGATCTCCATATTCTCTTCTGTCTGTTCCACTTTCTCATCTGCCACGTGCGCAGATGGTTCTGTATTCAGCACAACCCCTGTATAAACCCTGCCGTCTCTCGTATGAACAGTACAGTTCTCACCATCAGCAGTTCTCCACTGATGTCCGCCCAGAGTTGTAGGACGGAGGCGTCCGTTATCTTTTATGGAGCGTACCATTGCACCAAGAGTATCAATATGAGATGCCAGGACCAGCGGATTTCCCTCTCCTCCGATCGTCACGAGCACATTTCCCTTATTGGAAAGCTCCGGCTCATATCCCATTTCTTTCAGTGTTTCCATCAGATACTCTGCCGCCTTTTCCGTATAGCTGGACGGGCTTGGGATTGCAGTTAATTTCTTTAACTGTTCCCCGATAAACTCAAGATTTTTTTCCATATTTTTTTCCTCTCATCATTTCATACTTGATTAAGCGGATAATATCATCCGCTCCGCTATTTGCTCATAACCGAATAACTGCTTCGCAGTTTGATTTGATTATATCACGGCAGAAAGAAAGCGCCCTCAGTGTTCTTCACTTCCGGCGGCATTCCATCTTACATAATATGCTCCAGCAGTTTATGTTCATATTCATTACATTCTGCGATGTCTCCAGATATCCACTCTCTGTCAGTTCCAGGATAATACTGTCTGTAGAGAGATTATGCTTCTCAAGGATTGTATGAAAATCCTCTACCAGAGCACTCTTCAGAAGCCTACTGTTCCGCCAATCTCATTAACAAGGAGATATTCATCTCCTAGAATACGGTAAACCTGCTCCCCTGTTCTGAGACTTGCACGAATACACTCCGCTACTCCACGGATGATCTGATCTCCGTAAGCAGTTCCCATTCTCTCATTTCTGATCACATTCACATCACTTACTGCTGCGAAATCCTCTATCCATATCTACAATATGTGCATGCCTGTCTTTCTGAGAATTGCTGTTTTTGATATAATCCAGGGCTTCATCCATCGTCATATTCTGGCGTTCTATGTAATTTGCCCAGTTCTCTGCATATCCCTTCTCCATCTTCAGATAGTTTCCGGAAACCTGCTTCATTCCTTCCATAGTGGAACAAAACGCATCTATCTGCATCTGCGTTTTTTCATTCCTGATATGGTCGGAATAAACCAGAGAAGACAGAACCGCCGCCAGGATCAGAAGAATATTAATAATCACCAGGATTATTCTCCCGAACCTTTTCTGACTGTTCTTTATTATATTTTTCATTATCTTTCCTCTCAGGAATCACCTTCCGGATGCTGCATTTCTCTTTATATCATAAGCAGCATCCGAAAGGTTTTCCCACGGATCTCTGCATATATTTACATCTCAAATGCCTTTTTTATACTGTCATAATGCAGAAATTTTCCATCTGCTGCAAATTCTCTGATCTGGTCAGGACTGGCAAACATATATCCGTCTGTCTCTTCAGTCTGTAAATGTAAGTCATTCTCATCAATGTCCATGATAAAACGGTACACATCTACAAAATAGTTGTCTCCTTCACCCGGGTTCTCTCTCTTATACGTAAAAAGATAACCACCTTCTGCGTTTCGGGCATCCAGTCCTGTTTCCTCTTTCACCTCACGCAGAACAGCTTCATAAGATTCCTCTCCTGCCTGTGCAGCGCCGCCGGATACTTCCCACCATCCAGGTGCCCACGCTTTCGTCATGACACGTTTAGTGATTAGAAAAGTACCATCCGGTCTGGCTACTACGCCAAGCACAGTCAGATGATACTCTCCGTCCTTCAGACACCAGTCATTTCTCTTCATGGTACGTCCTGTAGGTTTCTTATTCTCATCATAAATATCCCAAAATTCCATTTCCAGTTATCTCCCTGTAAGATTGCTATTGTAACGTTTATTTATAATCATATCATCTTATAGATTTTTATGCAAACATATACTGTAAAATTTAGTTTTTTATTTTACCTTTTTATCATAAAAAAGTGGCAGCCTGAAAACTTTACCATCTCCTGTTCTAAAACAAAAACAGCCCCTGCGGAGAGTCTTAAACTCTTCCGCACAGAGCTGTTTTTACTTTCAAAATTATGCATTTTTATGCAGGAATGCGAAACTACTTTCTCTGTCCGTTTCCAGACTCATTCCTGTCTCAGATCTTATTCCTGGGTTGTGTATCCGAAGAAGAAGTATCCAAGTGGTGTGTAATACATACCTTTGATATTATCTTTCAGCATGTATGGCTGTGTATAGAAGTACAGAGGAGCCAGTACATTGTCTTCACCGATAAGGATATCTTCTGCTGCATGGAATGCTTTCATACGCTCTGCCTGATCAGAAGTAGCTTTTGCTGCATCGATCTGTGCATCGTAATCCGGGTTAGAATACTGAGCATCGTTGTTTCCGCCGCCTGTATACCACATATCAAGGAATGTACAAGGATCATTGTAGTCACCGATCCATCCGTTACGTGCGATCTGGAAGTCACCATTCTTTCTGTTCTGAAGGAATACGTTCCAGTCCTGGTTGTCCAGGTTAACAGTTACGCCAAGTTCTTTCTGCCACATGTTCTGGAGTGCTTCAGCGATCTTTTTGTGTTTGTCATCTGTGTTGTACAGATATTCAACTGTCGGGAAACCTTCGCCGTCTGGATATCCTGCATCTGCAAGGATCTGACGTGCTTCTTCACAGTTCTTCTCATAATCATCTTCAGAAACGCTGTAATATTCACCGCCTACTGTACGGAAGTCATCTCCGCTTGCTCCGTCTGCATCATAGATACCGGATGGAACATATCCTGTTGCAGGAACTTCACCGGACTGAGTTACGTTATCTACGATGTAGTTACGATCGATTACAAGTGAGAATGCTTTACGGATTGCAGGATCAGAGAATACTTCATTTTCTGTATTGAAGCATACATAGTATGTTCCGATATAGTCAGCGATGTTAAGTTCTCCGGATGCAAGGTAAGTAGCAACTTCGTCTACAGGAAGGTTCTCGATGAAATCAAGTTCTCCGTTGTTGTATCCTTTAAGGATCGCGTTGTTGTCGTCCAGAAGTGCAAATTTAATTGTGTCCGGTCCAAGGTTCTCATAATCATAGTAGTTCTCATTCTTTTCCATAAGAATGTAGGAGTTATGAGACCATTCTTTCATCTTGTAAGGTCCGTTGCTGATATAAGTTGCAGGATCAAATGTCCAGTTCTCGCTTCCCTCTACCATATCTTTACGAACAGGGAAGGTTGCCGGGAATGCCATGATCTCTTCGAAATACGGGCAGTCATAAGTTAAATCGATCTGCAGTGTTGTATCATCTGTAGCTTTGATTCCAAGTGTGTCAGGATCCGCACTTCCGTCAGCTACCTCTGCATATCCTTTTACCATGTCGATCATGTAACAGTAGTCTGCTGCTGTTTCCGGGTTTGCCAGACGTTTCCAGGAATATTCGAAATCTCCTGCTGTTACGGCCTGTCCGTCAGACCATTTGATACCATCACGAAGATGTACAGTATAAGTTACTGTTCCGTCATCGTTTGTCTCTTTATCCCAGGATTCAGCCTGTCCTGGAACTGTAACAGCATTTCCTTCACCGTCGTCTGCCCATTTGACCAGACCTTCGAACATATGGTGGCACATGACAGAACCATCCATTGCTGTATTCAGTGCAGGGTCGATACTCTGTGGTTCAGATGCGATACAGAGATTCAGATTAAATCCGTCTGTTGATTCGCTCTCTGCTGCCATTACAGGTGCTGTAGCTGCCATGCTTGTAACCATAGCTACTGACAGAGCCAGAGACATAATTGTTTTTGCCTTTCTCATTACTTGTCCTCCTTTATTATGGTTTTCGCTGTATGAGAAGTCAGCGATTTGTATTATAAATTCCATTATACAGGAACCCAATACCTATGTTAAGCTTTTTCTTTCGGATTTTTTACTATAATTGCAACAATAATTTTGTTAATTATTTCCTATTTTTATTCTTTCTATTTATTTCAGTATTACCCACCAGTTTACATTATATTTTTTCGTATTCTGTAAGTACTCTGATAAATAGTCAGGCGAATATCCGCTTGACTGTATTATTTATCCAGCAGATGACATGCTGCCCAGTGTCCAGGTTCATGCTCTTTGAACTGTGGCATCTCCTCACGGCACTTCTGTGTCGCATATGGACATCTGGTATGGAAACGGCATCCACTCGGCGGGTTCATCGGGCTTGGCACATCTCCCTCAAGGATGATACGCTTTCTGGTACGGCTCAGCTTAGGATCCGGTACCGGAACTGCAGAAAGAAGCGTCTGTGTATATGGATGGATCGGATGACGGTTCAGCTCATAGCTCTCACCAAGTTCTACCAGAGATCCCAGATACATAACACCGATCCTGTTTGAAATATGACGCACAACAGACAAGTCATGAGCGATAAACAGGTAAGTCAGTCCCATTTCTGCCTGCATATCCTCCAGCATGTTTACAACCTGTGACTGGATAGAAACGTCCAATGCGGAAATCGGCTCATCACATACGATAAATTCCGGTTTAACGGCAAGTGCACGGGCAATGCCGACACGCTGCTGCTGTCCGCCGGAGAACTCATGAGGATAACGGTTTGCATGCTCGGTATTTAATCCTACTCTTGCAAGTAGACCTTTGATCATATCCGCACGGTCTTTTTTATTTGCAGCCAGTTTATGAATGTCGATAGCCTCTCCGATAATCTCTCCGACTGTCATACGAGGATCAAGAGATGCGGATGGATCCTGGAAAATAATCTGCATTTTCTTACGGTAAGGAAGCATGTTTACAGATTTCGCTTTGCCAAGTGGTTTGCCGTCTTTGTCCAACGGATTGTCAAAAATTGTCTGACCGTCATAGATAATCTTACCACCGGTCGGCTCATACAATCTGAGAATGGTTCTTCCCAGAGTTGTTTTACCGCATCCGGACTCTCCTACCAGTCCTAATGTCTCACCTTTCTTAATATAGAGGGAAACATCCTGAACTGCCTGAACACCTGGACCGTTTGTTCCCTTGATCGGGAAGTATTTACGTAAATTCTCTATCTCGACAAGTTTCTTTTCTTCATTTGCCATATCAGTTCTCCTCCTTGCCCATCAGTTCCTGAACACACAGCCAGCAGGCTGAACGGTGTTTCTCGCCTACTTCTACATAAGGAGGCATCTTCTTCAGACAGATCTTCATACAATGCTCACAGCGTGGTGCAAAAGGACAGCCTTCCGGCGGATTCAGCATATCGACCGGAGTACCCTCTATCGGGATCAGTCGTTCGTAACTCTCTGCATCTACACGAGGCATAGAACGCAGAAGTCCTTTTGTATACGGATGCGCAGGTTCATAGAAAATATCATCAACAGGGCCCTGTTCAACGATACGGCCTGCATACATAACGGAAACCTTATCGCAGATATCCGCAACAACACCAAGGTTATGAGTGATAAAAATGATTCCCATTTTTGTTTTCTTCTGCAGGTCTTTCATCAGGTCAAGGATCTGTGCCTGGATCGTAACATCCAGAGCTGTAGTCGGCTCATCCGCGATCAGAAGCTGCGGATGACAGATCAGACCCATGGCGATCATAACTCGCTGGCGCATACCACCGGAGAACTCATGAGGATACTGTTTCATACGCTTCTGTACATTGTTGATACCAACCATTTCCATCATTTCCATGGCACGCTTCTCAGCTTCTTCCTTGCTGATCTTTTTATCATGAGCGCGAAGTGCTTCTACTAACTGATTTCCAATGGTGTAAACCGGGTTTAAACAGGTCATCGGGTTCTGGAAGATCATCGCTACTTTACTGCCGCGGAATTCTGTCATCTGATCTTTGGTAAAAGACAGGACATCCTGTCCTTCAAAAGTAATGGAACCTCCGACAACCTTACCAGGAGACTGAAGAAGTCCCATAATAGAGTAGGCTTCCTGGCTCTTACCGGAACCGGACTCTCCTACTACTCCCATAACTTCGCCGTAGTCCAGGTCGTAGGAGATTCCTCCTACAGCCTTAACTTCACCGGCCGGTGTAAAGAAGGAGACTTTTAAGTCCTTAACTTCCAATAATTTATGTTTCTGTTCAGACATGATTCTCCTCCTCTCTTATTTCTTAAGTTTCGGGTCAAGTGCATCGCGCAGACCATCACCGAACAGGTTAAATGCAAGAATCATTACACTGAGGACTACAGACGGAACGATCAGTCTGTAAGTGTATGTATACATACCGCTTAATGCGTCTGTTGCCATAGATCCAAGGCTTGGAAGCGGTGCAGATACACCAACACCAAGATAGGAAAGGAATGACTCCAGGAAGATCGCAGACGGGATCTGCAGGCAGGTTGTTACAACGATCTGTCCGATACAGTTCGGAAGCAGATGACGACGGATGATACGTCCGCCTGAAGCACCGAGTGCTCTGGCTGCTGTTACATATTCCTGCTGTTTCAGCTGAAGTACCTGTCCACGGATGATACGGCTCATAGTTACCCAGTACAGAAGACCGAAGGCAATGAACATGGAGATAAGGTTCGGACCAAGTACATTGGCAAAGGACTTCAGCGGACCGCCGCCCGGGGAGTTGATATATTCTGTCAGGATTGGTTTCAGTGCAGTTGCGATCAGAAGTACGACCAGCATTTCAGGAACTGCATAGATCAGCTCTACGATACGCTGCATCACTGCATCGACCTTACCGCCACAGTAACCGGAGATCGCACCATATAAAGCACCAATGATCAGTACGAGAAGTGCGGCAAATACACCAACTGACATAGAAACTCGTGCACCATACATAACACGGACAAGAATATCACGTCCGTACATATCTGTTCCAAAGACATGTGGGAAAACTTTCTCGCCGGCTGCTTTACGCTCAAGTTCTTTCTTTGAATATCCGAAGATATGTTTCTTAATTCCCAGTTCCTTGCGGACTGTATCTGGGTCTGTGCTCTCTTCAGACTCACTCGCTGTATCATTCTTTGCTGCTGTTTTTGCTTTTGCGCGAAGGATTGCTTCATCTTTTTTTGTAAACTTCTCACCTTTGGCTTCCGCCTCTGCCTTAGCCTGCTCGATCATTGAATCAACATCAACAACCTCACTCTGAGTTCTGGATGCAATCTCTTCATCTACACGCTGCTGGTCTTCCAGTGTGTAATGATATGGAAACAGGTTCTCAGCGCCATCGTTAAATTCATCATATCCATATGGGATCAGAAGTGGTCCGACGAACGCAAACAGAAACAGGAATATAATAACTCCAAGTGCGACCATCGCCACAACATTCTTCTTTAATCTTCTCCAGGCATCTTTCCAGTAAGATACACTCTGGCGGTCCTGGATGAAATCTTCTTTCTCCTGACTGGAAGCCGAAGCAAAATCATCCGGTGTCAAGTCCTGAAGAAGGTTCTCAATATCCGGCTGAAGACTTACCGGACATTTCTTGATCTTCTTATTCTCTGCCATGATCAGTCTCCTCCCTTTGTCAGGCTGATTCTCGGGTCAGCTACCTTATAGAGGAGGTCTACGACCAGATTCATCAGAATAATAAATGTTGCAAGGAAAATAGTAGTTCCCATGATAACCGGATAGTCACGGTTCTGAATAGACTGTACGAAATAACGTCCCAGTCCCGGGATAGAGAATACACTCTCTACTACGAAACCACCGCATAAAGTAAAAGCAACCTGCGGTCCCAGGTAAGTAATAACCGGGATCAGGGCATTTCTTAATGCATGTTTGAAGATGATCTTCTTATTCTTAAGACCTTTTGCCCTGGCTGTCTTGATATATTCCTGGCTTAAGGAATCCAGCATAGCAGAACGGGTCTGACGTGCAGTATAGCACATCGGGTAAAATCCCAATGCAAAGCACGGAAGTATGTAGGCTCTGATCCCCTGTGACGCATCAAAAATGGACGGGAACAGATTCAGTGCTCCGTCACCTGTGAGTGTTACAAGAAGAACAGATGCAACTACGAAACTCGGCATGGAGATACCCAGAGTGCAGATAACTCTGAGGATACTGTCTGTGAGCTTACCTCTCTTAAATGCTGCGAGACATCCAAGTGGTACACCTACGATGATCGCCCATAACAGAGCGAGGGCACCTACTTTGGCAGATACCGGGAACATCTCAACGATGATATCCAGAACTGCGCGGTTTTTCTGCATCTTCAGGGACACGCCAAAGTCACCATGCAGAATATTTTTAAGATACATGAAAAGCTGAACATGAACAGGCTTATCCAGGCCATATTTTGCATTCAGCGCTGCCAGGGTTGCGGCAGATGGCGTTTTCTCGCTGAGCCACGGGCTTCCAGGCACAGCGTTCATCAGAAGAAATGTAAGGCATGCTACCAGAAAGATCGTAAGCAATGCCATTGCAAATCTCTTTAAGAAGTATTTAGCGTTAGCCATATGTTTTTCCTTTCTTCCTTATATATTGCTTTTCGCTTTGTGGAGATATTTTCGTTACTGTTCTCAGCAACATTGGAACAGTAACTGTTTTTCTGCTATTATTCGTATGTATTCTAGCTGTGCAGATATAAAGGAAATTATACCATACTTTCTCATACCATTTCAAGCTAATACTACTGGAAAATGCTTACGCTTTAATTTGTTAAATATTTATAAAAAATCTAAATTTTTCAGAAATAACATTCCGGTAAACTGGAAAATATATTTAAAATCCCTGCATCCTTGCATTGAAATTAAAACATTTATTCAGTATAATCAATATTAGCAACTGCAGCCATACAGCTACAGTCATTTAAAGGAGGAATATTATTATGGCAACATGGAAAAATCTGGACACTCTTGCTTCCTACAGTAAGCTTGCCGGTCTGAAGGGTCATGTAAATATCGCAGAGGCCATGACAGGCGAAAATGGTGCTGAACGTGTAAAGAAGTACAGCGCACCAATGGCAGCCGGCCTGGCTTATAACTATGCCGCAAAACAGGTTGACGAAACAGTCCTGAACGCACTTGCAGATCTGGCAGACGAAGCCCAGCTTATCGACAAATTTCAGGAATTATACAACGGCGCTGTGATCAATACAGGAGAGAAACGTATGGTTCTTCATCACCTTGCACGAACTCAGCTCGGTGACGCTGTAGTTGTAGACGGTGTTGACAAACGTGAATTCTACGTAGCACAGCAGAAGAAAGCCGCTGACTTCGCAAATAAAGTTCACACAGGTGAGATCACTAATGAAAACGGCGAGAAGTTCACAACAGTCGTACAGATTGGTATCGGCGGAAGTGACTTAGGTCCTCGTGCATTATATATCGCTCTTGAGAACTGGGCAAAAGCAAACAACACATTTAAAATGGAAGCAAAATTCATCAGCAACGTAGATCCTGATGATGCAGCTGCTGTCCTTGCTTCAGTAGACCTTGCTCATTCTCTGTTCATCGTTGTATCCAAATCCGGTACAACTCTTGAAACTCTGACAAACGAAGCATTCGTCAAGAACGCTCTGGTAAAAGCAGGATTAAATCCATCCAAACATATGCTTGCCGTAACAAGCGAGACATCACCTCTGGCAAAGAGCGAAGATTATCTTACAGCAATCTTTATGGATGACTATATCGGCGGACGTTACTCTTCCGTTTCCGGTGTAGGCGGTGCGATCCTTTCTCTTGCTTTCGGTCCTGAAGTATTTGCACAGATCCTCGATGGAGCTGCTGCCGAGGACAAGCTTGCTACAAATAAAAATATCCTTGAAAACCCGGATATGCTGGATGCACTGATCGGTGTTTATGAGAGAAACGTACAGGGATATCCTGCTACAGCAGTTCTCCCATACTCTCAGGCATTAAGCCGTTTCCCTGCACACTTACAGCAGTGTGATATGGAATCCAATGGTAAATCCGTAAACCGTTTCGGTGAACCTGTAGACTATGTAACAGGACCTGTTATCTTCGGTGAACCAGGTACAAACGGACAGCATTCCTTCTATCAGTTATTACATCAGGGAACTGACATCGTTCCGCTTCAGTTCATCGGCTTTAAGAAGAGCCAGCTTGGTGTAGACGTAGATATCGAGAACAGCACAAGCCAGCAGAAACTCTGTGCAAACGTTGCTGCTCAGATCGTAGCATTTGCATGCGGTAAAGAGGATGAGAACCTGAACAAGAACTTCAAGGGCGGACGTCCTTCCAGCATCATCACAGGTGAAGAACTTACACCTGCATCTCTGGGTGCATTACTTGCTCACTTCGAGAACAAGATCATGTTCCAGGGATTCGTATGGAACTTAAACAGCTTCGACCAGGAAGGTGTTCAGCTTGGTAAAGTCCTTGCAAAACGTGTTCTTGCACATGACACTGACGGAGCACTGAAAGTATACAGTGACCTGTTAAACATCTGATTTCATCAGAAAGCAAAAAATACACAAGCCAAGATCCAACCGCAAAAAGCGGTTTCAAACTATAGCACTCCTCTTCAATAATACATTCAGGAGGAGTGCTACAAGAAAGAATCCTGCCCGAAGGGCTTTGTTATGTTATAGGAACATTACGGAGTAATTTCCTGTAACATAACAAAATCATCATACAGAACTCCGATAAATATTATCAGGAAGTTCCTTATGATGATTTTTCTGTTTTCTTTTCTAATTCTCTTCTGACTTCTTAACAAACTCTGCTTTCGGCAATGGTCTGGAATAATAGAATCCTTGAATATTGTCACATTCCATCTTCTTCAGAAGTTCAACCTGATCTGCAGTCTCCACACCTTCTGCAACCACCTTCATGCCAAGTCCATGTGCCAGGATGATCACCTGCTGCACGACCATTCTTCCCTTCTGCTGGTGAATACAGTCAATCAGACTCTTATCAATCTTCAGTGTATTAAACGGTAATTCACTCAATGTGATCAGTGAAGAATATCCTGAACCAAAATCATCCATGTGCAGTGCAAATCCTGCATTTACCAGTTTCTCTGTAAAATCTCTGATCATAACATTATTCAGAGTAGCTGTTTCCGTCAGTTCAACAGGCACACAGGAAAACGGGATCCCATTCTCCTCTACAATCTTCATATAACGTTCAACAATATCGGAATGATGGATGCTTGTACGCGACAGATTTACAGAAATCGGAATCAGCTCCTGCCCCTTCTTCATCAGTTCACGCTGAAATTCGCAGACATACCGGAATATGTATTCATCCAGCTTCACGATCAGTCCGTCCTTTTCATATAGCGGGATGAAATCTCCGGGCATTACCATGGAACCATCCTGGTTGATCCATCGCACCAGTGATTCCGCTCCTGTGATCCTCTCTGTTTTTACATCATATTTCGGCTGGAAATATGCCACAAATTCTTTATTTTTAATCGCAGATTCAAATCTGTTCTCCAGCAAACGGTCCTGCATCTGCTTCTGTTTCATTTTCTCTGTATAATAGGCAATGTTACACTCATAGTTATCGCGGATACTTCTGATCGCCATAAATCCTCTGTCACAGATTACAGAAACAGGTAAAGATTTATCAATATCCTGATAAACTCCATATTTGACCATAAGATTGGGAACAGGTGCATGCTCTGCGATTTCTTCTTCTATCTTTGTCACTGTTTCCAAAGACAGATCACAGTCATCACACGTCATACATACGAACTGATCACTCCCATATCTGGATACCAGACCTGTCTTCAGCATCTTTGTATAAGCTCCTGCCAGATAGCAAAGGATTTCATCTCCTACTTTCTCCCCGTAACTGCTGTTGATCAATTTGAAATCCCTGATGTCAGCAATTACAAGATGAAATCTCTCCCCCGGTCTGGTTTTCAGAAAAGATTTTGCATGATAGAAAAACGCCTGTCTGGTATAAACTCCGGTGAGCTCATCATGTTCTACTGCAGTCAGTGCCATTACGGACTCCCTCAGCTTGATCACACTGTTGATCCTGCCCATTACAAGTTTAAAGTTATAGGGCTTCGGAATAAAATCAACTGCACCAAGATCCAGGCATTGAAGTTCTACATCTTTTGAATTACTTCCGGTCATAACGATAACCGGTATGGTTGACAGAAATTTATCTGTGTTTCTGCGTCTGAGGAATTCAAATCCATCACACACAGGCATACAGATATCCAACAGCACTACTGATAATTCTCTGTAATGCTCGGAAAGAAGTTCCAGTCCTTCTTCCCCGTTTTCTGCGAGAAAAACATCAAATTTCTCTTCCAGAAAAGAAGAGAGGATATCTCTGTTTAATTCATTATCTTCTACGACCAGGACTTTTCTTTTGGACGGTAATTCCCCCGGTTCCAACAGTTTTGCATTGTCAGAATCTTTTCTCATACTTTTTTTATACCCCTCACACACAATTTCCAAAGCAAAGCATCTCCGGATATCCGCACCGGAGATGCTCAAATTATTATAGTAACCGATCTGTTATCTGCAACCGTCCAGCCATTGTGGGAATATACTATACTTAAACGTTACAGGCATACATAATGTCTACATATCTTAACTCTTTGAGTTTACATTATTTTGCATAATCTTTCAAGCCTTATTCTGCAGTTGACATGATTTTGCCACGACTTTATTATGGAAATTTCATGCTCTGATGAGCTGAGGCAAAGATATCTGACACAGGATTTCACACTCTGATGGGCTGGATTAAGATGCATTATTTACGAGGATTGCTCTATACTTTTACAATGTACGGAATTTTTATATGCTGACAGTATAAACAGAGGCAGAAATGTTTCCACAAATAATCCTGCTTCAAACATTTCTGCCTCTGTTATCCTGTCTGTAAATCTTTAAAAATAATATTCTCCTGAATAAATCCTCAGATCCTCTTTTGTCCATTCCCCACCTTCAATATGAAAGCTGTTCAATACCGGATAGTCCGCCATCAGTGACAGGATCAGATAACTTGCCTTTGAATCAAAAGCAAGGCGGATATCCTCCACTGACGGACGGGATGGAGAAGACGGATGGGAATGCCAGTTTCCCAGCGGTTTCAATCCATTGGCACGCATATCCCTGATCGCATTTATCTGGTCTCTGGGATCCAAGGTGAAGTGATCTTCTGCATGATCTTTATTCTCCAGAAAATATACCTTTCGGATTTCCCTTCCCTCCCCGGTTTCCACTCCGGCCAAAAGCCCGCAGGCTTCCTCCGGAAGATGCTCTTTTGCATAATTAACGATTTCATCATAGAGATGATCTCTCATTCTTATTATAGCCATACTTTTCTCCTGTTTTGCATCAGGTTTTCTTGTATTTACTGCTCATCTCTTGTGGCAAATCGGCCTGCTGTTTCCTCACAGACCTCCTGCTCGTAGTCGATCGGTTCCAGGATTGTCGGATGATCTCCGCATACTGCACAGTTATGAGTATCCTTCGGCAGTTTAACCTTATGGAATTCCATTGTCAGCGCATCAAAAGTCAGAAGATATCCTGTCAGAAGATCGCCTACACCGATCAGATACTTGATTGCTTCCATTGCCTGCAAGGAACCGATGACACCTCCCATTGCTCCGATGACACCTGCCTGCTTACAGGTAGGAACTGCATCCTTGGGCGGCGGATTTTTGAATACGCAGCGGTAACATGGACCTTCCCCGGGTACATAGGTCATCAGCTGACCTTTAAAACGAATGATACCTGCATGGGAAAATGGTTTTTTCTCCAGTACACATGCATCATTGATCAGAAATTTTGCCGGGAAATTATCAGTTCCGTCAATAATAAAATCATATTCTCGAATCAGTTCGCGGATGTTGGATGCGTCTACGAACATCCGGTAAGTTTTTACTTCCACATCCGGATTCATGGCATTCATGGTTTCCTTTGCTGATTTTACCTTTGCTTTTCCGATATCTGCTGTGCTGTGGATGATCTGTCTCTGCAGATTGGAAAGATCTACCTCGTCCGCATCCACAATACCGATTGTTCCCACACCTGCTGCTGCCAGATACATTGCCGCAGGTGCACCAAGACCGCCTGCACCGATGATCAGTACTTTTCCTTTCAGGAGCTTCTTCTGTCCCTTTGCACCCACTTCTTTTAAGATGATGTGACGGGAATAACGCTCGATCTGTTCATCTGTCATTGCCATTTAGCATCCACCTCCCATGAAATACAGAAATTCTACATTGTCTCCCTCTTTTAATACGGTAGACTCTTTATCCTCTGATGCAACAAATTCTTCATTAATAGAAACGGTTACATATTCCGGCATCTCTACATTTTCCTGTGCGATCAGTTCCGGAAGTGTCAGTCCGTCTTTTACTTCTTTTTTCTCTCCTGCTACTGTGATAAACATATTTTTTCTCCTTTATGCCTGCTCTCTTTTTAGAGTAATCCTTCAATCCAGCTGTTTAACTCTGCCTGTTTCAGTGCTCCTGTTTTCCGGTCTTTCGCCTGTCCGTCTTTAAAAAGGATCAACGTCGGATTTGCCTGCACTTCATACTGCTCTGCCAGCTCCACATCAAAGTTCGTATTTACTTTATATACTTTAATCTTATCCTCATAATCATCTTCCGCATTTCCGAGAACCGGTGCCAGCTTTTTACACGCCACGCAGGAATCTGAATAAAAATCCACCAGAACCGGAAGTTTTTCCTTCAGGACTTTCTCTTCAAAATCCATCTTGCTTACCCGTACTGCCATCAGTCTTCCACCTTTCTTACATACATGGTGTAAGTACCATCTTCATTATCGGTTAATTTCAGTACTTTATGCCCTTCTTCTTTCATGCTGCGCGGAACATTCTGCACTGGTTCGCCATCGTTCATGCGGACAGCCAGAATCTCTCCATCCTCCAGTTCTTCGATTGCTACTTTTGCCTTCACGAATGTCAGGGGGCATACTTTATCGGTAATATCAACCTCATCGGTTACTTCAAAATCTAATTCAGCCATTATGTCTCCTTTCACTGTCCTTCATACGCATCTTTCAGCTGACTGCGGAAATCTTCTTCTCCCACACGCTGCAATGTTTTGCGGAAACGTTCACTTGGATTTGCATTTTTTTCAAAGAAATTAATTGCCGCATCTGTCACACGAAACAGTGTTTCTTTATCCGGGATCAGAGGAAGCAGTTCTTCTCCTTTATAGATATTATTTCCGAAGGTTCCTCCAAAAGATACGATATATCCCGGAGTTCCTTTCCATGCATCCACCGGACAGCTCTTTACACAGCGGCCACAATGATTACATTTCTGCGCATCCAGTTCTATTTTGCCGTCCACCATCTTCAGTGCATCCTGTCTGCAGGCTTTCACACACACACCACAGGAAATACAGTCGTCTTCCTTATATTCGATATTCATGCCGCCTTTGATTCCAACATCGTTTTCTTCTGCTTTCAGGCAGTTATTCTGGCATCCTGTAACACCAAATTTGAATTTATGTGGGAGTTCCCGTCCGAAATATCTCTCATCAAGCTCTTTTGCCAGTGTGTAGGTGTCGATACATCCGCTTGGACAGACCTCTGAACCCTGACAGGCTGTAACTGTACGTACACGTGGTCCGCACACACCGGTTCCCACACCGCCTTTTGCCAGTGCTTCTTTTACCTCTGCCAATTCTTCCACTTTAATAAAGGGAATCTCAATGCCCTGGCGGGAAGTCATATGTACATATCCGCGGCCGTATTTTTCTGCTACTTCTGCTACTGTCTTAATATTCTCTGCAGTCAGGTTTCCACCGACCACTGCCAGTCTCAGGGAACCGTAACCTTTCTGTTTCTGTCTCATATATCCGCCTTTTTTTAAGGCTGCATAATCTACTTTCTGTGCCATTTTTATCTCTCCTTCGTGTTTTTAGAGCGTTTTTTCAAATATTTTTTCCAGATCTGCGGCTGTCCGGTATCCTTACAGCCGGTTGAATTATCGTAATACTCTCTCAGTTTCTTCTATTTCAGATATTCTGCCACTGCGGTTGCTGCATTGGCACCATCCGAAACCGCAGTTACCACCTGACGCAGTTTCTTTGTTCTTGCATCTCCTGCCACATACAGCCCTTCCAGAGCGGTTTCTCCTGTCTCCCCTGCTCTGACATAACCTGAATCATCCAGTACTGCAAATTTTTTCAGAAGATCTGTCTGTGGTACTGCTCCGTAAGCAACAAATACACCGTTCACATCTATCACAGCTGCATCTTCCAGAACTACTCCGGTTACTTTCTGCTCTCCGATGATCTCTTTTACCTGATGCTCCAGTACGAAGATAACGTTTTCCTTCTCTCTCAGTTTCGCCACTGTAACAGCGGCTCCTCGGAATTCCTTTCTCCTGTGGATCACATATACTTTCTCTGCCACATCCGCCAGGTAAACAGCATCATCAAGTGCTGTATCTCCACCACCAAGAACTGCGACTGATTTACCTCTGTAAAATGATCCGTCACAGATTGCACAGTAAGAGACACCCTTTCCTGCATATTCCTGTTCTCCCGGAATATTCGCTCTTCGCGGTGTGGCTCCCGCCGCATAGATTACGGTTTTCGCTTCCACCTGCGAACCATCTGCAAATACAAGTTCAAAATCTGATGAAGCTTCTTTCTTTATCTCTGTTACTTCCTGTTCCATGAAGGATACCCCAAGCTTCACTGCATGTTCCCGGAAGTTCTCACCCAGATCATAACCGCTGATGCCCGGAAATCCCGGATAGTTATCTACCTGTCCGCTTTCTGCGATCTGTCCGGTTCCTTCATATTCTTTTTCTATCACTACGGCTGACAGATTAGCCCTCTTTGCATAGATTGCCGCACTCAAACCCGCCGGACCGCTTCCAATGATACCTACATCATATTTCATATCGTCAGTTCCTTTACACCTATTATTCCTATCGAATTAGTATGTTTTATAACAAACATAATAACACCGATAATTTCCTCTGTCAATAAATAAGATTATAAAAATTTTTTAGGATTCGTTATGGACTCAGGTTATAGCAGTTACTTAATATTCGCTGTACTAGATCCAGCTGTAATCTCCGCCAGTCAGAGCAAGGCTCAGAAGTGTGTCCATCTTCTCTACCTCTTCTTCACCCTCAATCTTCTGGATCAGTTCTGCTGTATCCAGCACATCCTCCAGTGACTCGTCCGGACCGATCTCATAGTCGATTTCAGCCTCACAGTCCGGGCATGGAATCCTCTTCATCGTCTGCATAGACAGAAAACGGTTGCCGCATTTTTTACATTCATAATATCCGCACTCTTTCGTGCCGTCTGGTACATAATACATCTTTTAATTTTCTCCTTTTTTTGTTTATATGATTAGTTTTTATATGATTGGTCTTCTGATGACAAAGAGCTGCCGGTTTTGATGATTCCCGGACAGCCCTTTATTCAACCTTCTGTACATCTAATTTTCTGCTTTTTCTTTTCTGAGCAATTCTGTATATTCTGCTTCCCTCATAGGTCTGGCATAGAAATATCCCTGAGCCTTGTTACAGCCGAACCCCTGAAGCATTACCTTCTGCTGTTCGGTCTCCACACCTTCAGCAATGATGGAAAGCTTCATATGATTTCCCATAGTAATGATCATGTGCAGGATTTCTTCTGCTCTTCCATAAGGATCTGCTGCACTTAAGAAACGCATATCCAGTTTGATTTCATCAACAGGAGCTTCCTTCAGCATATTCAGGGAAGAATATCCACTTCCAAAATCATCCATCAGAATACGGAATCCTCCCTGGCCTCTGTTTTCTGCGCATTGCAGATCAGGTCTACCTTTCCGGATTTCAGATCTGCCAACTGATTTTCTCATGATTCATTGATATATTCATATCTCCAGCCGGTATACTGAGATATTTTATTCAGATATTCCACTCCATATCCCTTGTATACTCCACTGCTGCTTTTATTAATAAAGTCTGCGTCCTCACGATACGCCACCCGTATTGTCTTTGTCCCGCCGTACGACTGTGCCTGAACCGGAACGATCACTCCCAGAAGCAAGGTAAACAGCAGAACGAACAACATTACATTTCTCTTCTTACCACTCATCTATCGTACCTCTCTCTTGAGTGATTATAACATAATATTCTCCAAAAAGATATCTTTATAATGCTCGCTCAAACATTTCCCCTTACAGAATCCAGGTGTTACTTTTTAATCCCATTTCCACCACAGACAATCGCATACAAACTAAAAACAAAATTTCCCTGATTGCTTCCGGCGGTAGCTCATATTTCTCTTTTCGCACCAATCCATCAATCGTTGCTCCGAGTCGAATATTTCTCAATACAAAATCTACAGCTTCTTTGATTTGTGTGTAGATTAGTCCTGTAAATTCTCTCTTGTCAAGAAATACTGCACGATCTGTTCCTTTAAAATACAATCTGTCTTTCTGTAAAATAACACAAAAAGGATGTGCTGCGGTAACTTCTCCATTGCCTTGACACATCCTTTCGTATTATTATTTTTTTGCTTTTCTTCTTAATGGCAGCTATGGCTTCCACATCCATGCTCACCACATGTATGTCCTTCCCCGTGGCTGTGCTCGTGATGAGAACACTTCACATCCGGATTATAATCCAGTGTTTTATTAATAAAAGCTTCCACCGCTTTATCTGCATCTCCGGAAACTCCTCCAAACAGCTTAATGCCAGCTGCCGCTAATGCTGTCTGCGCGCCGCCTCCGATTCCGCCACAGATCAAAACATCTGCGTTCAATGCATTAAGAACTCCCGCCAATGCACCATGTCCGCTTCCATTGGTATCTACTACCTCTGAATGTACCACTTTCCCTTCTTCTACATCATAAATCTTAAATGTCTCTGTGTGTCCAAAGTGCTGGAAAATCTGTCCATTTTCATATGTTACTGCTATTCTCATGATACCTTCTCCTTTTTCTGCTGCATATTTTTTGTAAATTTCCTGTTTGTAACAGCCTCCAAAGCTACAGTTGCTGCTCTGACCGTCACAAATTCTGAAATCTCCACCCTCGATTCTAAGTGGATGTCCATCAATGAGTGCATCTGCTATTTTCTTCCTGGCAATCTCATAAATTCGTTGAACCGTTGTTCTTGCGATCTGCATAGATACTGCACACTGCTCCTGACTATAACCTTTCTTGTCCAAAAGACGAATTGTCTCATATTCATCCACTGTCAGAACAATGGGTGCTTTTTTCTCCGTATCATCTGCCGGAAGGAATTCTAAAACATTGGGAAAATGGCAGACTTTTCTGCATTTTACTGGTCTCGGCATAAACTGCTCCTTTCTTGCTTTTCTTATATAATAGCCCTATAAAAGGCATATGTCAATTATGCAATTGACGCATCTAAAAAAAGCAAGTATACTATGTTCGTAAAGGAGATAACTGTTATGAACTTCGAAAATTATTTTCCACTATGGAATGACTTAAATATAGCACAGAAAAAAATAATTTCAGACAATTTAATCACACGGGATGTAAAAAAAGGAACGATCATTCACAACGGAAACCTGGATTGTACTGGACTATTACTGGTTAAATCCGGGCAGCTTCGAACCTACATACTTTCAGATGAAGGACGGGAGATTACACTTTACCGTCTGTTCGATATGGATATATGTCTTTTATCCGCCTCATGTATCATACGCTCCATTCAATTTGAAGTAACCATTGAAGCAGAAAAAGATACTGATCTTTGGATCATCCCTGCTGAAATCTATAAGGACATCATGAAGGAATCGGCTCCCGTCGCAAACTATACCAATGAGTTAATGGCTACCCGTTTTTCTGATGTCATGTGGCTGATTGAACAAATCATGTGGAAGAGTTTAGATAAGCGTGTTGCTTCATTTCTTTTAGAAGAGACCTCTATCGAAGGAACAAATGAATTGAAAATCACTCATGAGACGATTGCTAATCATCTTGGTTCCCACAGGGAAGTTATCACTCGAATGCTTCGATACTTTCAAGACGAGGGACTCGTCAAACTCTCCCGCGGCAAAATCACAATCTTGGATTCGAAAAGACTGGAAACACTACAAAGATCATAAAACTGTTTTTCTGTAACATCTAAAGGATCCTCCATTTATTAGAATTATGAAAGTCATTCTAATAAATGGGGGATCCTTTTATACTACGAGTCAAGCGGATATTCGCAATTGAAGCAGGGGACTTACTTGATTCGGTTAAACTATAACCATATTTTGTTTATTTCTATAGCAATCCTCGTAAATAATGCATTTAAGACAGTTCAGCAGAGTGCGAAAGACAAGAAAGATATCTGCAGGCGTGCTGACGCACGGCAAAGATATCTGACGCAGGATTTCACACTCTGATGGGCTGGATTAAGATGCATTATTTCAGAGGATTGCTATAATAATCCATACCGCATGCATATGCCCTTTCGATCAGCGCACGGTCATTAATCACTGCATCATAGAAACGGAATCCGCCGGAAAAATTGTATGTTTCATATCCATTTCCTTCCAGAATACGACTGGCAATATAACTTCGCAGCCCGCTCTGGCATATCAGATAAACAAGCTTTTCCTTCTCAACTTCATTGATCCGTTCTCTCAGTTCATCTACAGGAATATTTTTAAATCCATTAATATGCCCCCTGTTAAATTCACCTACCGTTCTCACATCCAGCAACACAGCACTTTTATCTTTAGAAATCTTATCCATATCTTCCAAATGCCATTGTTTTAAGGTACCTTTTGCTATATTGTCTATCATGAATCCGGCCATATTTACAGGATCCTTGGCAGAGGAATAAGGAGGTGCATATGCGAGATCCAAATCTTTCAGCTGGGTTGCCTTCAGCCCTGCATGGATTGCTGTTGCCAGCACATCAATACGTTTATCAACTCCTTCATATCCAATAATCTGAGCGCCAAGCAAACGATAAGTCTCTTTTTCAAAAACCACCTTCATGGTCATCACTTTTCCACCAGGATAGTAACCGGCATGACTCATAGGAGAAAGAATTACTGTATCTACCTCTAACCCTGACTTTTTAGCATTGGTTTCATTGATACCTGTAGTGGCTGCTGTCATATCAAACACTTTGATAACGGAGCTTCCCTGACTGCCTAAATAATGGCTATCACCACCACAAATATTATCAGCAATGATCCTTCCCTGCTTATTGGCTGGACCAGCCAAAGAAATCAGCGCATCATCACCCGTAACATAATGTTTTACCTGAACTGCATCACCTGCTGCATAAATATCCGGTACAGAAGTTTCCATCCTGTCATTCACTACGATACTTCCCTTGATGCCAAGCTCCAGACCGGCTTCTTTTGCTAATGCTGTGTCTGGTGTAACGCCGATTGCCAGCACCACCATATCAGCCTGAAGGGACGGATTATCTTTTAATAGAATCTCTACTCCATTGTCCTTTTCTCTAAATCCTTCTACCGTATAACCCAGTACCAATTTTATCCCGTGCTTTCTCATTTCATTATGGATCATGGATGCCATATCCGGATCAAAAGGATTCATCAGCTGCTTAGGCCGTTGAACAATTGTAACATCCATGCCAAGCTCTCTCAAATTTTCTGCCAGTTCCAGACCAATAAAGCCACCACCTGCCAATATAGCCGATTTTGGATGGTTCTTATTTATATATTCCTTTATACGAAAAGTGTCTTCTACTGTACGAAGTGTAAAAAGTTTATCAATACCAACTCCAGGAAGTCTCGGCTGTGTTGGCTTTGCACCTGGAGAGAGGATAAGTTTATCGTAATTTTCTTCAAATATTTCACCATTCTCCAAATTTTTCACTGAAACAGTTCTACGATCCGGATGTATGGAGATAACTTCATGATAAATTTTCATGTTGATATGAAAACGTTTAAAAAAACTCTCTGGTGTCTGTAATGTAAGTTCTTCCGGATCTGTGATCACGTCTCCAATATAATATGGAAGCCCACAATTCGCATAGGATATGTATCCGGATCTTTCAAACACAGTAATTTCTGCGTGTTCATCCAGTCTGCGTATTCTTGCTGCGGCTGTAGCTCCTCCTGCTACACCGCCTACGATTATTACCTTCATCTTATTTTTCCACCTTTCCTCATTAAAGCATTTCTAAAATCGCTTTCTTAGGTCTCGCCCCTGAAACCTGTTGTACAATCTTCCCATTCTTCATAACCACCAAAGTTGGGATACTCATAATACTAAATTTACTTGCCAGTTCAGGCTGCTCATCCACATTGATCTTTCCAACTTTGATATCAGGGCGTTCACCTGCAATCTCCTCTATGACAGGAACCACCATACGACAGGGAGCACACCAAGGCGCCCAAAAATCCAAAAGAACGGTTTTCTCGGAATCCATTATTTCATTCTGAAAATTATTTTTATTGATATTAATAGCAGACATTTTACAGTCCTCCTTGTTTTTTCTTTTGTGGCTTTATTATAACCTGAAATTCATTTGTTTTCTGTGATATCATCACATTATTATCGTGATTAATTTTTTATCAAAAAAACCTCCGCAAACATTACGTCTGCGAAGGTCTATTTCTCTCAGCATTTGACTAATCTTGGATTAATTTACTTCTCACTCCTGTAGATCTTTATCTATAATCTCCCAGTAACCATTCTTTGGAGAACCATGTCCTATGAGAATACCATATTCTTTTAACTTCTTAATATTATTCTCAATATTTCGACTGACAATCCCGATTTTTTCAGCTAACTTAACCGCTGATAATTGATGATCTTCTGAAAGCAACTTTATAATCTTTTGCTGTGTATCGTTAAGGTCTGTTCTCCACTCTATCTCCTTTCTTTTTCATTTGTCACCGGAAATGAATTACGGAACAGCTCTATCCGAAACATATTATCAAATCTATTACTTACAAAACTCAAATGCCACATAATACACATAATCATTTTTTGAAAGAAAATCTGTTTGGCTATTTATAAAATCGTCTAAAGTCGGAACACTCATTTCATCATTATCATAAACAAAGGCAATAAGTGGCTGCTGCTTATCGTATCTAATGTCTACGACATTTTTTATTTCAGTTGCTGTTCTGCCATAGTATTCTCTATTTTCTACATTTTCTAAAATAGGAATTTCTGTTGACAACCTACTACCACCTCCAGAAATAATTAACTTAATTACATAATTATCGAAATCAGACACCATTACGATTTCACCACTTTTTGGCGAACCAATATCTTCAAATCCCATTTCAACTTTGTCCTGATCACTCAATTTTCCTGATTCGTATCGATAAATATGTAATCTGAGTTTTTTATATTCATCCGTTGTGATAAACTTATAGACAAATGCTCCATCCGGTCCAGCAAGCAGTTCTGCTGTCTGCATTTCTATGCTATCCTTTGCAACAGGAGAAATATAATTCTGTGGTTTTTTCAGACGGTATATGGTAAATCCGATTACTGATACCGCACAGATAGATATAACTAATAATATACATTTCATAACCTTTAGACATTTCTGTTTATCTATATTATCTCTGATCACTTCAATAATATTTGTTTCTGACTTCTGAATCATATTCTCTTGAGCTATATCTTCTCCAGCCAAAAACTCATTGAGGCTAATACCAAGAATTGAACAAAGTTCTTTATAAACAGATACATCCGGCAGGCAAACTCCTCGCTCCCATTTAGAAACAGACTTATCACTCATACCTAATTTTTCTGCCAGTTGCTTTTGTGTCATCCCCAATGACTTTCGCTTACCTGCAATATATTTTCCAATTTTGATAAGATCCATCCATCTACCTCCTTTTTTTATTAATCGTACTCTATTTTAGATGAAAAGCATACCCCTCGAAGGTAGAATATGACTTTTAAGTCTGTCTAGTTTGCCAGATAGAATACAAAGCTTATATGTCCTGTCCCTTCGCACACCCACTTTGCATTTTTTTAGCAAACTCACTTGTAAAAACTTCCTTTTCCGGCGCTTCCGGGATACTGCACTATTTTTCTTCCCTTTTCTTTCAGGACTGAAAAAGCCCTGCGTCAGGACGTTCCCTGATGCAAGGCTTCTAATTTTTTTCTCTATGTTTCTGTGTCTTTTTTTGATGTTTTCTCTGGTGCTCCGTATGAACCGGATTTTCTGATTCTTACAAAGGGGATTATCAAAAAAGTGCCAAAGAGGAGTGCTAAAAAATGAAGAAATAAACTCCAAAATAACTCCATTTTACTCTTTATTATTTTGTTGTTCTTCTCTTGCGTAAAGAATGTCCAACGCCTGGAATATTACATTACTCATAGTCTGATAATGTCTCTCTGCATAAGATACTAGCTTTTCTTTTTGCTCTGGTGACATCCTGATTCTCAGACTAGAATCTTTGCCGTCTAATGATGGTTTTCTAGGCATCTTTCTCTCCTCCTTACATTTCATAGTTTAACATGAATTGATACAAGTGTCAATCTCGTTTTGTTAATATCACCCATTTCCCTTTTTGGCTACTTCCCTGCCTCTTCAGATAATTCTTTTCCTTCAATTTGGTTATATAATACTTCACACTAGCAAGATTCCAATCTAACGCATTAGCCATTTCTTTCTGCGTGATTGAAGGTTGCATACGTACAAGATTCAGAATTTCTATTTCTTTCTCACTCAGTACATTTTCATCTTCCACTTGGTCTAATCTCTCTAAATCTTGGTTAGCTTGGTTAGTAGCTTGGTTAGCTTGGTCAGTTATTGGATTGACTCGGAACAACTCTACCCGAAACATATTATCGAATTCCTGAAATTTCGGCTTCGGAAGTCCATACTCCTCTGCTGCATTAAGGATTCTTTTAATTCCGCTTCCCCATGCTTCTACGAGTCCCATCTGACTGAATATATTGGCAATTCCTTTATTCCGGATCTTAGAATGACCATTCATGACTTCCTCATAAGTCAATCCGTTATATAATCCGCCTGGAGAAGTCACTTCCAGTCTGTCATCATAAACTGCGACCTGAATACAGGATTCATCCAACAGGTTACGGTGACAATGGGCGTTAATGATCATTTCCCTGATTGCTTCCGGTGGTAGCTCATATTTCTCTTTTCGCACCAATCCGTCAATTGTTGCTCCAAGTCGAATATTTCTCAATACAAAATCTACTGCTTCTTCGATTTGTGTATAGATTGGTCCTGTAAATTCTCTCTTATCAAGAAATACTGCACGATCTGTTCCCTTGAATACCGCACATTGGGTTTTAGAAAATGAGAAATAATCTGATGTCAGCAGCGCATAGGCATTCGTTGCCAGAAACTGTCCCTCACTCTGCTTTAAGATCTTCCAGTTTATCAGCTGCTCTTTCTTCACAGAATGCTCTGACATTCCTGCTTTTTTCCGGAACTTTTCAATATCCTGGCAAAGTTTCTCTGTAGCTTCTTCTGAAACTGGATATCCTACACAGGTAAGTTCATCCCAGGAGATTCTGGCTCCTTCCATCTCCAGTTCTTTTATTTTCTCTGGAAATGCCTGCCTTGATGTACCTGCAACACGGATATAAGTACCATTATCTTTTCCCTTTGATTTCAGATAATACGGTCTGTTCTTTCCAGCTTCTACTGATACAACAATGACCGTTTTCCCGTCTACTGTCTGTGGCTCAATATCAGGAATAATCTGTGGCACACAGGAATCAGAAACTGCATTGGCAATTCCGTCCATCATCTGAAACAACACATCATTTTCCACACCAACAATCTGGTATGTTTTATCATCTACTCCAACAATCAGCTTGCCACCTTGTGTATTGGCAAAAGCTACGATTGTCTTCATGTACTTTTCACTTTTATCAGGTAAGGATACCTTGTACTCAATATTTTTCGATTCCCCGGAAAACATAGTATCTTCTACCATTCTTTCACTCCTACTCTTCTAAGCTGTATCATCAGCTGTGTTATTTCTCCAGCTTCAACATAAATTTATCCGAATCATTAACAATATTATACGTTCCATCGCCATCCTCCGGCAAGTAAGAAAACGAAAACATCTGTATTCCTTTTTCTGCCTGTCGCTTTGATGAATATACCGTCACATATAACGCATTCGGAATCGACTGATCGTAGCTGAACCGCACACTTTTAAATGAATTTTCCCTGCAACGTTTCACGATTTCTTCTGCACATACTTTCTGATCCTCTACATACAGTTTATTTACCACTACCGTCAAACGCTCCTCACGGTAATTGTCCGCTGTCATTGCATAGGAACCATACACATCCATGTCGCGCCCATATTGCAAATATCCAAGATAACCGCTTATAACCATTATTATACCGATTATCAGACTGATAAACCACCTTTTTTTCATCTTCTCGCTCCTTTATACCCCTGTATTATAATACAAGTGTATGACAGCACAGCTTATTTTTCAATACAGTTGTATTTATAATTTTAGGAAAAGACGAGGTGCCGTTATGATTGTATATATGGATTTGGAAAATCTACTTAAAGAAAAGAATATCAGCAAAAATAAGCTTTGTGAAGCCTGTAATTTACAGCGTACACAGCTTAACAACTACTGCAAAAATAAAGTAACCAGGATTGACTTCACAATACTTGCAAAACTCTGTGAATTTTGGGACTGCACACCGAATGATATACTGAAATTAAAGTAGGGCATTGGATTTTTCTCCAGTGCCCTTTTTGATGATTGGATATTCAATTAACTTTATTTATTACCCCCTCCAATATCTAAAAAAAAGCTACTTCTGCAAGTCAACCTCACAGAAGTAGTTTTTTATTTATCCATTATTTTCATTTCTTTTCAAAACCATTTCATAAAAATCCAGAAACTCTTTTGTTATATAATATCCCTTACTTTCAACATCCAATGAGTCAAATGTATTATCATTTTCATCTACATCTCCAGACTCTGTTTCAAATTCTTCCTCAATGAATCCCGTTTGTTTAATATGTAAGAACACGTAATCAACTTCTCCTGGAGATACCTTTATTTGCTTTGAATATTCATTGCAAAACGATTCGTATTTGTTGCTATATGTTCTACCATTTATGTGTTTCGTTGATTTACCTCTTTTAGATGAATCTTCACAATATTTTTTGTATTCAACTAAATATTGTATTTCTCTATACGACATAGTATTCAATATGTGAATATATTCATCAAAAATACTACCATCTATATGTTTCCCCTGCAAATAACCATTTCGTATAAGATTTCCAAAATACTCAACTTTATCGGTCGTTGCCAACCTTTGCACTGCCTCTTTTGCTCGTGCAAAATTGATGATAAACTCTACATCATTTACCATTTCCGATGTTATAGAATGATCATCTTGCAAAATAACATCTAACAATTCCTGTTCTTTCTTTTGCTGAAAATCATTTAATAACTTATTTGTTGATGAATCAATTAAATCCCCCAAAACAGGGATTGCCTTTATAGGTGCCAATAAAACTGATTCAACAACCGGATTTTCTTTAATATCCTTTATTTCATTTGCATTATATAAGGAATTTTTTGCCATTTCTAATTTTTCATTCATTATTGTTCTCCCATTTTCATCACAACAACTATTTTATCCCAAGTAGATACTTCGTTTAATATAAATCTCCAACATATCCATCTGCTTCCAGATGCATATAACACTCATTCACCTGCTCAGACTCCAAGATCTGTAAAACGTATTCCATACCTGTAGCCAATTCTTTGGTTTTTAATTCTTCCAGCGGAATCCAATACACCTGCCCTTCCTCCGAACTTGTCAATTCTCCGATAAATCTATCAGCTCTGTACAGCGTAATCACATAATGTACTCCACCCTTATGCCAATGATATAAACCGCAGAGCTTCGGTGTTTCAATCGTAAGACCTGTTTCTTCCCAAACTTCCCGGATCATAGATTTTTGAAATATCTCGTTCTGCTCCACATGACCACCTGGAAAAGTTGTCCCTGTATAGCTGTCATTCACTTTATCCAATGCCAGCACATTTCCTTTGTCATCTTGGATCATACACATATTCATAAAGCAAACCTTCTCAATCCGACTCTCTTCTTTTTCATTCAGAGATCTTCTGATACGTTTATTGATATCCGATCGTTTGGATTTGTAATGCTTGAATACCTCTCCATACGGAATCCAGATTTCTGCATCTTCAATTTTTTCATACACAATATCCACCACTTCTTCCAGATGTTTGTCGTTTGGGAAAGTGTATTTTTTCATATAATAATCCCTGGTTGCCTGGAACATCCATTCTGCAATCTTCTCTTTCTGCTTTAATTTCAACTGAGCATATTTCTTGTCAGTCTGCAGTAATTTTCCATCTATCATTTCATGGTTTTTCCGTGACATCGGTAAGACCTCTTTTCCTCTTTTCTCATTCAGATTTTACTATACCATAGAATCCTTCTTTCGTCATACCTCAGATCTGCGATGTCCTATTTTTCTTCTCTGAATACCTTATCTATAGAGGGTTCTTTTCAAAAGACTCTCTTCCGGCGGCTGTGCCACCGGTAAATAACAAGGACAGGAAGTGTATATACACTTCCAAAAAAACAGCAATTTAGGGAACCCTGCCCTAAATCAAAAACACAAAAGCCACTACTTTGAGCAACCAATGAAAGGAGAACCTATCTATGGCAAAGAGAAAAAGAAATATACAGATCTTGTTTTGTGTTTCCCCCGAAGAAAAGAAGCTGATTCGCAGAAAGATGATTGAATCAAAGACTAAAAACATGGGAGCTTATCTTCGTAAAATGGCAATTGACGGTTATATTGTCAATACAGACACTACTCCATTAAAAAAACAATACGAGGAAATGCATAAGATCGGTGTGAATATTAATCAGATTGCGAAAAAAGTAAACAGCACCGGTGATCTGTATCCGGAAGAAAAGCAAGAATTAAAAGAGATGGTGAAAGAATTATGGCGTATCTTAAGATCTTCCCCATTAAAGTAACAGACAAGAAAGCTCTGGACTATATTACGAATCCAGATAAAACAGATGAAAAACTGTTAGTTTCCAGTTTTGGCTGTTCCCCGGAAACTGCAGATCTTGAATTTTCTATGACAAGAGAAATTTTCTGCTTTGTCTGTACATATACATCTGATCGTTATCATTCCAGATAACCCGACTGCAAAAATACAGCCACAGTCTCTGTTTCAGCAGAGGTCCTATACCTTTCGGTGGTATCATTATTGCTTCGCTCTTCCCGTAGGAGTCTTCGCCTGCACGAGCCGGATTATCTCCGGTAAGCATGTTCCTCAAGATGTATCAGCTCCTTCAATTGTCAAGGTGCAATCGGAAGAACTGTCTGAACCTCTTTTACGTTTGTGATTTTTGGAAATCAGAGGATTTTCAATTTGCCTTCCATATACTCTGTATTGGGAGCGACAAAATCGGACATGATTTTAGAAATTTTTTAAGATTATTTTTTGAAGTGTAAAAAGACATAAAAAAAGATGCCAGGATTTCTCCTGACACCGTAGTGACTGTGCCAACTTCGTGCCCAGTGGGCACAAGGTTGGTTCATTATTCTTCATTTTCTATTGAGTTTGATTCTTTCTCTGTCTTCTTGTTTTTAGATATTATCCTATGACCTGTATAAATAGCCATAATCATACAAAGCAAAGAACTTGCCGCAAAATATTTATGGCTTGATTTTGAACCTTTATATCCGCTATAAAAAGTTCCTAGCATCGTTATCAATGCTCCGACAGACCAATATTCATGAGCTTTCATTCTAACATCTCCTTTTGTGTTAATTTTAATATGTGCCTTTTAATGAAATATGCAAATTGGAAGTTGTCAATTTCTTATATATTTTTGATCAGTGTCAGGAATCGTATCTTCTGACCGATATCGCTCTACTTTCATGTGAAGATTATATTTATCTCTTAACTCCGCAATCTTATTTATCATGGGTGATTGATGGTGAAAGTCAATGCTCTCTTGATTTTCCCAACTGTCAATCAGTAGCACAGTTTCCTCATCTCCCAGAGGGAAAAAATAATCATATCTAATGTTCCCCGCTTCATTTCTAATTGCATCAACAGTACCGCTTGAAATCATCTCCTTTGCAAATTTTCGCGCAGAACCATTTTCGCCGGAATAATATATATTAACAACTATACTCATTATACTTTCCTCCAAATCCCGATTTGACGGTAATTTCTGTTTCTCTACATCCTACAAGCCCAGATAAAACTAATATACCCAGACTAAATAACAGTACTCTTTTCAAACTCATAATTTCTTTCCAAGTTCATATGCTTTTTTCATCACATCAACATGGCTTGCAGCTATATTTGCAGCATCAATTCCACCACCACCGACCATGCCTTTCAAGGAAGCCTTTTCAAAACAGTCTACCCAGCCTTGCAGACCATTGTAGGCTTTTTCAAATGCACTTTCATCATTCTCAGCGGCAGTTGCAATCATATAAATATCTCTGAATGAATAATCTGTCGAATATAAAGGATTCAATCTATCAAGAAGTGTTTTCATCTGGCCACACATCTCATAGTAATAAATTGGTGTTGCATAGACAATGACCTCCGCATCCTTTACTTTTGCCATAATATCTGCAACATCATCCTTCAGTACACACATCCCATTCCTCTGACAGGATAGACAACCGATACAATATTTTATATCTTTTCCTTTCAAAGAAAGAAGTTCCACATCATGCCCGGCTTCTTTTGCTCCCTTTGCACACTCATTTGCAAGTATATTAGAATTGCTGCCTCCTCGAAGACTTGTCGATATGATCAATACTTTTTTTGCCATGATTAAATTTCTCCTTTTTCAGTGTCTTTTTTAACCTTCCGTATAACTTTCGCAGGCACTCCTGCCGCAATCATATTGGCCGGAACATCTTTTGTTACAACTGCTCCGGCTGCAATGACCGAACCTTCACCAATCGTAACCCCCGGAAGAACCGTTACATTTGCTCCAAGCCACACTTTTTTTTCGATGTGAATCGGCTGAAATATCATACCTGCTCTTTTCTCGGGATCTTCCATATGATTGATTGTTGCCAATACTGCATTATGTCCAATCAGGACTCCATCCTCTATATAAATACCACCCTGATCCTGAAACTTACATCCTGCATTAATAAAAACATTTTTACCTATATGGATATTTCGTCCGCAGTCTGTATAAAACGGAGGAAACATTCCAAAACTTTCATCTATTTTTTGTCCGGTAAGTTCCGACATAAGCTGTATAATTTCTTCTTTTGTATGATATTTGTTATTCAGCTCCATCGTTATCTTTAATGCCCTTTGAGACAGCTCATGCATAACCAGATGTTCTTCACTTCCACCATCTACGATATATCCGGGCTTCATATTACTCAAATATTCTTCACACGTCATAATTAATCAACTCCGTTTTCTTTAAAAAATTTCTGAATTTTGTCAAATGGGATCACATCCGGATTATCGTATAGATCTGTATGAACAGCTCCCGGAATTGTCAGCAGTTCTTTATTGGATGTGTACTTGCTGTTCTTGATCATATTTTCATAAGCATTTTTTCCAAAATAATAGCTGTGTGCTTTTTCTCCATGAACGATAAGGACTGCACTTCTGATTTCATTACTGTACTTTAATATTGGCTGATTCATAAATGACATACATCCAATACTGTTCCAGCCATCATTTGAATTCAGGCTCCTTTTATGATAACATCTGCCTTTATAATACTCACTGTAATCTTTTACGAAGAAAGGTGCATCTTCCGGAACCGGAAGGGGAACACAACCACCGCCTCTTGAATATTCACCTTTACGGTATTCTTCTGTCCTGAGGGTATTCAGTGACTGTTTCTTTGCATAACGTGCTTCTTCACTGTCCTCAGAATCAAAGTATCCATTCGCATTTACTCTTGTCATATCATACATGGTAGAAGCAACGGTTGCTTTTATTCTTGTATCCAACGCAGCTGCGTTAAGAGCCATTCCACCCCAGCCGCAGATTCCAATGATTCCTATTTTATCCAGATCCACATCTTCCCGAACAGAAAGGAAATCAACAGCAGCCATAAAATCTTCTGTATTAATATCTGGAGAAGCCATAAATCTTGGATAGCCTCCACTTTCCCCCGTAAAAGAAGGGTCAAATGCAATCGTTAAATATCCTCTTTCAGCCATTGTCTGTGCATATAATCCGGAACACTGTTCTTTGACTGCCCCAAATGGTCCGCTTACGGCAATCGCAGGATATTTCCCAGATGCATTTTTCGGTTTATACAAATCTGCGGCAAGTGTGATTCCATAACGATTTACAAATATCACTTTCTTATGGTCTACTTTTTCACTCTGTGGAAAAGTTTTATCCCATTCAGATACCAGCTTTAATTCTTCTGTTTTTAACATATTTAACATCCTCCATATGCAAAATTTCTTGTAATTACACTAACAATAGTATATGATATAAATATCTTACAACCTAAAGTTAACTTTAGGTCAAGTATAAATTTGAAAGAAGGTTTTTTATGTATACAATCGGTCAGGTCTCTGCAATGTTTAATCTTCCTGTTTCTACATTAAGGTATTATGACAAGGAAGGCTTTTTCCCTAATCTGGAACGCAAGGGAAATATCCGTTATTTCAGCGATAATGAATTAGAAGCACTTCGTATCATTGAATGTCTGAAGAAATCCGGTCTTGAGATAAAAGATATAAAGCAATTTTTTATCTGGGTATCTGAAGGCAGCTCCAGCTATGAAAAAAGGAAAGAATTATTTGAAACCAGAAAATCAGCTGTTGAAACTGAAATTCAGGAACTTCAAAAAACTCTCTCCCTCTTAAAATTCAAGTGCTGGTATTACGAAACAGCAATGAAAGATGGTAACGAAGATGCTATAAATGCCATGTTGCCTGACAAACTTCCAAAAAATATACAGAAACTATATGACAAAGGGCATGTATGATTTTTGCTTTCTCCATCAAACTGGAAGTTATAGTGCAATCTTTTTCCATTTTCTAATCTTGGTTCTAAAGGTTCCGAACGGAGCAACTGTATTAACATGTATGAATTTGTATACTTCCCATACAGCTGTTTTAGTTGCTTCGTCAGCCCATTTTCTCATATGTGGTTTAAATAATTCTTCATCACTCAGAGAATCAATCATTGCATAAATAGAGTTGATATTCTCATTCAATCTGTCTTTCAATTCTTGCAGTGACAGCTGAGCATATGTATCTGTGAACCATTGATATAATTCGCCAAGCTGATTCCACTTAAAATTATCCGAAGGAGTTTTGACAGGAATACCCTTTCTTTCGTCTGATTCCCATTTAATAACAAGAGTTGTCCAGCCAACCTGATAAGCAAGATTTTCTGCCGGAGTTCGATCGATCTCATCAATTCTCTTATCTTTTAAATGCTCCGGAATATCATTAAATTCTGAAATATACTTTGCAAAGCTTTTATTTATCTCGTTTTTAAGTTCGTCTTTATTCTCATATGTTCTCAATAGTCTATCTCCTCAGCTTCCGATTTTCCAGTTTCAAAAACTGGAACTTTCAAATTAGTCTTTGCAAACAACCTTTGAACCTTCACCATCAATTACAATTCCCTGACGGTTGTTAATTGGGGATAGATTCAAATCCGAAAATTCAGTCATTATTTTCTCGGTAACTTTCTTAAATGGTGCTGTAAGATAATGCGGAAGAACATAGAAATCAATCAAATCAAGCCCTGCATCATCTTCTTGTGAGTAGTCCTCCGGCTTTTCATCCATTTGTTCAATATATTGGATAGTTGGAGCGCATATAATCGCACCTGCCGATTCACCGATCATCAGTTTTCCCTTTTCCAATTCCTTCTTCAATAGCTCATCCGTTCCCGTTTTACGAAGCTGGTCCATAAGGAAGAAAGAATTTCCACCAGTAAAATATATCACATCCGCATCTTCAAAAACAGACTGTATCGTTAAATAAGCCTCCGTTGAAATATCAATTTCAGTTACGGCTGCTCCCAGTTTATTGAATAGCTTTCGAGCCGAGCCGACATAACCGGTATAGCCTTCACGCAGCGAAGCTGTGGGAATAAATGCGACTTTCTTGTTATCAATTTCTTCTTTTATCAAACTTCCTACACTTGAAAAGTGCGAACATAAAAACAGTTTCATCCATATCCTCCTTAATAAATTCCGATTTCACGATATCATTTCTAATACTAATTTTACCGTATTTTTCAGATTCAGTCCATCTTTTAATCCCAGTCGGTAGAAAAACTCTTCTGTTTCTGGCATGGGAATGGCGGAGATCATGAAGTCGTATCCGCTTTACACCAGACCGCTCAATTCCGGTAGGGCTTTTTAAGGCCCTAAATGCGTAGGTTGGTGCTTTGTTGCGATATGCTCCACGGTTACGGTGTATTGTTCATATTCTGTTTTCGGGAATCTTTATGAAATCTTCAAAATTGCCCGGTATGCTATCCGTAAAATCAAAGAAAGGACTTGATTATATGGATATGATTTTGAAAACGACTGACCTCTGCAAAAATTTCAAGGGGCAAATGGCGATAAACAATGTGTCACTGAACATCCGGCGCAACTCGGTTTATGGTCTGCTGGGGCCGAATGGGGCTGGCAAATCCACGATCTTAAAAATGCTCACCGGCATTTTGCGCCCCACATCGGGAAGCATCGAGTTTGACAGCCACCCGTGGAAGCGGAATGATCTGGAGCATATCGGTGCTTTGATTGAGATGCCCCCGCTTTACGAAAATCTGACTGCATACGAAAATCTCAAAGTCAGAACTACATTGCTCGGCCTGGACGATGCACGAATTAACGAGGTATTGCAAATTGTCCAGCTCACGAATACCGGCAAGAAACGGGCCGGGCAGTTTTCTCTTGGTATGAAGCAGCGGCTTGGTATTGCTATTGCATTGCTGAACAGTCCCCAGCTTTTGATTCTGGATGAACCGACTAACGGCCTTGACCCTTTAGGGATTGAGGAACTTCGAGAGTTAATTCGCTCTTTTCCCCGCAAAGGGATTACAGTTATTTTGTCCAGCCATATTCTGTCAGAAGTCCAGCAGATTGTAGATCATGTGGGTATCATTGCTGGCGGCGTCCTTGGATATGAGGGAGAGCTTCGCGCCGGTGAAGATTTGGAACAACTCTTTATGGATGTTATTCGCAGAAATGGTAAGGAGGGATATTAAATGGAGATGGCATATATTCAGGCAGAGAACCTAAAGCATAAGAGAACTTTCACAAAAACGCTGATCGTTCTGGCCCCGTTTGTAACTGCGCTTATGAACTTTTTTGCCCCTCTTTGGTTCCAGCTCAATTCTTATAATTGGTGGTATAACCTGCTTTATCCTGGATTCCTTACGCTCACCTGTGCCTTGATTGAACAGCGGGATAATGGCAAACTAAAATATCGTGCCGTTGCTTCATTGCCTGTTTCGCAGAACAAAGTCTGGAAAGCAAAAATTGGAGTGGCCGGTATTTACTCCTGTGTGGGGAATTTCATTTTCCTGGCGCTAAATCTGTTGGGCGGTTTTGCAATATTAGTTATCAACGAAATTCCCCTGACAATCGGAATTTGGCAGGCTGCGGCCGGAACAGCTTGTATTGTCATTGCAAGCCTATGGGAAGTTCCGCTGTGCTTATGGTTATCAAAAAAAGTTGGTATCTTTGTCACGGTTATTCTTAATGCCGGACTTGGAAGCGTTTTAGGGATTTTCACGGCTACAACCTCTTTGTGGATGATCTGCCCGTATAGCTGGGTGCCGCATCTTATGATTTCCGTGTTAGGTATTTTGCCTAATGGTGAGCCGGTTGCAGATCAGAGTACGGCAATGGCATTTTGGACGATTATACTTGTATTGGTCATTTCGCTGGCCTGGTTTGCGGCGCTGTCATTTTTAACTGCAAGATGGTTTGAGAAAAAGGAGGTGGGGTAACTATGGTATCTGTGGTTCGCTGCTGGAAAGCAGAATATCAGAAGTGTAAACATAGCATTTTGCTCTATATGCACAGCATGATTCCGATTATATGTGCGGCGATTTTTGCGGGTTACTATCATATATCCAGATGGGAACTGGCAACCAAAATCAGTGCCTATCTGGAAGTGCTGGCCGTTGCGTTCCCGTTTCTGATCGGCATTATTGTGGGCCTGGTTGTTCAGATCGAAAATCAGGCCGGGCATTATCAGCTTTTGTTGGGAACAATCCCATCTCGCATGGCAACGTATATTGGTAAACTTGGTTTTCTGATGATCTGTGCTTTTGGCGCAACATTTTTAGCGTTAGGAACATTCGCTGCACTATATAGGGATGCTCCGGCAAGCCTTTACCTGAAAGCAGGGATTCTATTGTTGATTACCATGCTTCCCATTTACCTGATTCATTTGTTTGTGGGAATGAGCTTCGGAAAAGGTGCATCTATGGGATTGGGAATTGCAGGGAGTTTAATAGCTGCCCTTATGATAACAGGGCTTGGTGACGCTACATGGAAATATATTCCCTGGGCCTGGGGCGTTCGTGCTATGGATTACACTGTGCTTGCATGGGATAGCCCCCAACTGTATGCACAGGTAAAAACCGATTTTTTCAGCGGTATGATTATTTCTGTATGCTGCACTGTTTGTCTGCTGATTGCCAGTTTGGTTTGGTTTCATGGTTGGGAGGGAGGTAAAAACAGTGAATAAAAAGTGCCTGTTTGCCGTGGTAATTGTGCTTGTAAGTCTTATATGCTTATCGGCCTGCGGTGCGCTCCGCGATACCGCCGATAAAAATAAGGCGTTAAATGAATCTCTGCCGTATTATGAGCTGAACGCCGCAAACTATGATGAAATTTCATATAACGGCCTGACATATACCATAACGGATGAATGTCTTGAAATGTCAGAACTGCAAGAAGAAATCGGGCAGGTATCGAAACGCTTCAAAAATGTGGCGGGGGAAGATTTCAGTTTCGGCTACGTTTACAGTATTGTGGATGTGGATATAAGCAATGCCGTAGCTGTAAATATCAACAATGAATATCGGAAAGCTGACATTAAAAATAATGATGAGTAACCTCGACAATGTGGTATAATGGGGCGGGAGGTGATTTTTTGACCCACTTACTTGTAGTTGACGATGAAGTTTCTATCTTGGAATTGATTAAGAACAGTTTGGGGAAAGATGGATATTTGATAACAGTCTGTCAAAATGCGGATGATGTAGACATCAAAAAGCTGCATTTCTATGACCTCATTCTTTTGGATGTGATGATGCCTGGCACAGACGGGTTTGAGTTTTGCAAACAGATCAGGAATATGGTAGACTGCCCGATTCTCTTTCTGACCGCAAAGACATTAGAGGAAGATATATTGTTTGGATTGGGCATCGGTGCGGATGATTATATTACGAAACCTTTTCGTATTCAGGAGCTTCGCGCCCGTGTCGCGGCACATTTACGCAGAGAAAAAAGGGAGCATCACAGCACACTTTCATTTGAGCCTGATATAAGATTTGACCTTTCCGCAAAGGTACTGTATGTTTCAGAACAGCCGGTTCCCCTTACCAAAAGCGAGTATTCAATCTGTGAATACCTTGCGAAAAACCGGGGACAGGTTTTTACAAAAGAACAAATCTATGAAGCCGTTTTCGGGTTTGATGGAATAGGCGATAACTCTACGATCTCAACGCATATAAAAAATATTCGTGCGAAATTGGAGCATTTCAAAATAAGTCCGATCAGCACCCTATGGGGGATAGGATATAAATGGGAGTGAAAAAGAAACCTACATTGAAAATATTGTTTCGCCAGTTTGCTATCTCCCTCATTGTCATGCTGGTAGCGGCAATTATTGTCCCTTCTGGTTTGGAGGGACTTGCTGTAAATGCTGGATTAGCTACAAGAGCAAATCTAAGTGAATTGCAGGTAAAAGAGATCATTCCAACGCTGACGATTGCCCCGGATATTACAAAGGTTGTGATTCCACAGGGATGCGGCTACTTAATTCTGGACAAGAACTTTAATGAGCTTTACAGCAATATGGACGATGATGAAAAAGAAATTGCCCTGCTGTACGCAAAGGGAGAATATATTGAATATGCTACGGGGAAGCAGTTTGCACTTGTTGTCCGTGAAAACGAATTTTGCGTTTTAAGGTATTATATTGGTTCTCAATTTACAGTGTCATGGCTACCGGAATATTTTCCATCTCCTGACACGCTTGCGTTTATCCTGATGGCTGTAAATTCGCTGCTGGTCATTATCATACTGACCGCCAGATTTGCTAAGAACCTGCGTACACAACTGACCCCGCTTTTTGAAGCAACTGCGGAGGTTTCAAAGCAAAACCTTGATTTTGAAGTAGGACACGCCAAAATCAAAGAGTTTGAAGATGTCCTTGCATCTTTTTCAGATATGAAAGATAATCTGAAAATTTCGTTAGAACGGCAATGGAAAACCGAACAGACACAGAAAGAGCAAATCGCCGCGCTTGCCCATGATTTGAAAACGCCTCTGACGGTTATTCAAGGAAATGCTGATTTACTCACAGAAACAAATCTTGATGATGAGCAACGATTATACGCTGGTTACGTCGTGGAAAGCTCCGGCCAGATGCAGTCATATATTCAAACCCTGATTGATATATCACGGGCGGCGGTTGGTTATCAGCTCCATATTGAAAGTATAGACTTGCCAGCGTTCATGCAGCACTTGTTCGGTTATATGGAATCACTATGCCGGACAAAAGAAATCCGGCTGCAAATGAATACTGTTTCACTCCCTCAAATGCTGAAATTTAATAGGGTGCTGATAGAACGTGCTATTATGAATGTTATCAGTAATGGGCTGGACTACTCCCCGCAAGGCGGAACGCTTTATGTGGATGTTCAGAGTAACAACGGTTTCGTGGAAATTTCAGTCACAGACGAGGGAACGGGGTTTTCTAAAGAGGCATTATGCCACGCACAGGAACGATTCTATATGGGCGATCAAAGCCGCAATTCAAAGTTACACTTTGGTATGGGTCTATATATTACAAATTCGATTATGGAACAACATAATGGTCAGCTTATTTTAGAAAATTCAAAAGAAACCGGCGGCGCAAAGGTTACTATGAAACTTCCTTGCTGATTTTCCGATAGTGTAATGGACGTCTTTTATGTCCGTCCATTTTTCAAATCTTTATGGAATCTTCAAAAATTCCTCTTATCATGTATCTAAAGAAAAAACATCTGCCCAGCGGCAGAAAAGAAAAAAAACGCTGCTGGGCAGACCCATTTTCACGCTTAATTTATATTCACTGGTGTCGGTTTTGAGAAATCAAGGCCGCTGCTTTCTTTCTGTCATTCCCAGCAGTTAAAGGCATGGCGGCCCACGGGAGGACGCCGCCATGCTGTTTTACTATCATTATAATCTAATCCACTTATACATCAACAACTCATTTTGCCATGCACGTACATCTGCCACCGTAATCTCACTAAGAATCTTTTTCTCAAAATATGGTCTGATCTTCAAGTCAATGATGTAACGCTTTGTATACATGGTGTGTTCACGAAGTCTGACATCCATATCCTTATAGTAGATTTCCAGAAAGTTCCCGAATTCGATATCTACACCCTGGCTCTGTTGCTGAAGAAAGTCTCGCTCCCACTCTTTTGCCTCGCCTTTGGTCCGGAATCCACGTTTTTGTTTTCTCTTTTGGTTACCTTGCCAGTCTTTATAATAGACCTGTACTTTCCAGTTCTTTCCTTCTTTGTAAACACCCATTGTTAATCCTCAACCTTCATTCCGTAAATCTTTTCTGCCAAAAATTTGGTAGAGATTTTTCCAGCTACTACAATATAGCCTTTTGCTTTCAACTCCTTGTTGTACTCTCGCATCAAATTGTAGGCATACGCTTTAGAAACACCAAGAATTGCACACACATCATCCACATCCATATACATTTTTTCCTGCACTATACTCATATCGCTTTATCCTCCTTCAAATATTGCTCAACATGTTCCAGACCATAGATCTTGTCCTCTACATAGCGGGTTGGCACCCGTCCGAGAATCACATAATAATTCTTGCTTTCCAGATCGGCATTCATTCTTTCCACCACCCGGTAAGCAAACGAAACTGATAATCCAAAGAGTTCTGCAATGTCTTCCACTGATAAATACATTTTTCTCTTACGCATGAAACCATTCCTTTCCCTCTTCCTGTAGAATCTCACAAGTATCTTCTACTCCGTAGAAACGCTTCACAAAATACTTTGTCGGAACTTTTCCTCTAAGCGTCAAATATCCCTGTTCTTCCAGCTCCTTATTCAGATTGCCAATGATCTCATAAGCCGATGTCTGTTTTACCTCCAGAAGTTCACATATATCGGCTGCCTTTAAAAATAATTTGTTCTGCATAATCAGTACCTCCTGTATTTTGAATATTTATCTCTTCTTATACTCTGTACTGGCAGATGTAAAATCGGACATCATTTTCCGAAATTTAGCAAATTATTTTAATTTTACAGTTTCCATATGTGTTATCGCTGAACCATGGAGTTAATATCATTGAAAAAGGGTATAAAAAAACAGTCTGCCCTGACGGAAAATATTTCCATCAAAACAAACTGTTCTTCATATTCACACTAATTATATTTTCTGAGCATAGTTACTTTTGCGAAAATCTCAGATAACTCCGGAAAGAAAACAAAGAAAAAAAAGATTTTTTAACTCCATTTGCACTCCACCGGAACATCCAGACAGCCCGCAAAACCTTTATTTATGGGCTTTTTCGCAATTTAGTCCTGTCATTGTGCAACCCCTTTTGACACTTTTTTTGTAAATCCGTTTGACGCTTTACTATCTTCCCAAAACCGCTCCCAGAATCGAACAGCCACATGCACCACACACACGCCCCATCCGACAATGAAAATTTCCCGTCTGCAAAACCACCTGCCTGAACTTTTTTTCTCTCTTTTTTTCCTTCTCATTTTCGTTCTTCTTTCAGGCTGAATAATCCGGTGCCCGTGTCCCTGCTGTCCGGTGACAGGAAACCGCAAATCCGTTTTTTAGGAAACCACCATTCCGGTAGTGGAAACCTTTATCATAAATCCTTTAGAATGTAATCATGCACCAAGCTGGTGTAAATTCATTCAAAGGAGGTCATGACCATGACCAAGTATCGAGAGATTCTCAGGCTAAAAAGTCTGGGACTCAGTCAGCAGAGCATTGCCGACAGCTGCAATGTCTCCAAGAAAACGGTCAATCGCGTTTTGAAACGTGCAAAGGAATTAAATATTTCCTGGCCGCTTGATAAAAGCGATACCGATGCTGTTCTTGCAGAAATGTTTTTTCCTTCTGCAAAGCAAGTCAAATCCAATAAACGGATGCCTGACTACGATTATGTCCACAAAGAATTACTCCGTAACGGAGTCAGTAAGAAACTCTTGTGGACAGAATACATGGAGAACTGTCATGCAAATGGCGAGGAACCACTTATGTATTCCCAGTTCTGCTATCACATTCAGCAGGATGAGCAGAAACGACGTGCTACCATGCATATCAACCGGAAACCTGGTGAGCAGGTTGAGGTCGATTGGGCAGGAGATCCTGCAACAATCATTGATCCGGATACCGGTGAAATCACCAAAGCCTATATATTTGTCGGAGTGATGACTTATAGCCAGTACGCATATGTGGAAGCATTTCTGGATATGAAGCAGAAATCATGGATTAATGCCCATGTTCATATGTACGAATATTTTGGCGGTGTTGCCAGAATTCTCATACCGGATAACTGTAAAACAGCAGTTGTCCACAATGGTGGCTTTAAAGACCAGCAGGTCAATGAAACCTATCAGGAAATGGCCGAATACTACGGCACCGCTATTATCCCGGCGCGTGTCAGGGCTCCAAAAGATAAGCCGAATGCTGAGGGGACAGTAGGAAATATTTCTACCTGGATCACAGCAGCTCTTCGGAATGAACAGTTCTTCTCCCTTGCCGAATTGAATCTGGCAATTAGAGCTAAACTGGAACTGTTCAACCAAAGGCTCTTTCAGAAGAAAGAGGGTAGTCGGCGAAGCTTATTTCTTGGGGAAGAAAAACCATTGCTGGCACCACTACCTGCTACCCGTTTTGAACTGAGTGACTGGAAAACAGCCACTGTCCAGTTCAATTATCACATATCTGTGGACGGAATGCTATACTCCGTTCCGTACGAATACATTAAAAAGAAAGTTGATATAAGGGTAACAGACACCACGATTGAAATTTTCTACAACCATAACCGCATTGCTTCCCATCGTCGTCTAAAAGGACGCCCTGGGCAGTACAGCACCATTACTGAACATATGCCGGCAGACCACCAGAAGTATCTGGAATGGAACGGTGACCGCTTTCGTAAATGGGCTGAGCGGATTGGCATAAATACGTACACTGCAGTCAATGCGATATTGACCTCCAAAAGTGTGGAACAACAAACCTACCGAAGCTGTATGGGACTTCTTAAGCTTGCTGAGAAGTACTCAGATGCGTTACTGGAAGCTGCCTGTAAAAAGGCATTATCCTATACAGCATCACCCAGTTACAAGAGTATTAAAAACCTACTTGTAACCGGTTCAGAAAAACTGGCATCGGAAGCAATCGATACCAAGACCACACATAAAGCACATGGCATCACACGAGGTGCCGATTACTATCGGAGGTAAACACATATGACCAATCAGAGCACAATGGATAAGTTAATAGAAATGCGCCTTACCGCAATGGCAGATGCATTCCGTAGCCAGCTCAATGACCCAAAATTCAAGGAGATTCCCTTTGAGGATTAATTCGGTATGCTGGTGGATATCGAATACAGCAGTCGCAAAAACAACCGTCTCAAAAGACTGATCAAGAATGCCGGATTCGATCAGCCGGAAGCGAATATCATGGATATCAACTATACTTCCGGGCGCAAGCTAAACAAGGAACTGATTCGTAGACTTGCTACCTGCGAATATATATCTGAACATCGGAATCTTTTTATTACCGGTGCTACAGGCTGCGGTAAAACTTACATGGCCTGTGCCTTTGGCATGGAAGCCTGTAAGCAGTATTACAATACCAAATATATCCGTCTGCCTGATCTGCTTATTGATCTGGAGGTGGCACGGACAGATGGCAACTACAAAAAGGTGATGGCTAAGTATGCCAATCCCGTTGTCCTGATTTTGGACGAATGGCTTCTATTGAAACCAACGGAATCTGAACAAAGAGATATCTTCGAACTACTCCATCGGAGACGCAAGAAATCTTCAACGATTTTCTGCTCCCAGTATGAGTTCGAGGAATGGTACGACCAACTGGGTGGTGATGATAGTCCTCTGGCAGATGCAATCATTGACCGCATTGCTCATGACAGTTATCGTATCAACATTACAAGCATTGATGCCGAACATGATATCTCGATGCGAGAGGTTTATGGCTTGGACAAAACATTACGTGAGTAAACTCGCATAAGCGGTTCCCGCTAGCCCGGACAGACGGTTTCCCGTCTGCCGGACTTGCGGTGTTACCGCACAAGAATATTCACATGCATACTCATGTGAACAAATTTCAAGTTGAACCTGTTTTCCTAAAATAGGTAAATCCTGTACTTTACGAGTATATGTTCCATGATATTTTTGCGTTATATGATTACACTTTGGACATTTACAACTACTTGAAGTTGATTTCATCCGAATTATAATTTTATCACTTTGCTGAGCAATATCTGTTATTATCAAATCCCTTTCCGGGTAAAATTTATCTAAGCATAATGTATTATTAGATTTTGCCATAAATAACTCTCCGCATACATCCTAATATAAACATTATACTATATATCTGATTATACTAAAAGGGTTAAAACGGATAATTGCGGAAGAACCTGCCGCATCGTAATATTCACATCGAGCCATACCGGCTGTTGACCTGTTTCCGCTTATAACCATTGCGATAATCATCATTATCTGAGCGTTCGGATTTTTCGTAACCAAGATGATCATCCATTTCAGCTTCCATCATTTCCTTAATGGTGCCGCCTAAAAGATCCTTGAGCGCATCCTGAATGTCTTCTGCAGACTGGATATCGTACTCTTCCAGGAGCTGATGGATGATGTTTCGTTTTCCTTCTATCATTTGTACACGATGTACAGGTTTCTTTTGTCTTGCCATAATAAAAGGCCCTCCTAATGATATTTATTGTATCATAGAAGAACCTTATAAACATTATTTTACAGAAAAAGTTTCATACTCAAATAAACAGACTGCAAAAGCGGTCTGCTATTTGTCAAGGTACTCGTATTCTACCGTTTACGTGGTACTAATGGCTAGTACCAGCTTTATTTAACATTTCCACACTTTGCTCACAAATATATGACCAAAACAGAAACAATATGCATAACTTGTTTTAACCATCTAATTTATTATAAAATTATATCTTCCCAAGTATAATCAACAAGTGAAAGTCCTTGAAGTTCTACAAGGCAACTTTTTTGTTTGGCATAACCCCATTGATTTAATCCTGTATTGACTGTTAAGAACACATTTTTCTTGGCTCTAGTTATAGCAACATAAAAAACGCTAATCTCCTCCTTAAACGCTTTTTCCATTGAACTTCCAAATGAGAACTGGCAATAATCAAACCCATTATTACAACTATAATCATTCCTGCAAGGTCCACACATATATCCTGATGGAAATGCATAAGCATTCATTCTCGGAATGATAACATATTCCCACTCTAATCCTTTAGAAGCATGAATTGTAGTTAAAACCACTTTTTCTTCTATGTACTCCATCATATGCTTCAAGCCTTTGCTACCTAAGATGAAATCAATATTTTCGTATCTATCTTTTGATGTCCCTTCCCACTTCTTTGATTCTTCAAAAAGCACTTCCAGCAATTTATACATAGCGTCATATACAAATTTTCTTTTATAATCAGCGTAAATTTCATTTTGCCTTTGACTAACCGCTTCTAGACAACTTTGCAAATCTCTTTGAAGGGCTTTCCCAGAATCACATGTAGCATTATGAAATTCATCGATCGCTATTTCATAGAATTTAAGAAATTCAACATCTGTATCTTTGAACAAAGCATTAAAATACAATATTCCTTTTCTTTTTAATTTCACTGCTATTGATTCGCCTTGATTTCCTGCACGTACTAATACAGCAACTTTATCATTCGAATTACCAATTATCTTTTCAATTCCCTCAACAATAAAATTATCTTCTTCTGTATCATTACTAAGCTGTTTCAAATTAATAGACGCTGTAAATTCTGAAGGAGCATATGAGTTACCATACGATCTGATTAGCCTATCTAATTCCTTCATACTCTCATTGGTTCTAAATCTATAATTATTACAAAATTTTATTTCTTTAATAGGATACTTTTCTTTATATTTTTCAAATATCCCATTGATGGCTCCCAAAAATCCATAAATCTTTTGTATATCATCACCTAAGAAAATTACAGTATTATCTCCTATCAATTTATTTACAAGCCAACATCCCAGCATATTTGTATCTTGAAATTCATCAATGATAACCATTTTATAATATTCTTTATAAAAACTTGATACTTGTCTTTTTCTAAGTAACCTTATTGCAGAAACTAATAACCCATTATATGTAATAATATGATTCGGAATAAGTTTTGTATTCAAAACATTCCAATAATCATCAATTACATTTCTCATCTCTTCTTCATCAGAAGCCTTCAATGCATCATCCAATGCTTTTAATCTATCGCTGTCAGAACTTGTAATATGATTATTAAGAACAGCATTTTCCTCATCCACTATAATAAAGTCACCTAAATGAATAAATTCTTGATTAATAGAATATCCATATTTATACAATAGCTTCATAGCAAAATTGTGATAATTAGCCACATCTACTTTTGATACATACTGTTCGCTATTCTCAACAAGTTCTGGCAATAATGATTTTAATGAATCTTTTATCTTCATTGCTGCATTAACACTAAATGTCATTGCAAGCACTTTTTTATTTGATGATATATTGCCTTTCCCCAGTTCCCATGCAATTTTACTAACCATTGCCGTAGTTTTTCCACAACCAGCAGGTGCTGTTACAATTATTTTCTTTTCTTCTGAGAAAATAAACTCCAAATGTTTATCGTCCCCGGAATGTTTATCTTTGATAATATCTTCCAGTCCCATTATTTTACCTCTTTTTTCAATTTTTTTATAACCTTTTGAAATGATCCAGGAACCGTTGTAACACATTCAGCCAATAATGATGCCTTAGATGCATTTTTTGTCTTTCTTAACTCAACTAATTCATTATCTTTTATATCATGTATTATCTGTTGTTGTAGATTATCATCAATTGTAAATCTATCGGGATCTTCTATATATGAAGGAATATTCAAAACAACTCCATATGGTCGTAAAATTCTAATAAATGCATTTATTTTTCCTATGTAATTATTATATTTCATATAATCCATAAGTGTAAAATTGTCGTAAACATCCTCTTCAAAATCATTTCCTTTTGTAAAGAAGACATCTGCCATATGATTATATTTATCTTTTTTGTCTTTATCAATTATGGCAATAGCTTTTATTTTGAATTCATTATATAACTTCATGCAATTTTCAACGCTGTCTGCTCCATCTAATTTTACTACACCAATACCTTTTTCATCGAAATCAAAATCCATCCTTTTAGCAAATACAGGCATAGCACCATTTTCTGTATCTCCTTCAACAAAAACAATACATCTACTAAACATCGCTTCTTTTAAATACAAAAAACTTCGTAATAAATGTTTATATAATGTATCATCAAGCGTTAAGTTGCTTCCTGATATAATTTCAATCTCTTGCCCTGTTGAATGATAGATTCTAATAAACTGCTTATAATTATTCAATAAAATATTCGGTGAATGCGTTGCAATAAAAATCTGTCCATCAAGTCCATCAATATCAAATAATTTATTTAGTAAGTTCACAAATATCTGATTTTCATTTTTCATCAATGCGTCAATTTTTTTAATAAGACTTCTTTGTCTGTAAGGATGTTGATGTATTTCTGGCTCATCTAATATAAGAAACAGCGGAAATAATTTTTTTCCATTCTTTTCTATAAGTCGTTCCGTAAAATCTTCTGCTTTCCTTGTAGTTTTTACATTGTGTATAATTTCAATGATCTGTAATAAAATATTAAATGCATACTGAATACCCTCTCCAAGTTCATTTAATTCTCTTCCATTCTCATCTCCAAGTCCTAACATCCTGCAAACAATTTTATCTGCCTCTGTATCAAGATATGCACTAACCTTATCTCCTGTAATAGAATTAAGACTTTCTATCTGCTTATTTATATCACTTACAATCCCTTTTAATTTTGTCTTCTTTAATATATCCTTTTCTTCTATCCCTGATGATTCTAAACTGTGCTGGATTAAATAATTAAGAACTTTTCCAGAACCGCTTGTTTTTCTAAAATCAACTTCCTTAGAAGGCATGCGTTGGGCATAGTAGTATAAAATATTCATTTTTCTAATTACCGCTGAATTAATTTTCGTTTGAATAGGAGTATCGTGATAATAACTAATTCTTTCATCTACAGAATCCTGTTTCGCAATTAAAGTAATTGCATTACTATTATCAACATCAAAGTTATCTTCAAAAAATCCAACCTCATCCGCATCATATTCAATTTTTATTTTTACCAGTATAGGTTCCAAAACATCATAAAAATCTGACTCTGCAAACTTTCCCGTATACAAAAGAATATGTATCAGCTCTAATATGTTTGTTTTCCCTATATTATTTTCTCCAATCAGAAAATTTATTGCCTTATCAAATTTAATCATTCGCCCCGAAAGATTTCTATAATTTTCAATTTCTAAAATCTCACTAATGTACATACCTACACCTTCTCCTTTCATTACTAATATTTCTTCCTCAAAGCAATCCTGTAAGATAACTTTCAAAATTGTTTCTTCCTAAAACATTTTTAAGGCTCTATTATTCGCCATCTACTCTTCAAATTCTATCCTATCAAAGATCGTCTCTTCCACAACCTTTACACACTCATCCGTATGTTTCTTTATATCTTCACCCCAGAACCGGATTACAGTCCAGCCCTCAAAGTTCAATTTCTTATTTATCTCATCATCCCGCTCTTTGTTACGGGATATCTTGCTAATCCAGTACTCACTATTGTTACTCTTTTCAAGTCTCTGTTTTAAAGTATCCCAATCTTTTCCATGAAAGAATTCTCCATCACAAAAAATAGCTATCTTATACTTTGTCAGCACGATATCTGGACTTCCCGGAAGTATTTTATAATTCTTGCGATACCGATACCCTTTGTTCCATAAAGCCTTTCTTAATACAACTTCTATTTTGGTATCCTTCCCATGAATATTTTTCATGTTTTTATGCCGCTGTTCTTTTGTTAAATCATCTGCCACAAAATCACCTCAACAATCTGTTTTTCATCAACTTTTCCAGTTCTTTTCTCCTTTGCTTCTTGTCTGGCATTTATACTTGTAACTGTTCGCTATAAATACACATCTTTAACAAGCTCCATTATTTTATCTGTCAGCATATCAAGCGACTTTCCATTCGCCATAGGTTTAATATCTGATTTACTTTCAATGCATTTTTTAAGTACTACTTTAAGCACTTTTTCATCCCTCAGCTCCGCTTCTGATAAATCTTTTATAATTTCTTCTATCTCAATAGAGGCATCCGCAATCTGACTGCAACGATTATAAGAATCTCCCATATCCTCTGCCACCATACTTTCATGGTCTTCTTTTTCATATGGATTAAATCCATAAAAAGCATTACTTGCAACGGGGCATATAGCATCATATATAATTTTTGCACCCAATTCTCTTTTTATCTGTTTGGGATATATAAGCCTGCCTCTATCTGATTTCATTTCAAGTTTCTTTTCAGCTAATTTACTAGCAGTCGTGATTCTCGTAAGATATGCCATCATCCTATTTGCAAAGTTTTGACTATCTACTTCATGTCGTCCAATTACTGGAATATATTTGTCCATCTCATTTTCACTGACTATATGATCTGCTAAATATAAAGAATACATTTCTGATGCACAAAGTTTTACAACTGCCACATTCTCTAGTTTTTTATCTCCGATTTGATGAAGCATATCCATCTGCACCCATCCATATTCTTTATCTCCAGATTCATCGGGACAGAAAAACATATTCTGCACATATTTGTATCCTTGCTTTGCTATAAAATCATCGTACGCAAGCTGATATAAATACTGCTTTGTAACATCTGCCACTCCAGGCTGTCCTATAACTTTGTATTCTGACGCATTCTTATGAAAATTAATGTTATAATACTTTGCATCATATATGCCAAAACAAAATTCTCCACTATCACCACACTCATAAATACTAATCAAATCTGGTCTTAGTGTATCTGACTTTTCATCACTAATATTATCTGAAGTCTTATACCATACTGGTCTGTCAATTATTTCTATTAAAGTACTATCTTTACTTTCTTTATAATCATCACAGACTCCAAGTGGCAGCTCTGATAATTTTACATTTAAAACATTTCCAAAATTCTGTGCACACACTTTTTCCCATACTAAGTTAAAGCTGTTGGTACCATATATGCTAAAACTATCAATGTTATTAAAGCTTGCTTTTTGTGCTATATACGCATACATTGCCTTCAACACCAGTTGTTTTCTTGTGTTGTACTGCACATTAAGTTCATTTTGTATCCTATATAAAATATAATCTTCATCCCCCAAATCTTCCAGTTGTTCTTCCGACAGCTCTACTGTCACAATATTAAACAACTCTGGCAGATCGGATTCTTCAAGTTCCTTTGAAAATTTAGTCAATACACATGCATGTAAGCGTCTGATAAAATCATATTCATCTGAAGTTCGCTTTTTTGTCTGTAATTCAGTATAATATGGCCTGTTATTTGATATATATGAAAATGTTTCATTGATTGTTCTGTCCCACAGTATTTCTCCTGTGCCATTAGTCTCAACAATCTCAACGTCATTAGCATATATTCCATTATCATAATAATCCTGCAACAAATACAACATTACTGCCAATAAGTTAAACGATCCTCCATCATCACTTTCATTATACAGTTTTATTACCTGCTCTTTTGAATTATATTTTTCTAAAACACGCATAATCTGCTTCATCTGTGCTATTGGACTACCACAAGAATTAATATATTTAGGATAACACTTTAATACCCGTCCATATACAACAATTACTCCAACAAATGAAAACACATAATATAATTCCCGCTCTCCACTTTCGATATCTGTTACTCTGATATCTTCCTCAACTAAGTCAGAGAGCATACTTTGCCTATCACTTTTTTTTACATTTTTAACAATTCCATACTCTTTTAACTTTCTTATAATCTGCACTGTTTCATCAGCAGTGCATTCAAATATTTTTCTAAGTTCATCTTGAGTATACCGCTTCTGCTCTTTGACATATTTAGAAATCATCCAGTAACATTCCCTTCTCATTCTAATTCACTCAAATATTCTTTCTTGATTTTGTCTCGGATTTCTTTACAGAAAATATCTATGCCTCTTTTATCAAATTCCTCGCAAATCGTTGAATATTGGTTTCTTATATCCTCATCACAGCCTCCAAACAACATATGCCTTCTCTGCTTTGCTGCATCTTCAAATAAGTACATAATAATTTTACTCTTAAAAGTTTCTCTAAACGCTTCTTCATTCTCTAAAATGCTTTTAGATACAAAAAATGGTCCCATAAGCTTGTCTTCATTTATCTTATAATCTCTAGAAGCAAGTGTTGTATTTATAGCCTTCCTAAGCTCATTCCAGTCAACTCTGTATGGCACCTGTGCTTTATCACACACTAAATATGTATCTTTAATCTTTTCTTCCTTATGGTTAATACCTATATATTCAAAGTTCCATCTTCTTTTAAATGCTGTATCCATTGGAAATACGCCCTGATCAGCACTATTCATAGTTGACCAGATATACATATTATCTGGTATCTTTATTTCATCATACTGCTCTGGCCTTCCACCAAGTTCTTTTGCCAAATATGCCTTTATATCTTCAGAAGGTTTAACTGGATATTGGCTTGCATTTCTATCGTCGCGATCTAAAAGCTGAAATACCTCTCCAAATACAGCTGCAACATTTGCTCTATTAATTTCCTCTATAAGAAGCAGAAACGGTTTTACATCTTCCTTATTCTCCGACTGTCCATTTTCTATTGCCTTTACATATGTCCGCATAAATGGTCCAGGAACATACTCATATGATATTCCATTTTTTGTAGGTACTGGCTTATATGTTCCAACAAAATTAGCATATGAATAATCTGGATGGAATGTAACTCTTTCGTACTCTCCACCTTCTGAAATGAGATCCTTCTGCTCATCATTCAGCTTAAAACTTTTTCCTGTTCCTGGTGCTCCAAATACAATTCTATTGTGTGCATATATAGTCCCCGTATCCTTATTTTTGCGTGAACACCCTGTATAATAATCAGGTTCAATATATGGCTTAGATTCCATTTCTTCCTCCTCAGAGCCTTCATTCTCTATGCTCATTTCTTCCTGAATAGAATTTACTGCATCCTCTTTGCTTTCTCCAAATTTTACAGATGTTGGTATCATTACAGTAACTGCTCCAAGCACCCTATCCATAAACTCTCTGTCAAAAATTTCTTTGAATTTTTCAAGCATTTCTGGGAATTCATCAAGTACTGCACGTATAACAGCAACAGCCTTTATCTTATCCAAAGTACTTAATGCCTGTGACGGATCTCTTGATAACTCCGGTCCTATATATGGAGCATCGTATGCTTCTCTATAGCTTAAAAAATCTTCCCTTTTAAATGGCTTTTCAAAAACACAGTCAACTTCTATATCAAACTTAAAGTATTTTTCCTTACCATTATATCCAAAATCATAAGGTTCTCTAATTACATGTGCTACTCCTATAAACCCTGGAACCCAATCAACCTCTGATTTTCCTGTGTCTCCTCCCAATGTAACAAATACATGCTTTCCAATATTCAATTCCTCTTTCAGAGTATAAACGCCATCAACTGTTATATCTTTGTTGCCATTGAGAATGTTATGTACTGTATCTGGAAAACCACATTTCATAGATACAAATGTTGGCTCTTCATTCTCATATCCATGAATAATCTCCGCTACAGCTTTTTCCAATTGGTCTGCAGAATAATCCTTATACAGTTCAAACACTTCCTGATATGCATGTCCTCGTCTTTTTAAATCTCTATCATCACTCCAGCCTTTTCTTCCATTGTTAGGAAAATAAAAATCAAAAGCATCCTTTGCATGTTTATATGTTGTTTTCTTTGTTCCAAATCTCTTTTCTAACACTTCCCAATCATGCATTCTCTTCTTATATCTTGCGTCTGTTTTAGGAAGCATAGCATAATACATGCAGACTAACGCCTGTTTTTGCAAATCGTCTAAATTATCGATATTGATCTTCTGCTCCATATGGTTCTCTCCTTAATGCCAGAATTAGTACTCCAAAGTATATATGCCATCTTCATACTTTTTAAACAAAACCTTTGTTTTTCCATATTGATCTAACATTTGTTTCGTAATATATGTACCATCCGGCACTCCAAGTTTATGCCTTATCCATTCTCCTATTATCGCATTACTTTCTGGAGTTTCTAATGCCTTTCCCTTTGCTTGTGCCTGTCTCATATAAAAAGCATCATATTCCTTTGTTACAACCTTAAACACTGGATACGTTCCATCAGCATTTACATCTGGAAAAAATCCATCTTTATGATCTGCCACATTATATGGAATATACGCCTGGTTTCTATTTCTCTTATAGCCATTTTTACGTATTCCCCAATTTACACCAGAACCATATCCCGTATCGCTATCATCCGCTTTCAGTAAAGAAACTTCTAACGTATCTACTGGCTCAATAGTCTGATAATTCTCCCAAGATAAATTCTCTAAATTAGTATCCGCAACATCATCTTCCACATTTTTCCTGATAGAAAATGAAACCTTATCTTTTATCTGCCCATCAAAGCAATTTATCGTATCAGGCAATAGACTGTTGAAGTAATGGTTTGCCTCTTTAGGATTACATGCATCCATACATTCTCTTCTTACAAAGAATGCATTCATAGTGTAATTAGCTGAACCATTAAAAGCTTCTACTGCCTTTCGCCCCCTGCACCATACATACACCTTAGAATGTACCTGTTTACCTTCCACAATATAATTGCATGATATCTGAGGCATTCCAGATACACTATTCAATCTTTTTATCAATGAGCATATCTTGTCATGTTTCTTTTGTGTCAGACCTGTGCCCTTTGTCATTCCAAGTATAATGTCCACTTTTATTCCAGACACATATTCTTTATTCCTGCCATCAAATAGTTTTATCAAATGACTTGATATTCTCTCAACATCAGTAAATGCTGTGACAATTTTCAAATGATTACATGCTTCGCCATCTTTTCTCGCTGGTATAAACAATATTTCTTCTTCAAAATTATCAGTATACATACCTTACTCCTTTATACTTGGTTCTACACTTTCGTAGTCAATTCCCGCAAATGTTCTTAAAATAGCTTCAAAGATAATTTTAGCTCCTTTTGCAGGTACCGCCATACCGATTTGTTTTCTAACAGACTCTTTAGACCCCTCAAAAATATAATTATCCGGAAATGTCTGTAATCTTGCTCTCTCTCTATTAGTCAATGCTCTTGGCTCCGAATAATGATACATATGCGTTCCACCACCGCCTGAACCAGTTACTGTATATGCTGGTTTATCTGGATCTAACCTCTTATAAATTTGACTTATCTTTGCCCCTTTCACTTTAAGCTGCAATTCTTCTGGCAAATCCGCAGTAAACGCATTTTCTCCTGGTTTAATATATTTCAATCGCTTTACAACTATTTCGGATTGCTTTGTTAACTCGTTATTATAAGCTTCTTTTCCGATTGGAGGATTCTCTATTGCATTCTTACAAGTAACATCAACATTTTTATATGGTTTTGGACTAGGTATTTTAAATTCATATGGCAGATCCTCTCTAATACCAACAATTATTACCCTATGTCTTGCCTGCGGCACCCCATATTCCTCAAATTTATATAAATTAGGATATATTCTATATCCAGCATTCTTCAAATCTTCCTGTATCTTCTGAAATGCCTTTCCATCATTAGCACTCTTTAATCCGCCAACATTTTCTGCCAAAAACCACAACGGCTTATATTTCTTTAATACCTTTACTCCATATGTGTATAACGGACCATATACACCATCAAATCCCTTTTGCTCACCTACAACAGAAAAATCATTGCATGGGAATCCAAAAGCCAATGCATCTATATCTCCAAGACTGTCAATATCAAGTTTTCTTACATCTCCACAAATAACACTATCGCCATCATCTGGGCAGATATTTCTCGTATATGTATTACATGTGTCTTTATCATAATCATTTGCCCATTTATGAATAATCTTATAATCTGAATCTTCAATCTTCGCTGTCGTTGCTCCCAGTGCCAATCCGCCAGGACCACAAAATAATTCTCCAAGTTTAAATTCTTTTACAATATTCTTCATCAAACTTTATCTCCATTTGCTAATATAAATTCTCTGTTAAATTCGACACCCAATACATCTGCAATTTTCTCTAAATCTTTTACTGTAAAACTTTCTCTTTTCATTTTCGAATTAAAGCTTTGTGGCGATTTCCCCAGCCGCCTTGCCAGTTCTGCTTCACTTACACCACATCTCACACACAATACTTTTATTTGTTCTGATATTGTCATGCACCAATCCTCCTGCTTACTATCTATTTTTATATTATAAACATATTTTTTGATGATGTCAAAATAATTTTTAAGCATATATTGTTTATAAATTGCTAGTAAATTAAAATCAAAAACTACTCTCACTAACTTTTCACAAGCAGAAAGCTATTTTAATTTTAACCTTTATTTATTAAATCTTTTTCAACATACATAGGGATTACCATATCTAGTAAATGCTCTTCTTTGGTTAATTCCTTAATAACTTCAAAATATATTTTCTGAAGTTCATATTCAGAAAGTTTAACCATTTGTTCTATATGACATTTTTGAGCATAATCTTTATCTTGTGCATCGTTCAATATCCTAATTGCCTCTAACAATTCTTCTGTAGGTTCTACACTATTTTCCTCAAAATCATCTATTCTCCCATATTTATCATCTGATATACATTGATAATCCATACACTTAACAGCCAAATCAAATAAATCTTTTCTCATTTTTGCAGAAACTATATCCATATATTTTATCGGATGCTTCAATCTGTAGACATTTTCTGCATATTCTCTGACCTCTTTAATAAAAACAGGAAAACTACTTGCTGTTAAAATATAGCGAAATGCTGATTTATATTCCCTGCACATACTGTTTGCACCAATGCCCATATTTTCACCAGAAGTTATTCCTTTTATAGCTTTTACGGTTTCTTCCTCCAGCCCTAAAAACTCACAAACTTTTTCCATTTCAAATGATTCATAATCTGTTTCACCAATAAGATAACCTACTGATACCCCAAAAAAATCTGCCAAATTTGACATTGTTTCATATGAAGGAAACCCTATAGTTTTTCCATTTTCAATTTTACTTCCTACACGTAACCATCTGCTTATATTTGCCTGAGTTCCGCCTCCGTATTTTTCCTTATATTCTTTTAAGAAGCTTTTTTGAGTATAATTCTTTTCTTTCATCAATTTATGCAGGCGATTGCACCAGCATTGTGCCTTATTATGTTCTATATCATTCATAATATATTTTATCCTCATAATTTTATTATTTACATCATTTATATATCATCATTGGCATTCACATTTGTAAGGATAAATCTTAAAATATGTCTTGTCAATTCAAAGATTTTTAATCAGGAGGCATCACATGAATGAAAATAATTATATCCAAACAATAGGCGAAAATAGCACCCTACAAGACAGCATCATTGAAAATATGTATCTAAAAGCATTTGCATCCATCTCTGATGCAGAAAATACATCTAAAGAAAAATACATAACGAAAACTATGCTAATTAAATCATCCAACGACATGAGCACCCAGGAAAAGCTAACATCATTGGATAAGAATTACGAATATCGTAATTATGAACGCTGGCAAAATTTACTATATTTTACCATCATATCATTTAGCGTATTAGGAGTAGCAGTTGCCAGTCCCATTGCTATGAAAAATGTCCGTAAACTTTTCACAACATAATTCAAAACTTGTATTATGTTTCCATTTTACCATATATTATATAGTCATTTGCTAAAACAATACTTTTCTACATGATGTTATGACAGAGGAATCACCTTCCTCTGCCATTGTTCCAAATCTTATCTCCAGTCTTCTCCTTATCAGCATCTCTATCAACACTCTCATCATAAATTCTCTGGAACTCCTCATAAAGCTCATCACCATCCAGCTTTATTCCAAGTTTTTTTATCACATCCGAGAACAACCTTATGCTTCCACTGATATCAGCAATATCAAATCCAAATACATCTGTCTTAACATAATCACTGACATTCTCATAACCACCAAGCTCTGATATTCTCCTGACAATCCAGCCAGCTTTGTCCACTGGTTCAGTTTCTCTAGTTTCCACAAATTCACTTTTATCTGTTATATCAGTTCTACTTTCGCCAACTCTTGCCACATTCGTATCAGATAGATTATGGATTTCCGAAGTTCCTATGCCCTCTAAATCAATCTGTTGTTTTCTAACTCCATCAGTTAGCTCTTTCTGTCTGCCTACTTCATTCTGATTATTGTCTGGATTCATTACCACAACATTCGTCTCTGGCTCAATAGCCACATCTTCCATCCCCGGTATCTCAATCTCCCTGTCTGCAACAATCTCTTCTTTCTCAGACACTGCATAATAAGCCGTATACAAATCTTCTTTTATATGCCATCAGCAAGCTGTATCTGCTTCTTAATATTCCTTTTCTCCTGCTTCAATTCGTCCAGTTCTTCCTGCACTCCCACATGCCATATCTGATACTCACGATACTGCTCCTCGTTCTTAATATTCCGTTTCCGACTAGAACTTTCTCTGTATATCTCCTTCTGTCTGTCCTCAATCTGCTGAATCTTTTCTTCTTTCTCACTTATGAAATCCACAAGCTCCACAACACTTTTGATGTCATTATTTACAAGTAGCAGATATTCTTCCTGTAACTAATGAAACCTCTTCAAATCCTCTGTATACTTTACTCCACCGACTACAAAACGCTTCTGCTCTATAATCCTTAATCTGTATAGCTTTGCATAAAACTTCTTTTGGAATGGTGACAGCTTCGCCCTGTGCGATCCCCTGATATCCGACGAATAAAAGTAAGGCTTTGACATCCAGGGCATATCCACATAATGCCGTAACATATCTTCTGAAAACATCTCGTCCAACTTTGCAAGCTTATGATAATATCGAAATCCCGGTGCCTGCACCTCCATCCACGCATCTTTCTCAAATACATATCCAAGCCTTTTCATCAGATATTTAAAATTGTCTTCTTGTAAGTCTGGGAATAACTCTTCCCATTCTTATAACGGAATGCAACCATCTCATTCTGCCACTTGCGTACATCTCCCGGTGTAATCTCATTCATCTTAAGATTCCTAAAATATGGAAGTATCTTTGTCTCCACAATGTGCTCTTTTGTAAGCCATGTGTTGAGTTTGACATAATTTTTCACATCCTCTGTATATAGCTTCCAGAACTCTCCGAATGTCATATCCAGATTGTTCTCCTGCCGTATTTTATAATTCCGCTCATAATCAAGTGCTTCCCTCTTTGTAGCAAAGCCTCTTTTCTTTATCTGTTTGTTTTCCCCGGTCCAGTCCTTACAATAGAATTTGACGAACCAGATGCCTGTCTTACTGTCTTTATAAGCTGGCATATTCATCATCTCCTTCTTTCCATATGCAGAAGCAGATGCCTAAGCCGTATCGCTTCCGCACCTGCCTCTGCCTTAATCTTCTTACCTGTTGCTTATACTGCATCACTCATACCATAAATGCGTTCTTCAAAATACTTTCTGCTTACTTTTCCACGAATCACAATGTAACCCTTCTTTTCAAGTTCACTGTTAATCTGTCTCATAAGCTTGTATGCTACTGATCTTGAAATTCCAAGAATCTGCATCACATCTCCTACTTCTAAAAACTTTTCGTTCATGCCTTTCACCACCTTTCCTTTATAAATTTGTTTTGGCGTTTCTCCATACCAGTTCTGCTGATGTCACAACCAGCCTCCTTACCTGAGATAATCTCCTGTAATACCGCCCGCTCCTGCTCGAGATACTCGGTCCGCTTGGGGGAATGTCTACATTCGCTCGATTCCTATGAATGTCTTAGCAAATGCCTGTTAGATTTCTGATACCGCTCATTCAGCTATTTTTCAATACTATATCGTATAGATAATTAAATTGATATTATTCTATACCGTGTGGTATTGAATTATCAAGAAGTTTTTCTAATGTTCTCGTATAGAAAAACTTTCATTTTCATTTTTTCCGTGTTATACTGTCTTTAACAGTCCATCAGGGACAGATAAACGGAGGTGACTACACTATGACAATTGGTGAAAGAATAAAGAAAATACGGGTATTCCGTAAAATGACAATGGACGAGCTAGGCGGTACACTTGGATTTGAGGGCAAAAATATGTCTGTCCGCATATCCCAGTATGAAACCGGTGCCCGCATTCCCGGTGAAGATATGATTCTAAAACTTGCTGATGCTTTGCACTGCAATTACAAGGCAATCTCTGATTACAGCCTTGGTGCTGCTGAAGATATCATCGAAACACTTTTCTGGCTTGAAGAAAGTGCCACATCTCTCCCGGCACGTGGAAAAGGAACAAGATTTCCAGAGTACACAGCTCCCGGCAACCTGATTCATCTGACTGCAATGACACCTGCAAAATCTTCCGAGGCTGCCAGACCAACTTATAATGAAGATGATTATAAAAGTGCAGGCTCACCTGTCGCATTAACTTTTGAATATGGATTGGTAAATGATTTCCTTTCGGAATGGTGTGAAATGAAAACGAAATTAAATAATGGAGAGATTTCTCCTAACGAATATTTTGAGTGGAAAATAACATGGCCTCAGGCATAAGAAAGTGAGATACATATGAAAAAAGTCCAAGAACCATCCTCTATCAAATACTATTACAAGGAATTGTTTAGTCATCATGGTGTAACTCCACAAAATAAAAATGCAAAAAAGTTCTTAATACGAGCATCCATAATGGATGTCTTCTTATTAGCACTGTGCATTTTGCTTTGTATTTTTAAAGGCTCAGCATTTGTGCATTATTTTACAACCGGCTCTAAACTCACATATAACATTTATTTGGTTATGCTCATATATGCTTTTATCGCACTTCTCAGTTACATAATTTATCATATAATTTCATATAATTATGAGCTTAAACACAAACACGAGCTATTGAAAAAGAATATAAAAGGAGCTTATAATATACTTTTCCTGCTCTACAAGCTAATCCATTTCCCATGGATTTTACTAACGTGCTTCGTTTTAAAAGTATTAGCATTTTTTAAAATACAAAGCCTTAAAGAATATCTTCCTATGCTTATTTGCGGATATTTATATTTTTTAATTATTGCATTAACTATGTTACAAGTATTATGCAAGTATCTCGACAAACTTCTCTGTAACTACACTTTTCTTACTAATGATTGGGTTACTGAGATTACATACTTATATATAATAGTATTCTTTTCAATTGTAATTAGTAAACATATACCCACTGGATTATTGAAAATAGTAATCCATCCATTTGTAAATAAAAATTCTACTGAATATAAAAGAATATTTAACCAATACCATCTACTAAACTACTATTTTCTAGTTGCTATTACTCTTGTTTTAAAAGCTTTAAATTTTACTGGTGAAGAAAAAGCACTAATAGACGCTTTGTTCTACACAACAAATGCACTTACACTTTTTTCAACAGCACGTCAAAAAGCAAGCATCTCTTCTTAGTACCATTTTAGTAACACAAGGCAAAAAGCAAGCTCGCAAATGCCCATTTTACTAGGCTTTGCGAGCTTTTGAAAATTATTCAAACTCCTTTGCAGACTACGTTTTATAGCACGCAAGGGGTATAATCAGCAGGTTTAAAATCGAACATTTGTTTGTAAACTTATATTTTCCGTACTGTTTATGAAGAGATAAACTCCAAAATAACTCCATTCTACTCTTTGTTATTTTGTTGTTCTTCTCTTGCGTAAAGAATGTCCAACGCCTGGAATATTACATTACTCATAGTCTGATAATGTCTCTCTGCATAAGATACTAGCTTTTCTTTTTGCTCTGGTGACATCCTGATTCTCAGACTAGAATCTTTGCCGTCTAATGATGGTTTTCTAGGCATCTTTCTCTCCTCCTTACATTTCATAGTTTAACATGAATTGATACAAGTGTCAATCTCGTTTTGTTAATATCACCCATTTCCCTTTTTGGCTACTTCCCTGCCTCTTCAGATAATTCTTTTCCTTCAATTTGGTTATATAATACTTCACACTAGCAAGATTCCAATCTAACGCATAATCGAAGTGGTAGAAAAGTTATCTCTTATATCGGTTGTAACTTTTTTATGACTCTATTGACAAGAAAACTTGGTATGTGTATAATTAAAATATACAAAGAAAACTTGGCATGGAGGTGTTTTTATGAAAAAGGACGAAATATTAAATGCAAGCAGAAAAGAACATCGCAATAAGGACTTGGCTGAAATGGAAGTGGTATATCAAGCCGGAAGTCACGCAAGCAGAGTTGGTGCTTTAGTGTGTTGTTTGCTTTCGCTGTTATCTTCTGTGCTTGCTCATACTATGATTTACAGTCCGTGGGTTATATACTTCAGCATTATTGCAACACAATGGTTAGTTCGTTTTATCAAAATGAAGCGAAAGAGCGATTTGGTCTTGACTGTTCTGTTTTTTGTGTTTTCCATTTTGGCATTTGTTGGATTTGTTAGCCATCTTTTAGAGGTGAGAATATGAAAGAACAATTACAACTGAAAAATCACTTAAAGGAAGTTCGCACAGAAGCAAATCTTTCTCAAGCTCAGCTTGCAGAAATGGTAGGGGTATCAAGAAATACCATTAGTTCTATTGAAACAGGACAGTTTAATCCAACTGCAAAATTGGCTCTAATTCTTTGTATTGCATTGGACAAAAAATTTGAGGAACTATTTTATTTTTAGGAGGTCATTATGGAAAATATTATAATGTTGATTTTGGGAGTGTTCATATCTGTTGTGGGAATTGTAAATATCAAAGGCAATATCAGCACAATTCACTCTTATAACAGGCGAAAAGTAAAGGAAGAAGATATACCAAAGTATGGAAAAACAGTCGGCACAGGAACGCTGATTATAGGAATATCTCTTGTATTAGGTTTTATTGTTTCGTTTTGGAGTGAAATAATTATAGATTATATCATTCTTCCAGCAGTTATTGTCGGATTAGGCTTTATATTGTATGGACAGTTCAAATACAATAAAGGAATTTTTTAAGAATCAGGGAGGTATAAAGATGGAATTGAACACAATATCAGGACTGGCGATAGCGGGAGTTATCTGCTCCGTTGTCCTCTCGATGGGGGTACCGATTGCTTTGTTCATTGCAGGAAGGGTGAAGCTTAAGGCAAGGATTTCTTCGTTCTTTATCGGAGCAGGAACCTATCTGCTGTTTGCCATGCTGTTGGAGCAGCTGCTGCATGTTCTTGTCATTCAGTTCTGCGGACTGAACGCACAGAGCAGGCCATGGCTTTACTATGTGTACGCGGCTTTGGCTGCAGCGGTTTTTGAAGAGACCGGAAGACTAATTGCCATGAAGTTCTGGATGAAGAAATGGCTGGATTTTCCAAATGCACTGATGTATGGAATCGGGCATGGCGGTGTGGAGGCCATTCTGCTCGGAGGACTCTCCGGAATCAGCAATCTTGTGTCCATGCTGATGATCAACAGCGGAGCCATGCAGAATACGGTGGCGGCACTTCCTGCTGAGTCTGCAAACCAGACCGTGTCACAGCTGTCGGCCCTATGGACAACACCGGCACCACTCTTTTTTGTAAGCGGAATCGAAAGAATCAGTGCCATCATTCTGCATATCGGGTTGTCACTGCTGATCTATCGGGCGGTAAAGGCAGGCAAATGCAGGACAGCGGCTTTTACAGCGGTTCTTGCATATGGGATTCATTTTATCGTGGACTTCTTTGCCGTGGCAGGTCCGGCGCTTCTTCCCATCTATGTGATTGAAATTGGTGTCTTTGTGATGGCAGCCGGAACTCTTGTTATGGCGCTGAAGATGGGAAGGATGGAAGAACTGTGAATTCCAGTTTTCTGTTATCATAAAACAGAATATATCTGACAGAACGCACCGTAGAAATACGGTGTTTTTTGTTACCCCAAACCCACAATTTCATACACAACCACAGGTTAGTACAAACACCTTGCGATTTTTTGAAAGGCTTAGAAAGGAAATTTCCCCTGATTTTCGACCCGAGAAATGACACAAACAAGGCTTAATGTATCTTTCCTGTGGTTTTTATTTTCGGCAGGAAAGGAGGATTGCTTGCTATGCCGGGAATGAGCAAGAAGCGGAAACAAGAGTGGGCGTTGTTTCTGAATGAAAGAAATCGCATTACCTACAACGGACTTTGCAGAAAATACAGTAGTGAATTTTCTACTCCAACAATCAGCTTGCCGCCTTGTGTATTGGCAAAAGCTACGATTGTCTTCATGTACTTTTCACTTTTATCTGGCAAGGTAACTTTATACTCTATATTTTTCGATTCACCGGAAAACAATGTATCCTCTACCATACTTTCACTCCTACTCTTCCAATCTATATTCCAAACTGTATTATTTCTCCAGCTTCAACATAAATTTATCCGAATCATTAACAATATCATACGTTCCATCGCCATCCTCCGGCAAGTAAGAAAACGAAAACATCTGTGTTCCTTTTTCTGCCTGTCGCTTTGATGAATATACCGTCACATATAACGCATTCGGAATCGACTGATCGTAGCTGAACCGCACACTTTTAAATGAATTTTCCCTGCAACGTTTCACGATTTCTTCTGCACATACTTTCTGATCCTCTACATACAGTTTATTTACCACTACCGTCAAACGCTCCTCACGGTAATTGTCCGCTGTCATTGCATAGGAACCATACACATCCATGTCGCGCCCATATTGCAAATATCCAAGATAACCGCTTATAACCATTATTATACCGATTATCAGACTGATAAACCACCTTTTTTTCATCTTCTCGCTCCTTTATACCCCTGTATTATAATACAAGTGTATGACAGCACAGCTTATTTTTCAATACAGTTGTATTTATAATTTTAGGAAAAGACGAGGTGCCGTTATGATTGTATATATGGATTTGGAAAATCTACTTAAAGAAAAGAATATCAGCAAAAATAAGCTTTGTGAAGCCTGTAATTTACAACGCACACAGCTTAACAACTACTGCAAAAATAAAGTAAGCAGGATTGACTTCACAATACTTGCAAAACTCTGTGAATTTTTGGACTGCACACCGAATGATATACTGAAATTAAAGTAGGGCATTGGTTTTTTCTCCAGTGCCCTTTTTTGATGATTGGTTTTTCAATTACATTTATTTTTTCATCTTATGATCTGATGGCAACCTCACTTCCCCAGTTCTTTTTTTCATAATTGAATTCTGTGTTTCCATCTGTGTTGGAATATAATCGCTTTCCTGCAGAAATACAACTGCCGCCTCAGCATATGATTCATATCCAGCTGCTTTCATTCTCTTTAACATTTTTGCCAAAGCACTGTTTTTGTCTCTACTCACCTGACGTGTGCTGATGCCCAGTTCCTCTGCTGTTTCCTTAACCTGTTTTCCCATAATAAAATAATCGCTCACGATTTTCTTTTCTTTCTCTGTCAGATCACTAAAGAGTTCTTTGAAAAAAATCTCCGTTGTGATATCCGATGCAATGTCACGCCCGCTATCTGCGATAAAGTCTGTCGCACAACCGTTTTCTGATTCTAATCCACAAAATAATACTGTATTATTTCTCTGATGCTGCTGATCAAACATATAATGTTCCTTATTATAAGAAATATTAAGAACTTCCAGCTCCTCTGCAGTAATATTAGCGTATTTCACCTTCTGATATCTGTCATAAAATGTGTATTTTCTTTCTTCCATGATTATTCCTCCGATTTGTCGTTTTTGTTGATTTGTGACAAATCGAAAAATCATGGATATCTGGCATAATGCCTGCCTCTTCCCTGCATCTTGATATGCTCTTCCTTTCTGGCATCTACCTGTTAAAAAGGAAGCTTTTTCAAATCTGCAACCTGTTTTTGGGTATAAAAAAAGGCCATGCCCTTCCGGGCACAGCCTGACGCCTTATAATTTGAGAAAAGAAAAACCTCCGCAAACATTACGTCTGCGAAGGTCTATTTCTCTCAGCATATCAATTCTAACATGCATGTATTTTCATTGTAATGCCATTCACATGCCAGTTTACTGTCAGTTCACTGCCACTTTACTTCCACTTTTCTTCCAGCTTATTTCCTCCATCTTATTCTGTATCTTTTCAGGTCGTGTAAATGCCCAGAGCATTGTTGCATACAACCGGATTGCTTTTTTACGATTTCGATAGTAAGTAGTGCTTGGCATATCATCCAGCATCAGCATCACATCTTCATTGGTATTTCCTGCTTCAAAATATCTATATTTCAAAAGCCGATAATACAGCTGTCCATTCTTTGGATAATCCCTCAAAGCTATCAGGGAATCTCTCATGATTTCCAGCAAACAGAGATTCATATCATTATTCAGAAGCTTTTCCTGGATTCTGCGTTTCTCTGCAGTCGCATCGAAATCTACCAGATCATATAACATTTCCTTCAGATGCTTACCTTCTTCTGCATACATTTCATAATCTATATCCACAAGATTCTTCTCGATACGGAACATTACCTTAGTATACTGACTCAGCAATAATTCCGTATTCTTATAAGCATCCTCTGCTACTTCTTCCATATTGATAAACATATCCTGTATTCTCTGCATAATTGTCCTCCTTCCCGACCGCTTCCGCAGCCAGACCAATCATTGTATTGTTCATTCCATTCACAGTCTGTCACTGTCCTAACATCTCTTCATGCAGATTCCGCAGAAATATCCGCTGTGGGATGGCTTCTATTTCTGGCTGACCGGAAACTGTATGATCTATTGAAAGCAATCGGTTCTCACGGGAAAGGATGTATCCCCGACTGCTGATGTTCTCATCGAATATCTATCTCTCCAAAGGGGGCCCTGATTCAGGGCTCCCTTTTAGGGCGCCGCTATTTACGTTCCATAAACCATTTATAATTTTCTTCATAAGTCAGATGACAGATTTTCCCGCCCACCTGACAGGTATAGCGATATCCGGTTCCGCCAGCTTTTCGACTGGCACAACGTTCCGGTTTTGAAACCTTATCAATCGCATACTTACGTCCATCTTCCCAGACAAACGCTGTAGGGATCAATTCTCCTTCCCGGCTAAATACCGCCAGGACATCTACATACACTTTAGCTGTCATTGCAAAACACCTGCTCTCTCCTATCCATGAAAATATGCTTGTGGATGAACCGTGTGTTCCTTTGCATTCAGCTGTGCCAGTATCTTATCCTGATACATAAATGCTCTCTGAATACTCTGATAACCGAATCTTCCACGAATCTCATCTACCACCTGGTCCATCTTTTTGATTTTTTCTCTTTTCGTTTCATCCATAAATAAATCAAGCTGATAAGGCATCTCTTCTGATACCAGATCACATCCTCTAACACCGAGACTACGAATCGGATGTTCCCAGTTATAATTTTTCTGAAATAGCTCAAATGCAGTTATGGCAATTTCTTCTGTAAGATTACTTGCCCTGTCCAACTTGCACTGTCTCGTGAAATGATACAGACCATTATCCCGAATCGAGATTTCTACTGTCCTGCATTGAAAACCATTTTCACGCAGCCTGGCTCCTACACTTTCTGAAAGCGCCATCAAAATAATCTTCACATCCAATTCACTAACAAGATCTCTTGGCGTTGTTGTGCTGTTCCCGATAGACTTGATCGGTGCTTTATATCCTTCTACTGAAACTGGAGTTTCATCCCGTCCATTTGCAAAGGTATGAAGTACCAATCCCATCTTTCCAAGATATGTTTCTAATATAGAAGGTTCTGCTCCTGCCAGATCGCCAATCGTACAAATACCAAGTTTCTTCATCGTCCGTTCGGTGCTTCGTCCTACCATGAGTAAGTCTCCTACTGGAAGTTTCCATGCAATATCCTTGTAATTGTCTTTGGAAAACTCTGTAATGGCATCTGGCTTTTTATAATCAGAACCGAGCTTTGCAAATATCTTATTCCAGGAAACACCAATACTTACGGTAACGCCCAGTTCATATTTAATCCTACTGCTGATCTCTTTTGCAATCTTCATTCCGTCTCCCTTGATAGAAGTACTGGCAGTTACATCCAGCCAACTTTCATCAATCCCAAATGGTTCTCTCTGATCTGTGTATTCACTGTAAATCTCCTGTGCCATTCTGGAAAATCTCAAATAAAGATCCATGCGAGGCGGTACAAAAATTATTTCCTGGCAAACCTGCCTTGCCTGCCACAATGCCATACCTGTTTTTACTCCGGCTCGCTTTGCAATATAATTCGCAGTCAGCACAATTCCATGTCTTGCTTCCGGATCGCCCCCAACTGCCATCGGCTTTCCGGCAAGTTCCGGATGATGCAACATCTCGACACTTGCGTAAAAGCAATTCATATCTGAATGAAGAATTGTCCTGCTCATAACATTCACCTACCAGTCTAAAAATCGTAATAAAACTTCTTTGCTTCATATTGACTTTGTGAAGTTTTTGAATTATAATTTCTACTAACTTCACGAACGTTTGTTTGTATTCTATACGTGATAATGAACTCTGTCAATAGTTTTTATGAAGTTGATGAAGTTACGATTTCAAAAACTTGGAAAGGATCCCACTATGAATTTTTCAGACAAGATTAAATTTCAACGAGAACAAAATCATCTGACACAGAAAGAACTTGCAGAACTGGTCGGCGTATCCCAGCGTGCAATCGCAGCTTATGAAAGTTCCGGCACAATCGCACGAATCTCTACTATGAGAAAACTCGCTCATGCATTAAATGTCTCTTACGATTATTTAAAACATGATGAGATCACAGATCCTTCTTATGGAATTGAAAAAATGGATTATATTGATGAAGTCAATGGACAGCTTGGTGAAAAAGGAGCTAGGGACATCAATGAGATTCTCGAAGCCAACCGTGCCCTTTTCGCTGGTGGCGAACTCGATGAAGAAGCAAAAGATGCTTTCTATCAGGCTGTAACCAAAGCATATCTTTCCTGTAAGATGGAAGCTAAAAAAACATTTGGACGAAAAAAGAAAAACACAGAAGCAGAAAGTGATTCATAGGTGTCCGTATTTTCGTACAGCACTTTTGCTACTCTATACTTGCAGCAAACTATCTTATGAAATATCGAGGTGTTTTTATGAGTTCAAAATGTATAAGAGACACTGTTAATAAAGTAAAAGCAAAATATCAGGAAAGTGATCCGTATCGTCTTGCAGCTGCTATGCATATTATTGTTAAGAAGCTTCCGCTTGGAACTGATCCAAACTGTTGCAAAGGCTTCTGTATGCGGGAATGTCGAAAGACCTGCATCGTCATTAACTGCGACCTGCCGGAAATCATACAGCAGATTATCCTGATCCACGAGATTGGTCACGCAATCCTTCATCAGAAAACCCTTCATATCAAGTGTTTTCATGATTTTGAATTATTCGATGGAGTGTCACAATGTGAATATGAAGCGAATTGCTTTGCCGCTGATTATCTTCTGGAGGATGAAGATGTCCTGGAGATGCTTAACGCTGATATGTCCTTTTTCCAGGCTGCCGCCGAACTGAAAGTTCCACCGGAACTTCTTGATTTCAAATTCCGAATGATGAAACGAAGCGGCGTTCAGATTGTAGATTCTCCGATTACTTCCAACAGTGACTTTTTAAAAGATATCCCTACTTCGGGAATAATAGAAAATTACTAAATATGCTATTTTTGAAAAAGGAGATTTTTGAAAATGATCAACTTAAATAAACATAGAATAGATTTTGGAAAAGGGGATGTAGGCATTGGTGTCATCGGTAACACTACAGATTCCGCACAACTGGCATTTTATAATCAGAGTGCACGTCCCATCCATATACTCAAGAATCCAGATCAGAATCCTGGGTTCGAACCCATGGAATTTAAAGAAGAACCTTTTATCATGAGCTTCTCCAATCCTGAAAGCATTGATGCAGTTATTTCAATTTTACAACGTGCCAAATATATTAATTTCACTTCCAAAAACGAACCGCAAAAAACAGAATAGATGAATGATGTATCTTATAAAGAATGGCTGTCTTTTCTCCAATGAACAGGCAGCCATTTCTCAAGTAATTCTTTAATACAAGTCTCCCACATATCCATCTGCTTCCAGATGCATATAGCACTCATCCACCTTCTCTGATTCCAGAATCCGCAAAACGTGTTCCATACCTGTAGCAAGTTCTTTTGTTTTTAACTCTTCCAGCGGAATCCAATAAACTCTTCCTTCCTCAGAACTCTTTAATTCTCCGGTAAACTTATCCGCTTTATACAAGGTAATAACATAGTGCACTCCGCTCTTATGCCAATGATATAATCCTCCAAGCTTCGGTGCTTCAACCGTAAGTCCTGTTTCTTCCCAGACTTCCCGAATCATAGATTTCTGAAAAATCTCATTTGCTTCTACGTGACCGCCTGGAAAAGTTGTACCGGTATAGCTATCATTTACTTTATCCAGAGCCAGTACATTCCCTTTATGATCCTGAATCATACACATATTCATAAAACAGACCTTCTCAATCCGACTCTCTTCTTTTTCATTCAGAGATTTTCTGACACGTTTGTTGATATCCGATCGTTTGGATTTATAATGCTTGAAGACCTCTCCATACGGAATCCAAATTTCTGCATCTTCAATTTTTTCATAAACAGAATCCACCACTTCTTCCAGATGTTTGTCACTCGGAAAAGTACATTTTTTCATATAATAATCTCTGGTTGCCTGAAACATCCATTCCGCAATCTTTTCTTTCTGCTTCATTTTTAACTGGGAATACTTCTTATTCGTTTGCAGTAATCTCCCATCTATCATCTTATGGTTTTTCCGTGACATCGGTTTGACCTCTTTTCTTCTTTTTCATTCAGATTTTACTATACCACAGAATCATGCTTGCGTCATACTTCAGAGCTTCGATGTCCTCTTTTTCTTCTCTCAGTACCTTATTTATAGAGGGATCTTTTTTAAGGACTCTCTTCCGGAGGCTGTGCCACCGGTAAATAGCAAGGACAGGAAGTGTATATACACTTCCGAAAAACCAACAATTTAGGGAACCCTGCCCTAAATTAAAAACTCAGAAGTCACTACTTCGAAGAACCAATGAAAGGAGAATCTGCCTATGGCAAAGAGAAAAAGAAATATACAAATTTTGTTTTGTGTTTCCCCGGAAGAAAAGAAGCTGATTCGCAGAAAGATGATTGAATCAAAAACAAAAAATATGGGAGCTTACCTTCGTAAAATGGCAATCGACGGTTACATCGTCAACACCGACACTACTCCGCTAAAGAAACAGTATGAGGAAATGCACAAGATTGGCGTAAATATCAATCAGATTGCGAAAAAAGTAAACAGCACCGGAGACCTGTATCCGGAAGAAATGCAAGAATTGAAAGAGATGGTGAAAGAATTATGGCGTATCTTAAGATCTTCCCCATTAAAGTAACAGACAAGAAAGCTCTGGACTATATTACGAATCCAGATAAAACAGATGAAAAACTGTTAGTTTCCAGTTTTGGCTGTTCCCCGGAAACTGCAGATCTTGAATTTTCTATGACAAGAGAAATGGCAAAAAAGAATGGAATGGACAAAGGTGATAACCTGGCATTTCATCTGATCCAGTCATTTAAACCTGGAGAAGTTGATGCCGAAACTGCCCATCGCTTAGGTCAGCAATTTGCAGACGAAGTATTGAAAGGAAAATATGAATATGTGATCAGTACCCATGTTGACAAAAATCATATCCATAACCATATCATCTTCAACGCTGCAAGCTTTGTTGATCATCACAAGTATGTTTCCAATAAGCGGAGCTACCATAAACTCTGCAGAATCAGTAATCGTATCTGCCATGAAAATGGACTTGCCACCAGTATGCCAACCGGAGAAAAAGGTAAAAGCTATAAAGAGAACATGGAGTATCATCGTGGCACCAGTTGGAAAGCCAAGCTACGTGTTGCAGTTGATAAGGCAATCTGGACTTCCATCAACTATGAGGAATTTCTACAAAAAATGCAGTTAGCCGGATATGAAATCCGGCAGGGAAAGCTCCTGTCATTCCGTGCACCGGAACAGCAGAACTTCACTTATATGAAATCTCTCGGAAGCTATTATTCCGAAGAAAATGTTCGCATCCGTCTGGCTAAAAATCGTAGCAAAGTAAAAACTCCAAGACATCTGTCCAGAGAAGCTCGCTTGTATATCAATATCTCCACTTATGTCACAACTGGAAATCGAGAGGGATTTGAACGATGGGCAGAGCTCAATAATCTAAAAGAGGCAGCCCGCACCTTCAACTATCTTTCCGAAAATAACTTGCTGAATTATGACGATTTCAGGCAGCATGTATCTGACATTGAAGCTTCTGTGAAAGTTGCCGACCAAAGAATAGCACAAATCAACAGCGAGCTGAGCACGCAGAAAGTCATTCAGAAACACTGCGATTCTTACCGGCTTTGTCGTAAAGTAATTGAAGATTGTAAATCTGCTAAAAATCCAAAAGCATACCGCACCAAACATCAGGCAGAATACCAGCTCCACGATTCACTAAAAAAAGAGCTTCAGGATCTCGGCGTTACCAAAATCCCAAGCTCTAATAAAGTCCAAAAGCTGATTGAAAATCTTGAATCTGAACAGGCTACTACTGTCCGGGAAACGCAAGAATTACAGAAAAAACAAAAGACACTGGATATCATTCAGCAGAATTTCACTGCACTGCTCGATGCTCCTGAGATCAGTTCTAACTTACTTCCGGCAAAACGAGAACCAGTTTCAGTCACAAGAGATAAATAAGATTGCACTGACAACTCAATTATTCTCTTCCAAATCTTCCCAAGGTTTCAGACCCATTTCCTCCCAGGTGACACCATACGGTGCACCTCCAGAGATATAACCGGCAATAAAGAAAAATCTGTCATCTTGCAAGATTTCTTCTTTAGCCAGATTATCTCTTGTTTCTTTTTTCCGTTTTGCTCTCCTCTGCTGCTTCTTTTGTTTCGCAAAAGCTGCTTTTTCTTCCGGCGTTTTCTTATGTTTTTTTGCCATAAGTGTTTCCAGTGTAATTCCATTCTGAAGGTCTCTCAGGATACGTTCTTCATAACTCTTTTCACGCTTTTCCACAATTTTATAAAATTTTTCATATTCCGTTTTAGGAGCAAACGATTGAACTGCTGTAAACAACCTTTTGCATATATCATTCACTTCATCTTCAATCGGCATTCGCTGATTCTCAAGATAAAACTTCAAGTACATTTTGTATGTTTTATCTGCTATTGCACTCTTCTGTTTTTGTTTTAATCTGTCTATGTTTCACAAATATCTTCTAAAAGCCAAAAAGTGTTCTACATAAAATCAACATTCTCGAAACAGTTCTTATATCCAGATGCTTCATGCCCCGCTCTTACCAGTAATTTGATTCCTTGAGAATGTTTCACAGGAATTTTTATTCTATAATGCTACTGAGTACCTGATCTCTTCCCCTGTTTTTGACACAAAAAGGAGATCATGTATCTTCACATCATCTCCTCTTTCGTAAATTCAGTATTCAATATTTCTAGGAAACACTTTCAGATTCATTTTGTATAATCCGGCAAATCATCTTTGAAATTCCAAACCACCTCAATATGTTCCGGATCGTAAAAATAGATTACATCTACCAACTCCTCTACGATCGGTCTGGATAATTCCTTAATATCCATATACTGGGCTATGCCCTTCAGTTCCAAACTCTTTTTTTGCTGCCTCTTCGAAAATCCAGCCGTTATCATGCATTGCTTTTAACTGCTGGTAATAATAATGGAATTCTGCATCAAAAAGCGGACCGTATTCCTCTATGCTGGCATAAGCCAGAAGTGCGACTAATTTCTCCCCTGTGTTCTGCCCGGCAAGAACCGGCAGAGGAACTGCCATGTGCTGATCCTTCATTTCCATCGAAAATGCTGTCCCAAGTTCCGGCGTGGCTATGATTCCTTCTTTGAACCTCCCGTTTTTCGGATTATATATGATCACACAATCCATTTCTTTTCCCTGATATGCTTTCGTGTACTCCATACAGTAGAACGCAGCGATGTTTCCATCGTTCAGTCCTCCCCGCATCAGGTTCAGCACCGCACGGAGCACGACGGGAAAGAGTGTTGCTTTTTTCCCTCTTGTCGCCTTGTTGTAGCAGGAACAGTCCTCTTCCTTCGTTGAATACCGCACGCCTCCATCTATCGCCCTGTCAAAAGGTGCCGGCAGATCCATCCCAATCTGCCAGCTGTCAAATAATCTGGTATTTGCCATACGTTTCTGTTTCCTCCAATCTTTTATTTCCTACAATCCCTTGTAATTCTTTCGGCCGCTTCTTTGAAAAATCTCTCTTCCAGGTTCCTTACCGTACAATACAATTCGGGTAAAAGGTATTTGGGTTCTCCACTTTTCCACATTCCAATCCATTATATAAATATATCCGATCAAAGGCTGTTCTTGTCTTCCCTCCTTTTTCCAGCCTGAACATAAAAAAGACACCAAAAAACAATTCTTTGCTTTTTGATGTCATTTCTGTCTTTTCAGGCTGACGCCTGAACCAATATTACAGAAGCCCGAACGGACTTCTTCGGTGCGTTTTGCACAATCTGTTTTCAAATCCCGGACCATTCCGGGATGAAATTTCTTATTCAGGATATTTCCCGAATGAAACTGTTTACACATTTATCATAGCACCAGATTTTGTTTGCGTCAACATTTTAAGCACAATATATAGATAATATCTGTTGATTAGATGCAAATTTCTGTGCTAAATAATTCATTCAAGTTATGCTGTATCATTGCTCTGTTTTTCAACCGAAGCTTTCAATTTCTGAAAAGCCTCTTCGCTGATTGCATGTTCTATCCGACAGGCATCCCTTTCTGCGGTTTCCTGATCAACCCCGACAGCTACAAGCTGTTTCGTGAAAAACAAGTGACGTTCATAAATTTTTTCAGCGACTCCACGCCCCGCATCAGTTAAATGCAAGTATCCATCCGCATCAACGGTAAGCAATCCTTTTTTCTTTAATACTCCTACTGCGTGACTGATACTGGGTTTACTGAATCCCATGTGCCGGGCAAGATCAACGGAACGAACCATGTCTTTTTTCTTTTGCAATACAAGGACTGCTTCTAAATAGTCCTCGCCCGACGCATAAATCTTCATTTCTGCCTCCCTTACTGTGCCAGTTTCCAGCCGATAGCCTCCTGTTTTGCGGATACGAAATCCGCATACAGGCCCTTCTGCTGGATCAGCTCTGCATGAGTGCCACTCTGGACGATATGGGAATCATCCAATACCAATATCTGATCCGCGCCCCGGACGGTTTTCAGGCGGTGGGCGATCATAATAATGGTCTTGTCGTGCGTCAATTCCGCAATCGCTCGCTGCAATTCTTCTTCATTTTCCGGATCAACGCTGCTTGTGGCTTCATCCAGAATGATAATCGGGGCGTTTTTCAGTATGGCGCGGGCAATGGAAATACGCTGCTTCTCACCGCCGGACAGGGTTCCGCCGCCCTCCCCGATCAACGTATCATACCCATCGGGCAGGGCGGAAATGAATTCATGGCAACAAGCCTTTTTCGCCGCCTCTACCACCTGTTCGTGCGTGGCATCCGGGCAGCCGAATTTGATGTTGTTCTCAATCGAATCGGCAAACAGATACACGTTCTGAAATACCATGCCGATATTCTTCATCAGGCTGTCCAGCTTAAAATCCCGGACATCTTTGCCGCCAACCGTAATTCTCCCGGCGTCTACATCCCAAAACCGGGCAATCAGGTTGCACATAGTCGTCTTGCCAGAACCGGATGGGCCGACAATAGCCGTGGTCGTTCCGGCCGGAATCGTAAAGCTGACGTGATCCAGAATCTTGCGGTCTGCGTGGCCCAGACCACCTTCTCTGTCTGCTCCGCAGCCATTCACCTTGTAGGAAAAGTCCACGTTATCAAATACGATTTCCGAGGATGCCGGAACCACATCCGCCCCCTTTTCATCCATGACCGGCGTATCGTCAATAGAGTTTGCCGTATCCATAGAAGCCGCCAGCATTTGCAGCAGGGAAGCCATATTCCCGGCGTTTTCCAGATCATTGAACACCATAAATGAAGCGATCACCAAAATCACGCCATAGGCCAATGATAGGGAACCGTTCAGCCAGAAGTAAATGGAGGCCAGGAGCAGCAAAACACTGAACACCCGGACAACAACCTGTTTCAGGGCATCATAGGGGACACTGGCTTTTGTCAGTTTCAGATTGTCCCGGCAGCTTGCCTTGATTACGCTGTCAATGGACTGTGTGCTGTCCTTCTCCATACCGAAGGCTTTCACGATCCCCATCCCCTGGATATACTCCAGGACGGATTCCACAAGGCTTTCCTGTGTATGCTGCCGCACTCCGCTTAAGCGTGCGGATTTACGGAGCGCTAGCTCCGCCGCTGCAAGATAAAGCAGGACGCCGATAGCGGCAATCAGACCGATCCTCCAGTCAAAAACCAGCAGGACGATGACAAGCGCCACCGAATTGAAAAATCCGCCCAACACAGATACCAGCACACGCGCCGCCGAATTTTCCACATCCCCTAACGTGGTGGTAACGATAGCGGTAATGTTCCCGATACTGTTCTTGTTAAAATATCCCATCGGGATGTAACGCAGCCGGTCTCCGATGTGGATACGCTTTTCCGCCACCATACAATAGCCGGTTTCCGTCTGCTCCATCGTGGAGAAATAGGTCGTGATGATCCTTCCAACCAGGGAAACAGCCATGATACCCAAAGAAATCCAGATAAACCGGCTATCCCGGTTATCGGATACCAGCGCCTCCACCACGATAAAGAGGGCGGCAAACTGTAAAGCCGCAAACAGGCCGGAGAGGAACGCAAACAGCAGGGATTTTTTCAGCAGTCCCTCTTTGCTGCCAGCAAACGCAAAAATTTTTTTCAATGTTCCATACATTTGACAACACCCCCCTTACATCTGATCCTTTGCGCCGATATGCGCCTGCCACATATCCCGGTAAAGAGGACAGGTTTCCAGTAACTTATCATGCGTTCCTTGGGCATGGATAGTTCCATCCTTGACCACCACAATATTGTCCGCACCGATAATGGTAGACAGGCGATGGGCAATCACGATCAGCGTTTTACCCACTGTCAGGGCAGAGATTGCTTTCTGCACAACTGCCTCATTCTCTGGATCGATATATGCAGTCGCCTCGTCCAAAATGACCACAGGGGCGTCCTTCAGCATGGCGCGGGCAATGGCGATCCTCTGCCGCTCACCGCCGGAAAGATGGGAACCGGCGCTTCCGACAACGGTATCATACCCTTGATCCAACTTGCGGATAAAGGTGTCACAGCCACTTTGTTTTGCTGCCTGCTCCACCTCCGCATCTGTGGCGTCCGGTCTGCCCATGCGGATATTTTCCCGGATGCTGCGGTTAAACAGGTAATTATCCTGCGATACATAGGAAATCTGGGCGGCAATTTCAGACAGCGGTATCTCCTTCAGTTCATGGCCGCCCAGGGTAATACTGCCGGACGTAACATCCCAATACCCAGCGATCAGCATCGCCACGGTAGATTTGCCGGAACCGGACGGTCCTACAAGGGCGGTCATGGTTCCCGGCTGAATGGAAAGGCTCACATCATGCAACACTTCGTTTTCCCCATCATAGGAAAAGGAAACATGGTCGAGTCCGATACTGGTATCTGCCAGATTTACCGGCGTATCTTTATGATCCAGTTCTTCCGCGTTCAATAGCTGGCTGATTTCCTCCACATTGGTTCCCAGTACAGCCAGATCATCCGTAAAGGTAAAGACGGACATGATCGGCCCCACAAGCCCCAGGGAGAAAATCACAATGGAGAGGAACGCAGATAATTCCAGGCTGCCGGACAGCCAGAAGGCAAACCCACAAGGCAGCACACAGATCAGCACTGAGGGAAGAATCGCATTGTAAGCACTCATGGTTTTCTGGTTTTCCCGCATCCATTCCACATAGTAATTCGCATTGTAATTCACGGCGTCCGAATATTTCTTGTAGGAACCGGCCGACTGGCTGAACGCCTTGACAACTTCAATCCCGCCGATATATTCCACAATGGCGTTCGCCATATCTTTCCCGGCTTTGACCGCACCCTCCCATTTCTTTGGGTAACTCATCATACCGACAGACATTACGGCAAGACCGACTACCAGCGTAACAAGGGACAACAGCGCCATGCGCCAGTCCATAATGAAAAGATACGCGACAATTACCACCGGCACCAGGATGTTTGCGGTCATCTCCGGGATGAGATGTGCAAACGTGGATTCCATCCCTTCCACCCGGTCAACAATCGTTGTTTTATACTGACCGGACGGAGTATCCAGGATCGTCCCCATCGGAACGCGGGCCAGTTTCCCTGTCAGCCTCTCCCGGATATCCCGCAGCGTGTAATAGGCCGCTGTATGGGAAATAGTCGTTGACAGACTGGAAAACAGCACTTTCCCCAGGTATCCGCAAAGTGCGACCATGCAAGCTGTCACATAACGGGAAAAATCCTGCTCCCCGTCCAACATCATTGTGACGATATGCGCCACACAGAAATAAGGCACCATCTGACAGGCAACGCCCAAAACCGCAAGGACGACGCTGCCGATGAATTTCCCGTGATACGGTTTGCCCCAGCCCAATAAAACACTTATTGGCGACGCTTTCTTTTCTTCTTTCATTTCATGGACACCTCCTTCTCCATATCGTTCAGGAAGAATTTCAGCAGACGGTTCCTTCCGTCGCTGTCCTCTATGGAATAGCTCTCCTGAACCTGTCCGTTTTCCAAATGAAGGACAAATTCGCAGCACCGCAGGATAAATTCCGGATCATGCGTTACCACAACAGCAGTCCTCCCTGTATCCGTTACCTGATTGACAACCTTTGCAACCTGCCTCATGTGCAGGAGGTCAAGGCCGCTGGTCGGCTCATCAAATAATACAAGGGGCCTCTCCGATGTAATCGCAGAGGCAACCGCAACGCGCTGCTTCTGCCCGCCGGATAAGCTCATTGGATGGCAGTCCTTGTATGGCAATAAATCCATTCCATCCAGAATCTGTTCTGCTTTTTCTTTGTCCTCATCTCTCATGCTCAACAGGATTTCATCCAGGACGCTTTCTGTAAAAAGCTGATGATTTACGTCCTGCATGACCATATAACACAGCCGGAGCCTTTCTTTTTGGGAATACGCCCTTTCCTGATCCTGTACCAAGCCCCGGCACCGCTTTTCCAATCCGCACAGACACCGGGAAAGGGTTGACTTCCCTGCCCCATTATGCCCGATCACCGCAGTTGCCTTGCCAACCGGAAAGACCGCTTCTGGAATATGCAGGATTTCCGGCTCATGTTTATAAGAAAATGAAATATTGGATAGCATCCAAGATGAATCCGATCTGTGCGAAACCGGTCCCGTTATCTCTTTCAACCCGTCCAGTGATAAAGGACGAAGTCCCATTTCATCCCGCTGTTTTGCAGACAGGCCCGTAAATTCCTTCGCCGAATAATCGCCCTGGATTTCCCCGTCTTTCAAGTATAGAACGCGGTCAAATAAACCGGACAGATAATAGAGCCTGTGTTCCGATATAATAATCGTTTTTCCCTGTGCTTTCAGGATGGAAAGGAGCTGCCGGAAATCGGATATGGCGTAGGTATCCAGATTGGAGGATGGTTCGTCCAAAACATAAATCCGGGGATCAACCGCCGCAGCCGAGCCGCAGGCGATTTTTTGCTTTTCCCCGCCGGATAGGGAGAAAATGCTCCTGTCAAGCAACGGCTCCAGTTTTAACTGCCCTGCCACACGGTTTACCCGTTCCCGTACAATTTCCTCCGGCATCCCGTGATTTTCCGGCCCAAAGGCCAGCTCGCTGGTCGTATCCACATTGAAGAACTGGGAACGGGGATTTTGGAATACAGAGCCTACCTTCAATGAAATATCAAACAGTGATAATTCGCGGGTATCCTTTCCGTCCAACCGGACAGAACCGGTAAAATTCCCTTCATGGTAATGGGGAATCAGGCCATTCAGCAAACGTGTCATCGTAGTTTTTCCACAGCCGGAGGGTCCGCAAAGCAGGACAAAAGAACCATCCTCAATCGTACAGGAAATATTCTGTAATGCCCCTCCAGTCTGCGTATCATTGCCAGGAATCCCACTGGCCGGATAGGAAAACGACACATTCTGACATTCGATCATGATATTCACCCCCTTGCAACCAGCACATAAATCTGTGCGGCAAATGCACCGATACAAATCAGCAGCAGAATCACATCCTGCACATGAAACCCTAACTTGCAGATATTTGTCCGTTTTACAGGACCGCCCAAACCCCTGGTAAGGGCAGCGGCAGAAAGTTCTTCCCCGATCTTTACCGAGCAGATCATCATGGGAACCATGCGGTATTCCAGGATCGTGCCTGCTTTGCCACCGCCAAAACGGACGCCGCGCATCCGCATGGCGTCCCCAATCGCGCTCCATTCCTCCGCGACTGTCGGGAAAAACCGAAACATCACGGACATGGGGATTGTGATCTGCTTTGGAAGATGGATCCGTTCCATAGCCGCCACAAATTCACTCACTGTTGTCGTGGTGACAACAAAATATCCCATTACTATGCCGGGCGTAAACCGCAGCAGTATGCCGACAACGGCAACCGCAATATAATTGAGAACGCCGGTCAGCCGTGACAGTCCAAACATTTCCAGGCACAGGCTACCGCCAAAAATCAGGATGTAGAGGACTGAATCTTTCCATTTTTTTGCCGCCAGCAGAAGCAGCAGCGGAATCGCAGCAAGTACGATTATGTAATACTGCATGATACCCTCATACGAACCGCCTAGGATAAAAACGGCTATGGTAATCAGTACCGCCAGCTTTGTCCGTGGGTCAAGTATGATCCCGCTGTTGCTTTTCTGGCTTGCGAGAAATTCGCAGCTCATTATACGATTCCCGCCCGTTCAAAGTGCTTCCTGAAAATCTTCTGCCCGATCAGGCCGCCCACAATCCCGCTGACAAAGGACGCCGCCAGCAGGATCGGCAGAATCCAGTCCGGCATATAAGCCATGAGCGTATCGGCATATTCCTTGCCATAGCCGGGAAGAAGGCTCTGATAGTAAGCGTCGCGGGTTACTACGATGGGAATAAATGCGCCGATGACCCACATGGAAAAAACGCCATGCGTCAGCACTTCGCGCTTTGCATTTTTGTAATCACAAGCCTTCAGCATGAAATCGGCAATCAACCCAAAGATCAAGCCAGTGGGGATGCACCAATAACCCATGCCTGTCAGCAGCATAATAATTCCCAACAGCACGCCGCAGATAGTCAGCATCCCAAACTTCTTGATTTTAGAGAAAAACAGCATCATGGGGATGCCTCCGACCAGCGGGACGATCACACTGATGAGTGGGATGAAGATCGGGATAAACCCGATGGATGCCGCTGCAAAAATGACAATAAAATAGATTGCCGTAAAAATACCGATGTTGATTAAGTCCTTGCCCTGCAATTTGTTGTTCATTGCGAAACCTCCTCGATTGCTTTCTATTGATTAGACTTAGCTAACCTTTTATAATGGTAGCACACATCTGGAATTGCTTCTATGCCCGTTTCGGTGTTTTAAGCCCAAATAGCAACGAGTTTTTCTGTCTGTCCGGGTATTGGATTGACCAGACACAAAAATACGCTTATAATAATTTCAACAAATTTGGAACCATAACAGGACGAAAGGGGAGGATACCGTTGCGGGATATGATAGACAGCATTTTAGAGAACAGCCACTCGATTTCAGGAGTGGCTTTAAAAAATACCCCAAACAGCAGAGAATTACTATTAGACCAAGCCACTGGAAAAGGGCGCATGACATTCTATACTCTTTTCCCTGGCCTGACGGTTGCGTTTATTTTTGTGAATGCTCCCGCATGGCCGGAGTCTGACGAAAACTCTGATTTAAGGCCGTTGCTGATCAATTATTGCATTTCTGGAAGGAGTGAGCTGCTCTTAGATGACGGCAGCTATATCTATCTGAAAGAAAATGATTTTTGTGTCAGCGAACAGACCGCACAAAAAGAATACATTTTCCCCACAGGCAAGTATCGGGGGATAAAGATATATTTTGACCTTGCGCTGCTTTCGCAATCCAGCGGACAGATCATGGAGACTTTTGATATTGACCCCACCCAATTAGAAGAACTCTATTGCAGAAAAAGAAAGACCTATATCAATGAAGCGGACCATGACCTGACAGCGGTTTTTCAAAAACTCTGGTCTCTTTCAGAAAACCCTTCTCCTTTTTACCTGCGGATCTATACGCTTGAACTGCTGCACGAGCTTCTCTGCATGGAGATCCACCCGTCCAAAACCTGCGGCTTCTATACAGAAACTCAGGTTGAAATTGCAAAGAGGGCTGCACAGATTATCAGTGAAGATTTGCACAAACATATCCCCATAAGCCAGATAGCCGAACGGTTTTCCGTTAGTGAAACGAGCCTGAAAAACTATTTCCGAGGAGTATATGGTCAGAACATTTCAACCTGGCTGCGTGAAATCCGCATGGATACCGCTGCCGAACTTTTGTCAAATACGAAGCGTCCGATCGCTGAGATTTCTGAACAGGTCGGATATTCCAATCAGGGGAAATTTGCAGCAGTATTTAAGAAACGATTTGGTTTATCGCCTTTGGAATACCGGCGTTTAAAAAACTTAGATAAATCTTGAAAATATTATACTTTTTAACTGATTATTCAATTCTTAGAGCCACTTGTCGACTAGACTGGTGGCTCCATAGATAACAATCGTTATAATTTTATTCTCTTTATTCAGTTCAAAATCGTATATCGTTTTTTAATATTGTTTTTTACCACTCTTTTTTGACTCTCTAATCGCATGATATGCACGGATTATCTCTTCTCTACCCACTTTCTCCCATTTAAACCCCAATTGTTCCAATATAAATATTGTTCTGTCAACCCCTATATTTAGGTCACACTTTCCAATATCATTCACTATTTCACACTCAAAAACCAGTTGTTTAAATAATTCCTGTTCTTTTGTATCTGTTTTCTTATAATAATTATAAATTTCTTCCACCGATAACTCTTTCATAATAATATCTTTGTTATTTTCACAGTCCTTGAAACAATTTAGAATTTCCTTAATTGTAAGACCGTTAGGATTTATAACATGATATACATCATTAGAACTATCGTCCGACAAAATCAACTTTACAACAGCTTCACTAATTTTATCCACACATGAAATATCCATTTTTCTTTGAATTTCAGACGGTACTATTCGTAATCTATACAAATTACGGTAATAAATATAGGCAGAACTTTCATTTACATTTATTTGATATTTTCCCGTTTTTGAATCAAACAGAATACCACTCATACGATATATACTGCTTTGAACCCCTTGATTTTTAGCATTCTTTAATACCTTTTCCGCTTTTACTTTAGAGCGTAAATACTGATTTTCCAACCCATCTAAAGTGCTTTCATCATATTCTGTAAAAATTGTTTTACTTTTTTCCATATTAGCTCCGTATACAATTCCTATTGTAGACATATGGTGGATATCTTTATTTATACCATTTTTTGCAAAATCTACTATATTTTCAACAATTTTAACATTGATTAATTCAAACTCCGAATTTTTACCCATATGTTTAACTAGGGCAGCCGAATTAATGATAGCTTCTATATGATTTGCTAATTCTTTATATTCATTTTCTGTTAACCCAAACATATCTAATGTCAAATCACCTATAATTATTTTTATCCGATGTGAATATTGATCATAACTTCCATTTCCAAAATAGTATTCATAATGCTTCTTTATTCTATTTTGAGCTTGACGCATAGAATCTGCACGGATTAAAAGAGTAATGGTTGCCACGCTTTCTAGTAACAATTGGTGCAAAAGATATATGCCCAAAAAACCCGTTGCTCCTAGCAATAATACATCTTTATATTTATCGTCTTCTTTCTTTACATTATTTACTTTTGCATATTTCTTTTGATATTCTCGCTTCTCTGTTTCATTAATTTCTTTTAACTGTTTGAACGCAAAAGTCTGTTCAAATTTTCTTAACATTATGTTTGCATCTTCTTTTAAATTAGCTGCAATGTTTCTGATTGTTGGATTGGCAAAAAATTGTGGTATATCCACTTCAAAACGCTCGCTCAATTTACTTATAATGGCAATCGCCTGTAAAGAACTTCCTCCTAGATCAAAGAAATTATCATCAATATCAAATGTATTATCTTGAAGTGTATCTTTCCAAACATCATACACAATATTCTGATAAAACTGTTCTTTTCTTTTCTCGTCCATATTATTGAACCTCCAATAATTTCTGATTTATCATTTCACATATACACTGTTTTTCTATATCTACAAAAAAGTGTCCTCCAGCCATTTCTTCTATTTTTACATTTCCATTGGTACATTCTCTCCATTTTTCTATTTTTTCACGATGAATATTTTTGTCTTCCTTTCCATACCATATATCAAAATCACAAGACATTCTTTCGTGCGATCTATATTGATAAGTAGCAAGCATATTACAATCTGCTCTTAACATAGGAATATAATAATCTAAAAACACTTTATTTTTAACAATAGCCTCATCAAACATTTCCAATCTCAACAAATATTCAATTACATCTTCTCTTGTTCCTTCTGCAGGAAACTCCAAAATAGAACCTTTTAAATATTCTGGGGACTCGCTCGAAGCTATAAAGCCTGCTATAGGTTCTCTATCATATACCTTTTTCACTTTTGCAGAAATTTCATAAGCCAAAACCGCCCCTCCACAATACCCAAAAAAAGCATATGGAACAGAAAAGAGTTCCTTATTTTCGTTTATAAAATCATCTACAAACAACTCGAAATTCTCTTCCATTGGATCATTTTTTCTAAGTTCCCTTTCTGGATATAATATAGGGAGCAAATTTATTCTTGAATCTATTAATTTCTTCCAAGTAGCAAAATTACTTGCACTCCCTCCTGGATAAGAAAAACATAATAAATTAATTTTATTCTCTTCTGACATTCTACCATGCGCTATCCATTTATTATCGTACATACGTTCCTCCTATATTATTGCTGGTTTGTTATGCATTCTGCCATCTTATATATTGTGGGTGATGAATAAACATCCATTAACGACATTTTATACTGATATCTAGTTTCAAGTTCTGTGAGAAGTTTTACAACAAGAATAGAGTCTCCACCACATTCAAAGAAATCTTCATCAACTGAAATATCCGTTGTATTGAATAGCTCACACCAAACTTTGTATATATTCTCCTCTGTTTCTGATAATTTTTGTTCAGATTTCCCTCTACTTCTGCTCTTCTTCATTCCTTCAATTGCTCTTGACGTAAGAACCTTGATATCAATTTTCCCGTTTACCGTTAATGGAATTTCACTAAGATATTCACAATATACCGGGATCATATACTGTGGAATTTTTTCGGATAAATATTTTCCTAATTCTTCTTTAGAGAGCGCATCACTTTCATTTTCCAAAACAGCAAACATACATATCGAAATTACATCATTATTATTTACGGTTATTACTTTCAAATCTTTAGGATGCAATATCTCTACTATTGCCATTTCAATTTCGCCCAGTTCAACCCGATGTCCACGTATTTTTACTTGGAAATCAGATCGTCCTTGAAATTCAATAGTTCCATCTGGCATGTATCTCCCGATGTCTCCTGTTTTATATAAGCGTTCTTTCAACTGCCTCGAATATATAAATTTTTTCTCTGTCAATTCCGGATCTCCCAAGTATCCAATTGCCAACCCTTTTCCGGCAATATAAATATCCCCAGAAATCCAGTCTAACGTCTCTTCTCCCTTTTCATTTAATATATAAAACCTTTGATTAGCCAATGGCTTTCCGTAAGGAATGCTTCGAATATAATTTTGCTTTATATTAATCGGATAATATATAGACCATATTGCAGCCTCAGTTGCTCCTCCTAAACTTACAATTTCAGCATTTGGAAAGTACTTGCTAATCTCCTTCGGTAAATCTACAGGTATCCAGTCTCCAGAAAGTAATATAAGCCTTACTGCATCTAATATAGGTTTTTCCTTCCCTTTCAAAAACATAGTTAGCATTTTCATCTGTCCTGGAACCCCATTAAACACACTTATATTTTCATGTTTCAGAAGATCATACCAATGTGCAGGATCTTTCGCCTGCTCCTCATTCACCTGAACCAGTTCTGCACCAGCAAAAAAAGTTCCAAAAATATCATACACAGACAAATCAAAACTCAGATTAGAAATATTCAAAATCCTGTCATCGGAGTTAATTTTAAACTTATTGTTAATGTCCAATATAGTATTAGTTGCAGCACTATGAGAAATAATTACTCCTTTAGGATTTCCTGTACTTCCTGATGTAAAAATCACGTATGCTGGTGCTTCTATATCTATGTTTATCTGTTTATAATCATTGCCAGACCTCTCTTTCCTCTTAATATCTCGTATATTCAACTTTTTTGTTAAATCATGGCTTATAAAATTATCTTCTTCAAGTATACAACATTTCACGTGAGCACTTTTTATAATTTTATCGACCCTTTCTGATGGTTGATGAATGTCCAAAGGAAGGTAAACCGCTCCTTTTGACAATATGCCAAGAACTGCTGCAATCTGCCAAACTCCCTTAGATACTGCTACCGCGACAATATCCCCTTTAAATACATCCTCAGATTCAAGAACTTCAATTATTGTATCAACATAATACGAAAGTTCTTTATATGAATAATATTTCCCATTTGAATAAAGGGCTTTGTTCTCTTGACAACATTCTAAAGTTTCAAAAAAACCTTCATGCAAATATTTAGTTTCAAATTCTTTCCTCGTATTATTAGTAATACATCTGATTTTTCTAACAGCTTTTGGTAAGATTGATTCTAACGAAATATCCAAAGTATTATTATCAATAATCCTATATATTAATTCACGGAAACTTTCAAAAGCTTCTTCTATTAATCCTTTCGGGAACACGCCTAAACGCACATCCCAATTTAAACGAACTCCTTTTTCCAATTCTAAAACCTGACAATCTATAAGGACTTGAGGTGTCTGACTAATCGTATAAAGGATTTTTCCTTTTCGTTGATTACTATACTTAACTGCCCCAAGTGTACTTGTATATACTGCCGGAACTGTAATCTCCTTTTTTATTCGTTTTCCCATTTCCCTTAAAACTTCTTTGCTAGAAAAAGAATTATGGCTTAAATCTTCCCATAATCTATGTTGAATTTTTTTGGCTTTTTCAAAATAATTTGTATAATCAAGATCTTCAACTTCCAAAATATTAGCAGTTGTAAAATCCCCTATAACTCTGTCAATACTCGGATGAAATGGAGGGCGATCAACCATCGTAACGTCGATGCAAAAACTTTGGTTTTTTGAAATTTTTCTCAATGCCTCTGCATACGCTGTTAATATTAAGCTTGAAGGGGTAAGCTGAAAGTTCTTTGCCAAATCACATAACTTTTCATATTCATCTGATTCAAGGAAAAATTTATATTGTGTAAAAAGGACTTCTTTTTCCTGCTGTTCTACCACTGGGAATTCTGGTACTTCTGACAACCTAGGAATCCTTTTTTCCCAATACTTTTTATCCTCCTCGTATTTTTTCTTCCCATTTACTGTTTTTTTCAGGCTTTCCTTGTATAGCACAATATCTCTAAATGATAACTGTTGTTTAAATGAAAGTTTACCGTTATAATATACTTCTTCAAATTCATTCAAAATAACATTTATGCTTACAAAATCAGCAACAAGCATATCTAATGAAATATGTAAAATATATTTGTTTTTCAATTTTGTTATCTCAACATCAAATAAAGGCCAAGTGCCTACGCGATATTGCTTTTTGGTTAAACTTTCCCTTTTTTGGGCAATAATAACTTCTGCATTTTCCATATCTGACAAATCCGAAAATACTATTTGTGGCACTGTATATGATGATAATATTTCTTGTGTTCCCTCTTGATTAATAACAGCGTGCAGCATATCATTATATTTAATAACCTGCTCCCACGCATATTGTGCTTTGTTCAACTCTATTTGCTCATATTCTATTTCCGTATAAATTTTGCAGTTTGTCCCACCAAATTTATAAACATTATCCTGTCCGACTAAATATGATAATTGAATGTCAGTTAAAGGAAACTTTTCATATTTATCTTCTTCGTCAACAATGATTTCACTTTCTGTGTGATCTAATAGAAATTTTATAATTTCTTTCTTATTTTTCTTTAAAATGTCTTTATCCTCATCAGTAAGTATATTTTGCGGTGCAGAAAAATGTAATTTATTATCACTGACCGATAATTTAATTCCTCTTCTTTGATAATTTAATATCAATTTCTCTGTTTTCATTTTTTCTCCAATTCTATTTATTGGGATGTCTTTAGTCCAACGATTCCTTATTCTCGATTCTGGCAACTAAATTCTCTATAGTTTCGCACTCATAAAATGCAATAATATCTATTGTCTTTCCATATTTTTCTTCTAAAATAGCTATAACTTGAACTGCCAAAAAAGAATTGCCCCCTAAATCAAAAAATGAATCTCCAATTGACGGCATTTTCTGAAGTTTCAAAACTTCTTTCCATATTTCTTGCATTATTCTTTCCATTTTTTCTCCTTTTAAATTCATCTTATAAACTCTTCAATAGCTATCTTATTTTTTATTGGTATCTCATTAATTTTCATATATTCTCCATTTTCCAATTCAGTTGAAATTTTCTCTAAATATTCTGGATTCAAAATTTCAAATCCATAGTTTAACCCTGATAATACCTTTCCCGGACTCATAGCAATTTCTTTCACAACTTCACCCAAAAAATTACCACACAACCTATTCACATTATTTAAAAATAATTTCCCCGATATACATTTTTCATATCCTGATTTTTCTCCAATTAATTCAAAAAATAAATATGCACCTACTTCCTCCTTCCCAAAAGTTTCATCCTGCTCTATTCTCTCGTATAATTTTCGCTTAATATTTTCAGCAGCAACATTAGATTCATACCTTGATCCTTCAATAAGCAGTTTCATAAAAAAGCGAAGTGTTTCCATATTGTCATATGCACAAAAGAAATATTGCTGATCCGAACCAATTTTTTTCTGTAATCTAATTGTATCTCTATTTATAAGTGGCTTAAAAATAACTTTATTTTTTGAGAAGGGAGTTTCATATGTCTTTTTAATATTTATTGACAAAGGGCATATATTCCCATGTAAAATATAAGAATCTCCAAAAAGGTTCTTATTCGCAGCGCCCAGAATCATATCAACAAATGCTCCTGGTGAACAGCCATCAAAACCACCCTGATATATAACAGTTCTTCTTATTTTATCGAACTGTTTATGTGCAACGATATATGGTAAAAATTCGGAAATACCCGGAATATATCCACAAGATGTTACACATTTTCCAGTTACATTTCTTTCCTCTTGCTCAAAACTCATATCAGAAGGATCGATATATATCTTATCTTTCTTGCATACGGCGTCTTTAACGATTTTCCCATATAAATGGGAAGGACTTATGCAATTGATAACTATATCGCATTTCTCAACAAAACCATCTAGCTGTCCCTTATCCATTACATCAATATTTGTAAATGAATAATTCTTATAATCATCAAAATATGTAACACTATTTCTTTGTGCACCCAAAACTTGAAAACCCAATCTTAGCAACTTTTCAGTCGCGTATTTCCCTATATGCCCTCCACAACCCAAAATTCCAATTGTATTTAAGCTCATAAATCTGCCTCCCATTCTAATATGTCCGATATTCGAAGAAAGTCTCTTACTTTTAGGAGTAACATTTTTTCTTTTATTCCTAAAAGTAAGATTCTCTATTATTATAAAAAACCTTCTTCTTGCTCATCGCTTTCTAGCTCATCAGTCGCTGTTGTTAATAGTTTTGCCAATTTTTCTATTGTCGAATTTTCAAACAATTCATTTATAGCAATTTGCTTTTGAAAGTCTTTATTAATCTCATTAACCAATTGAATTGCTTTTAATGAATTTCCACCACAGCTAAAGAAATTATCGTACACAGACACATTTTCGCCTTCCAAAACCCTCTGCCAAATTATTGCCAATTTCCTTTCTTCAGCTGTTATAGGCTCCTTTTTGCTTTTTATATGCTTGTCTTTTGATATAGCAAGTGCGCGCTTATATAAATTTCCTACATCTATCTTTCCGTTCTTGCTTTGTGGTAAGATGTTTATTTTTTCAAACTTTATTGGAACCATGTATAACGGTAATACTTTTTTTAGATATTTTTTTAATCTATCTCTGTCCACCTGCTCGTTTTCGCAATAGAAAGCTATTAAATTTTTCTTATCAACACACACAACCTTACTTTGTCTTATGCCAACAAATCTATTAATCGCAGCTTCAATTTCGCCCAACTCTACCCTATACCCATTGATTTTCACCTGATTATCCAGTCTTCCAAGAAATTCAATATTACCGTCATTCCAGTACCGTCCCATATCCCCTGTACAATACAACCGTTCCCCAGTTCTATCTAAGACAACAAATTTTTCCTCTGTTTTTTCTTTATCGTTTAAATATCCCTGTGCGACGCCATCTCCGGCAATATAAAGCGTTCCCGGTACCCAGTCAGGGCAATCTTCCATATTCTGATCCAGAACATAATACTTCTGGTTTGCAAGCGGTTTCCCATACAGAATACTCTTCCAATCTTCCGGCACGACCTCTGGGATCTCGAAATGATTGGACCAGACACTGCCTTCTGTTGCACCTCCAAGAGCAACAATCTCAACATTCTGGAACAGATTACGGATTCTCCCCGGAAGTGACACCGGAACCCAGTCGCCACTCATCATTACCAACCGCAGCGATTGTGAAGTTACCTGCCTTTGATATTCCTCATATTCTGCCAGCATTTCTACAAAAGTTGGCACGCTGTTCCATACGGTAATGTTCTCCTGATTCATCCACTGAATCCAATGTGCCGGATCTTTTCCATATTCCGGATCTGGGAGGACCAATTTCCCGCCTGCGCCTAAAATGCCAAAAACATCATAAACAGACAGGTCAAAATGAAGATTAGAAATTCCAAACGCAGTATCCTGCTCAGTAATCTGATAGCGTGCATTGATATCCAGTATTGTATTAACTGCATTATGGTGGGTAATCATTACTCCTTTCGGCGTCCCGGTTGTTCCCGACGTATAGATCACATACGCAAGATCTCCCACCTTATTCTCCTGTGCTTTGTATTCAGAATTACCTTTTAATCCCGACACAGGAATACAATCCCACTCGTGCATCCATTCGGTATCCTGCTCATCCGCCTGATTCTGCACAAGAATGATTCTTGTTCCACTGTCACGGAGAATCTTTTCAACTCGTTCTCTCGGATTATGGATATCTATCGGAAGATATGCGGCTCCGGCAAACATGATTCCATAAACAGCAACTACCTGCTCCCACCCTTTTTTCATAAATACAGCTACCGTCTCTTCTTTTTTTATTCCCATGCTCTTCAACTGCCCGGAAATGTAAAACGCCTCTTCTTTTATCTCCCTATATGTCATCCGCCTGCTGCACGTTACCAGCGCCTCCTTATCCGGGAATCTGTCTGTCGCCTCCAAAAATAATCCATCCAACGTTTTCTCTTCAAATTCAATCGCCGTTTCATTCGCCTGACGCCGTTTTTCTGAAATTTCCGCTGTTACCAAACTTGCCGTTTTTTCCTGCATGATCTCCGGATGAACTGCCAGCGTATGAAGCAGGCCGGTATATGCCCGGAACATCTCATCCAGCATTCCCGGATAAAACAATTCATCTACAGAATCCCAGAACAGGCATAAGCTGCCATCCATTTCAACCACCTGATGATCCAGCCACACCTGCGGTGTCTGTGAAATGTTATAATTCAGTTTTCCAAGCCACTTGCCTTCATTCCACTGCTCCACGCCAAGACCACTGGTAAACACTACCGGCATAATAGCGCCCCGCATATTTCCAGTCTTTTTCTTTAATTCGCGCTCCAGTTCAACCGCGCCATAAGCTGTATGCTCCAGATCTTCTGTAAGCTGCTTCTGAATTGCCTTTGTCCTTTCCGCAAAATTATTCCCTGCATTCTTTATCTCCAGCAATGTCAGTGTTGTAAAATCTCCAACCAGATTGTTCACTTCCGGATGCAATTGTTTCCGGTCAAACTGCGTCAGATTAAGTGTAAAATCCTTATTACTGCTCCACAAGCGGAGAGTCTCCGCATAAGCACTCATCAAAAGAACAGAAGGCGTTACCTCCAGTCTTCCCGCCGCGTCTTTTACAGACAGCCATTCTTTCTGTGACAGTTTTGCGCTCCGGCGACAGAAACGCTGCTCTGTAATCTGGCTTTCGTTCTTTGCAAGCAGCAGATCCGGTGCGTCCGCAAAAGTCTCCACCCGGTCTTCCCAATATTTTTTATCTTTCTCATAAGCAGAGGTAGACTTTATCTGCTCCAGTCCCAGCACGTAATCCCGGAAAGACAAAGTAATCGGCATTTCCGCTTTTCCATTTCGATATACTTCTGCCCACTCATTTAAGAGATGGAACATACTCCAGCCATCAAAGATAATATTATCAAAACTGATATGGATTCTATGCTTCTGGTCCTCTATTTTAGTGATTCGCACATCAAACAGAGGCCATTCATCTGTCTGAATTACCTGATGAGACATCTCTGCCCGTTTTTCATCCAATGCCTTTTCTTTTTCTGTCACTTCCAATTGTCGGATATCCGTCACGTCAATATGATACTGGGGAGTATTCTCCAGTATGCGCTGCATACCATCCGGCTGGATAATAACACGCATCATCCCATGCCTCTGTATCAACAGATTCCATGCCGTCTCTGCGCACTCAGTATCAAGGCCGTCTGCATCCAGTTCAAAATAACAGTGCGTTGCAACATTTCCCAATTCATACAATCCGCTTCTGCCAAGCCAGTAAGCATACTGCACATCGGTTAATGGGAACGGATGATATGCTTCCTCCAGATTCGGTTTAATCTGCAGTGTATCTTCTTTCTGTTCGGACTGTTCAATAGCTTTTGCCAGAGATTTTACGGTCAGATTTTCAAAAATCGTACTGATCGTTATTTTGTAGCCAAAGGTTTTCTGTACTTCCGAGATCAACCTTGTGGCAATCAGCGAGTCTCCCCCAAGGCTAAAATAATTATCTTCAATTCCGATATTTTCATATCCAAATAATTGTTTCCAGATATCTAAAAGCTTTTCTTCTGTTTCTGTCGTTGCCTTTGAAAATCGGATAACCGCAGTTTCTTCTTTAAAATCTTCCCGCAATTGCCTCCTGTTAATCTTCCCATTGGACAATGTTGGGAGCTGCTCCATGAAATGATAGTTCTGTGGAACCATATACTCCGGCAGTTTTTCTGACAGATATTCCCTTAGTGCTCCATTATGATAGGACAGGACAGACGCCTGCTGTCTGCTGCAGCATATACATCTTCCATATCTCTCTGTCACAGCACAGTCTTCGCCCAATCCTGCCTCTGATAAACATTCTCTCCACAGCAGGCAATCCGGGGTAACCAGCCCTGCTTCTTTTCTCTTGTCCCGAATATCCGCAAAACCATTTTCCAAAAAAGCCGCTGTAAGTTCCTGAAGGTATGTCCTTACCACAAGGTCAGTCATCAGCAATATTCCGTTTGGCTTCAGTAATTCCGCTACTTTCTTTACCGCATCCGCAGCATCAATATTTCTATGTAAAGCATTTACCGATATCACAACGTCATAACTATGCAAGGACATCTGCTGCTTATCCATGCCTTCTTCCAGATTCAGCATCTCAAACTCGACTCTCTCATATCCCGCAAGTTCTTTCTCTGCTTCCTGCAGAAAATATTTTGAAGAATCCGCATATGTATAAGCCACGCTTACATCTTCCAGTGCATTCAAAAACTGTCTTGTAATTGCAGTGTCCCTTGTACCAATTTCTATAATCTGGAGTGGCTCTTTTCTGCGTTCTTCTGCCAGAAGCCTTAATCCCTGCACCAGTCTTTCCACTGTTTCCTCGCAGCCCGGAATCCTCCGAAGCAGCATATTCGGAGCCAAAGCCGGCTCTTTCTGGTAGAATACGTCCAGCGGAACTTCATTCCCAGTAACCATATGCTTCAGATACGGCTTCAGTTTCTTAAAATACGTTTCCGCATCTCCAGCTTTTTCCGGTACAGCTACTTCCTTCCCGGTACGCGATAGTCTGCCGTCCTCTTCTCTCAGGATTCCTTCCTTCTTTAAAATTTCCAACCATCTTGCCACAGTATTCTTCTGTGTTTCCGTAATGCTCCCTTTTTCAAAAATTTCCTTCTGCGAAAGAACTTCCTTCTCTGATACAAAAACGCCTAACTCTATGAGTGTCTCCAGCATAAGCTGTACACATCTCTGGTCTGCATAGGCAAGGAAATTTTTGTATGCTGTCTTCCGTTCCTGCTGCATCTGCCAATTGCTGACATCATCCTTCAGTTCTTTCCAGCCCCTGCCAAAGATATCTGTGCCGTACAAATACGTTGTAACTTTAGAATCTTCCTGTATCGGCGCTCCGATATAAGCAGCCAGCGTTTTATTGCCATGACCATCACTAACTGTATCAACAACTGCATGAGCCACACCCGGAAACTCCTGAATCGCATGTTCAATTTCTCCCAATTCAATCCTGTGTCCGCGGATCTTTACCTGATGGTCTTTTCTTCCCAAAAATTCAATTGTCTCATCATCCCAGATTCTTCCGAGATCTCCGGTCCGATACCATCTTCCATACTGATCTGTGATAAATTTCTGCCCCGTAAGCGCAGAATCTCCCCTATATCCTTTTGCTACACCAAAACCGCCAATCCAGAGTTCGCCTTCTGCCCAGTAAGGGCAATCCCTTCCATACTCATCCACAACACGATATGCCTGATATCTGAGTGGCTTTCCATAAGGAATAGATTTCCAGTTTTTCGGCATCGGCAGGGTAACATTCTGATAATTGGACCAGATACTTGCCTCTGTAGCTCCTCCCATAGCGACAAACTGGCAATCCTCTGTCCATGCCGCAACCCTCTGCGGGAGATCCATCCCAATCCAATCTCCGGAAAGCATAACCGCCCTGATCGGCAGTTTCTGTTTCATGGATTCCGCCCGTATCAAAAGCATATCCAGAAGCACCGGCACTGAATTCCAAACGGTAATCTGATATTTCAACACTTGTTCCAGCCAGTAATCCGCATTCCTTCTCTCCTGCTCTGGAAGCAATACCAATGTTCCTCCTGCGCCTAAAATTCCAAAAACATCATATACCGACAGGTCAAAATCCATAGCTGATACAGCCAGCGCCCGATCTGCACTTGTCACATGGTACTTTTCATTAATATCCTGAACCGTATTCCATGCGCTTTCATGCGCAATCTCTACACCCTTCGGAACACCTGTAGAGCCTGACGTCATGATGATATAGGCGCTGTCCTTCGGCGACACCTCTGGCAGTCTCACATTTTCCTGTCCCTCTTCCATACCTTCCATCACAAGGATTTCCGTACCTTCCGGCCAGTCCAGTTTTTCGGATAATTCCCGATTCGTGACCACATAGCGGACTCCCGTCTTCTCATGGATTAACGCTCTCCGATCTTTAGGCTGGCTTAAGCTGACCGGAAGGTATGAATTTCCGGAAAGCAAAATTCCTAATGCCGCCTCGATCTGTTCTATCCCGCGCGGCAGGGTAAGTGCAACTGGGACTCCCTTAATATCCTTTTCTGAAATCCCTGCCGCCACTGCTGTCGCCCGTGCTTTTAATTCCCCATAGGAAACCGATCTTCCGCTTCCCGCATCAATAAGCGCAATATCTTCCGGGCAAACTTCCGCATGGTTCATAACAGCCCAATGCAGGCATTCCACACGCTCCGGCACTCCTGTACGCGCTGTATCTTCAATTTCTCTTTTTCTTTTTTCAGGAAGCACATCAAATCGCTGATTCCAGTCCTTCTTTCCCAATTCATGCAGAAGATTCTCAAAACACTCCAGCATATCCGGGATCATATTCTCCGGGAATAACTTATCCACGCTGTCCCATGTAAGCTGTACGCCATTTTCATCTTCATAACTCTGGAAGTCATTCCACACCTGCGGCGTTTGGGAAATCATATAGGAAAACTGCCCCAGTTCTTTCCGGAACGTATCATTTACCAACGGCGTTCCCAGATTGCAGGCAAAAACAACCGGCGCCACTGCCGATGCGTCTCCATACATCTGTGCAAGGTCTCTCTGGACTTGCACGCCGGAATATGCCGTATACTTCATATCCTCATGGAGCTGCTTCTGGATCCTGTCTAGCAATTCTGCAAACGTCGGATTCCCTTCGCAGTCAATCTCCAGCAATAACAGTGTAGTGAAATCTGCTATCACGTCTTCCAATCCCTGCTGCTCTGTTTTCCGGTTAAACAATGGAATATTAATAAGGAAACGATGATTCCTGCTCCACCGTTCCAAAACCGTCGCATATGCAGTAAGAAGAACCATTGCCGGAGTTGTCTGGTATTCCTTTGCCCGTACTTGCAGATGAGCCCACTCTTCCTTGCCAATCCTTACAATCCTGCGGTTGAATACAGTCTTTGTCACTTCCTGTGGCCGTTTTGCCAGTGGCAGGCCTGGCCCTTTCGGCAAATGCTCCAAGCGTTTTTTCCAGTATCCTTCTGCATTGTTTCTCTCTTCCTTATCTTCCTCTTTCTGCCGTTCCAGATAAGAAGCAAAATTCCACCCTTTTGATTCTGCCGGAAGGCTTTCTCCGCGATAGGCAGCCGCCAAATCCCTCAATAAGATCTGCAGACTCTGTACATCAGCAACCAGAAGCGCCATGTCCACATGAAGGCGTGCCTTATTTTCAGGAAAAAGCGTAAGCTCTATTCCTGCTACTTCGCCTTCCTCAATCTTTAACTTCCGATGGGATAAACGTTCTCTGACAGATACTGCCATTGCCTCTGCTTCCTCAGATGACATCCGGGAAAAATCATGAACCTTTATTTTTTCACAATACGGCTTATCCAGGATTTTCTGTGTCCCATCTTCCAGAAAGCAGGCACGCAGCATGGGATGATGATACTGCAGCACATTCCATGCTTTTTCCAGACGCTCCGGATCTATATTTTCCCCATCAAACTCTAAATACGCATGACAGTCTATTCCTCCAAGAGCCTGTTCTTCATCCCTGCCAACCCAATATGCATACTGTACGTCTGTTAAAGGAAACGGCTGTTTCATATCCTTTTCCGGCGTTATCTTAGATTCTTGCGCCCGTTTTTTGCCCGCTTTTTTCTTTATGCTGCGCTGGATCAGCGCCCACCAGCCTTCAAGGGTAGGATTTTCCATCAATGAACCGAATGAAACCTTAACCCCCTGTTTTCTCCACTGGTTTACCAGACGCATGATCGTCAGGGATGAAAGCCCAAGCTCCAGCAGATTTTCGGAATCCCCCAAATCTCTGGCTACCGGCAGCTTTTGTTTGATCTGTTCCTTTATCTCTATATATTCCATGATTCTGTCTCCTTCTATTTTTCCTGCGCCATCCGTTCTAATGCTTTCTTATCTATTTTTCCTACGCTGGTCAGCGGCCATGTCTCTACCCGTTCTATCTGATCCGGCATTTTATACGCCGCAACGCCTATTTCCCGCAGGAACCTGTGGATTTCCTGCAAATCGATCCCGGCTTCATTATCGGTCACAAGGAATGCACATATCCGGTTTCCAAGGGTTTCATCCGGAACGCCGACAACGGCTGCCTCTTTGATTTTCGAATGCCTGCAAAGGTAAGCTTCAATCTCTGAAGGCATGATCTTTTCTCCGGCGCGGTTAATCTGCTCTTTGATTCTCCCGCCCAAACGTAACCTTCTGTCTTTCGTCCACATAGCTTTATCGCCCGTCCGGTAAAATCCGTCCGGCGTAAAGCTCTTTTTATTTGCTTCCTCCGCCATATAATAACCATCAATCGTATACGGGCCTCTGGATAATAATTCCCCAAAAACTCCTTCCGGTACGGCCTTATCTTCTTCATCCACAATCTTCACTTCATCCGCAGGAGACACCGGAGTTCCCTGACATCTTGCGATCAGGGAATCTTCATCCTCCGGGCTAGTAAAGGACAGTAGCCCCTCCGCCGTACCAAATACCTGCATCAGTTTACACGGCCATTCTTCAATGATCTTATCCGCAAGGGAATCTTCCAGCATTGCGCCGCCCACCTGCAAAATCCGCAGGCTGGATATATCATAATCTTCATCCCATTCCAGCATTTCCATGCACACAGTAACCATAGCAGGAACCAATGCCGTTATCGTGACACCTTCCTCTGTAATTGCGTCAAGGATATCATCCGGGCTGGTCGCAGACGCAAGCACAACTTTTCCTCCCACGTCCAGCGTGCCTAAAAGCCCCGGGCAGCATAATGGGAAATTATGAGCTACCGGAAGAGACGCCAGATAAACGTCACTGCTATCCAAGCGGCATCTCTTCGCGGACATGCGGGCATTATACATATAATCCGTATGGGTGCGCGGAATCAGTTTCGGAACCCCTGTCGTCCCGCCGGACAGCAAAAGCACCGCCGTTTCATACCCATCCACAGCCGGAAATGCTCCATTTTCTCCACACGTTTCCGCAATCATTCCACTGATATCCCCGGATTCGCTATCTACAAATATATGCCGGATACATGAATATTTCTCTTTCATCGCATTTGCCATCGGCACATATGAAAATCCCAGATATTTCTCCACCACAATATAAGCGGCCGGCTTTGCCAGTTCAATAATTCCTTCCAGTTCCGCCTCCCTGTGGGCCGGCAGCATCATGATTGGCACCGCCCCAATCTTGGAAAGCGCAAAAAACACGATCACAAAAGAAATCCTATTCGGAAGCTGCACAAGCACTTTGTCTCCCTTTAAAATCCCTTTACGCAGAAAAGCTGCCGCAAGACAGTCTGCTTTTTGCTTTAATTCCATATAACTGATCTCGTCTTCGCTGTCCGTGACCGCAGTTCTTTCTCCATATTTTTCCGCCCACTTATCAAGCTGCTCTCCAAAGCCGCATCGTTCCCATCCTTCCAGATGCTCGTATTTGCTCATATCCTTCTTATAACTCATTTGATTTGTCTCCTTTCTTATGCGCCGCCACATACGCAGCATATCCCTCAATCTTTACCGGATACAAATGCCATCCCTGGCCTTTCCTGCCTTTTTCTGTAATTTCCCCGTTTCTGACAGAGAAGAAATCCATTCCTCTTCCCAATCCAATACCGATCGCTTTTACATACGCTTCTTTCGCCGCCCAATACTGGAAAAACAGTTCCGGTCCCTCATTTATTACATCTTCCGCTTCTTCTGCCGTATAGAAATTCCCGGCTATCTCCCTGTAATCCGGGCATCCTGCCATTTCCTGCACATCCACTCCAATATCCATTCCGACAGCGAATCCCTCCAGTATGAATTCCCCCGAATGCGAAATATTAAAATTGACTGTCTGCTTTCCTGCGATTTCTTTATGATAAGGCTTACCCAGTTCATTGACAGAAAAATCAACTGTTTCCACATCTAAGTATCTTTTCAAGAGAATTCGCACGATAAGTTTCCCGGCAATATAACGCATCCTGTCTTCAGGAAAGCGGAACTTTCCGGCTTGCTCCGACTCCTGCTCACTCAGGATATATTCATGATTCTTCCAGAAATCTGTCATTTCCGGCCAACAGATGCACCATATATGTATCTCATTTTCACGGATACGAAGTTTGTCTGCTGACAGAAATTCCTTCTCCCCGCATCGTTTAACCTCCATTTTTCACTCCCTGAAGCCGTCTCTCAACCTCACTTATTACTTCGTCTTCGTAATCCCGCAGATAAAAATGCCCTCCCGGAAATATTCGGTAGTCAAAATCATTATCCGTATACTTTCCCCATTCACAGATTGCACTCTCATCCGCTTCACTGTCCTTTTCTCCGCCAAATGCAGAGATAGGTGTATGCAGCACTACTCCCGCTTTATCATAATACGTTTCATCCATGGTAAAATCCGCCCGCAGCATAGGCAGAAAGAAATCCAACAATTCCTGATTCTCTAGTATCTCTTTTGGCGTCCCTTCAAATCTTCCCAGTTCCCTCTTAAACGCTTCATCCGGAAGATGATAGATTGGCTTCGGTTCCGGAATGCTGGGAATCCGGCTGCCGGAAATAAACAGGTATTTCGCTCTATATCCCTCTGCCTCCAATCGCTTTTCCAGCTCATAGGAGATCTTCCCGCCCATACTGTGCCCCCATAAGGCATACGGTCCGTCCACAACCTCTCTTACAGCCTCTTCCAGATCATCTAACATAACCGGCATATCTATATACGGTTTCTCCATGATCCGTTCTTCCCTTCCCGGAAGCTGGACTGGACATACCGTTACTTTTCCCTGCATCTTTTTCGCCCACTGATTATAAGCAGACGCGCCGCCTCCTGCAAACGGCAGGCAGAACAAGGTTATTTTCTCTTTGTTGATATTTTCTGTATTTTTTATCAATTTCAAATTCACTTTTATATTCCTCTTGTATCATGTTCTTTTTGTTCTGTTTATCATCCTTTTGCAATACGCTTTTCCTAGGTATTTCTTATTCCTATCATGGATTAGTTCACTCTAACTCTTTACCAAAAAAAATTTTGGTCCATCCTAATATTAAACCAGACGCCAAAACAATATGCGCTACCATAATCCCGTTTACGATCAGGGAATATCCAATCACAGAAAAAACACCTGCTATCGCGCATTCAATAACTAAAATTACCCTCGCGCGCATCCCATAAACTTTTTTCTCTTTCGCATCCAACTTCTTGCTGCTGGCATCTACCGGCGCCATGATAAATATAACGCCAACCGCGACAAACCATATGATCCGCATTTGCCATATTACAGCCGGAGCAGACGCCAGATACAGACTGCATAGAAGGACAAGGATACCGGAAACAGCCATGCAGCCCCCTGCCTTTTCCAAATGAATCCCTCCGGCATACTGCCTTAAAACAGTAAAGGGCAATAAAAAGACTATCATCTCCATCCAATTCCCCGTTATGATGCCAAGTATGACGATGATAAGGTATATTACCACCCTGCCCAGCAGTACGCCGTAAGCATATTCATACAGCCTGCGGTCTTTCTCTTCAAGAATCCCATTCCTGCTTTGTAGTTCAAAAAGCCGACCAGCCATTTTTTTCCACACTAGAATTTCCTCATTTTCTTAACTTCTTCCGGCTCATCTTCCTGATAGTACAGCCAGTTGCACGCCAGATTTGCCGTATACGCCGTCAAGCAGAGTGCAAGACAGTTTACAGCTCCAAGCAGTTTGATTCCCAGGTTTTTTCTGATTATTTTTTTCATAGTTACAAAGCCTCCTTTTTTCCGAAAGTTTACACAAAAATCGCCCTCTTTTCAATTACCGCGGCAAAAACGGTAACTTTTTGGGCGATTTTTGCACGTCCTTATTTGATTGTAAAGATCAGCTTAACAGAGAACTCCCGTTCTCCTGCCTCCACTCGCATAATTCCCGCATACTTTTTAACCAGTTTTCCAACCGTGTGCAGTCCGATCCCGTGACTGTCCGCGTCTCTTTTGGTGCTTATGTACCTGTCCTTGTCCTTTAACAGAGGGACGACATACCCATTGCAAAATTCCATGACAAGGAAATGCCCCGCATTTCCCATATACATCCTGCATTCCACATATCTGCCATCTTCTGTCTTTTCTGCCGCTTCCAGTGCGTTATCCAAAAGATTCCCTACGATCGAGATCAAATCCAACTCTTCCAGAAAATCCAGTCTGAGATCATTACCCAGGGTAATCCTATAGGATATATCCTTAGATTCTGCAAGAAATTTTCTTTCACATAGGATGCTGTTCAAGATCGGCTGCTCACAATATACACTTTTTTGAAGATTCTGAATCCGGACGCCTAAATGTTCCATGATGTCCTTAACCTCTTGATTCTCTCCTTCTTCTATCAAGCCGGCTACTGTACAGATAAATTTATTTATATCGTGTAAGAATGCTCTGTTATCCTCATTAACCTTATTCATATACTGCAGATTGGCAATCTCCGCCCTGCTTTTCTGGTATAGCCGGTCCATCTTCTTCACTTCTTCTGATTTTTCTACAAACCTGTCAAATACTGTGAAAATGAAGATATTCGTCATTAACAGAAGCGAAGCTCCTACCGGAACCATGACCCTGTTCATTCCTTCAAAAGAAGTGTGCGAATAAAACATACATCCTAACATAACGATCGTTGCGGTTGGCAGCATGAGCAGCACTGTAAATGTTTTATTTTCAATCGTCAGATAATCCCTTTTCCTTGTTACCTGATTAATGCATTTAATAAACAGAAATGTCATGGTACTCATCAGCAGTAGTGCTAATGTCTTTTCTGTTTCAGTCCTGAAGCCCTCGGACGCACCAGTCACGCCATATGCATTCGTAAGTGCCGCAAAGAGAAATTCGGGAATAATTGCCAGCACATAATAGCAGCATACCGTAACCAGCTTCTTCCATATACTTCCCCGGAACACAACCATAGACGCGATCATATAGATTACCGGAATCATTACCATATTAAGTATTGAGGATTCCAGGCGGTTGGTTCCGAACATTGCCAGTGCTGCGATACAATATACGAGAAATTTTTCCCAGAATCTTTCTCTTCTGTATGGGAGTATGTTCTTTTCCAAGTCCTCCAACAGATACATCTGAAGAAGACAAATCAAATAATCTCTTATTATCATACCATGCCGTTCCTTTCCCCAAGAAATGTTATCAGTGCGTCGGCAAACTGTCCTTTTCTCGACCTCGAAACATTCAACTGGATTCCAAACGGCAGCAACGCAACGTTTTTTTCCAATCCTTCCACTTTTGCCAAATTCACAATATAGCTGTTGTGTGCATACTCAAATCCCCTTCCGGCCAGACACTCATACAGATCACTTAAAGATTCCTTGCAATGCATCTCTTCTATCTTTCCCTGTCTGGCAATGTATATCGTACAGCCCCTTTTCGCCAGACAGATATATAAAATGTCTTCCGTATGGATGCGCATTATCCTTCCCGCCGATGTAACTGTCACGGAAGAATCTCCACAGCACAATTTCACTTTTAATAAAATCATAGGTATTTCCTTTTTCAGACTTCTGTCATGCAGATCCTTCATGATGTACCGGAACGGTTGTCCAACATTAATGCTGTCAGGAGTCGGTTCAAAACAGCCGGAGCAGAACACCAATATCGCTGCTTCATTATATTCCCTCAGCTTCAGTACTGTTTTATTTCCATCCAATCCAGGCATACGCATATCCATAAAAATCAGATCATGCAAAATATCCGCATCTTCCAATAATTCTTTTCCTGATTCATATTCATAAAACCGTATCTCATTCGAAGACAGAATCCCTTCCGTTTCTATGACCGTCTTTATTTTCTCCCTGTATTCTTTATCATCGTCGCAAATTGCTATTTTACACATATTCATCCTCCAGTGTTAGTTTCTTCTAACCCTTTCCCATAAAAAAACCATCTTGCAGAATCTGAATCCTAAGATTATTTGCCTGTTCCTATAACTCCGGTTCCAAATCTGCAAAGATGGGATCTTCAAAAAATTCCTGTATTGTAATATCCAATCCATCGCATATCTTTTTAATTGTAACTACGCCAGCATTCCTGCTTTGTCCATACAAAATATTTTTCAGTGTTGAAGGCGGGACGCCTGAGCGCACCGCCGCTTCATTCACTGTGATATCTTTCTGCTTAATCAGATCGTTTAACCGATATATGACCGCTGTTTTTATATCCACGGAATCAACCACCTTTTTTTCTTCTATTTTATATAAACCGTCTTTAAAAGGTCGCCCATATATAGTCTTTTTGATCTATGTATGATATTTTTTGATAGTTTTCCTGTTTTTAGAGAAATCCGCAAAAAACCTGTCTTTATCAGACGCAGAAAAGCCCCACGAGAACACATCCGGTCCTGCGCAGGGCTTTTCACTTATCATACTATTTTCCATATTTTTTATTTTCCAATGTGCCGGGCCGGAGCCTCCGTTCTTCTTTCCCACTGTTGCCAGTCATCGTTTTGCCTTTTTCATACTTTTATTTTTCTCATTCTTTCCTGATAAAATCATTATTGTTACGTCTATGAAATAACACCGTAAAAAAACACTGCCAAACAGACAGTGCACCTCATTTTATGCATCTGGCTGCCATTTTACAGGCCCTGTAGCTTTGCGTCCCAGACTTTCATCTGGTTTGCCGATTTCCTTATTATAGCTTTAATCTTATGCAAAAAATTGATTTTATTATACTTTAACGCTCAACTATACACAAGAAAAATTTATCGTTTTAACGCCCGAAAAACAAAAAAGAACAGCCGATACATATACCCGAACTGTTCTTCTACTTCCGAAGTCCACGCAGCATTGACATTACTGTTTCCTGCTCATTTGTACTCAGATCGTTCCATATCCCTAGAACTTCTTTCTGTTTTTCTGTCAGATTCTCTGAATTATCTTCCTGAAAAAACTACGATAATGTCACGCCCAAAGCTGTACATATTTTTCAAGTGTGATCAGCGACGGCAGGTTTTCCTGCGCCATGATTCTTTCCAGTGACGACTGGGAAATTCCCGACAGTTGCGATAATCTGCATTTACTGATATCACGCTTTTCACATAGAGATGTTATTTTATCCGCAATATACTTCTCTATCTACAAGTAACTATTCCTCATTTCCGCTATTACATGTTCTTATTGCACCTGTAATAGCAGAAAAATATTAGTTATCAACTTTGCAAGTATTCATTTCCACAATAGGAAGCATACACATAAAAAAATAAAGATACTTTCCTTTCCGCAAAAGTCATTTTCGCTTATATCATTTTTATAATATCACAGCAAGTTACGTTTATCACATAAAAGTTTGAAGCATAATCATTCAAAACAAAAAGCCGAAAGCCACATTGTTATCTGTGACCTCCGACTCCATTCTATCTTATACTACACCATCCTTACACTCAAATCAGCTCCTCTCTCCGGCTCATCTTTTCCCTGTTTTTCCTGGATGATTCTCTTATTGATTTCCAAGCGTTCATGGATCGACGGTTTCTTCTCTTTTCCTGTTACTGCCTTTCTTTCAACTTTCCCTGCATCCTTAACTGCTGTATTTGTTTCAACGCCAGCTCTTGGCACAGCTTCTCTGCTCTCATTTTTCTCTGCTATCTTCTGTTCTCGTCTCTCCTGCACGCCTTTTTCTTCCAAGCTGCAAAAGCTCTGCAAATACGGCAGTACATGATTCTGCATATCCGTCAGATCTTCCATATATTTCTGGAACTCTTCATTCCCCTTGCCTTTCTGATAGTTAATCCAACTTTCGTCCGTCAGTCTCATTTCATTCTGCAGCTTTAACTGACTGAGAAGACCTCCGTTGCCAGTGCCAATATCTATTTTCCCTTTGAAATGATGCAGCATCTTGTCGCCCTTCTCAGCATAATATACTGTAAAAAACATCTGTGCTGTCGTTTTGGGTTCGTTGGTGTTGGGATCACGATCAGCATACCAGGCTTTGTCCTGTTCTACGGTTCTTGAATCCAGATCAGATAACTTTTGACATCTTGGATTCCCCAGCTCACTTTTCTCACAATAATTCACATACACCATCGGTTCCATATCTTTTGGAAGCTCCGGTTCATAGGCTTTCAGTCTTTCCATCAATACGCCTGCACGAACAGACAGGTCGCATTCTTCGTCTACAATATTCTTCAGATAAAAAATATAAGAATGTGTATTGCCACTCTGCAAATCCAACATCACCTCTTGTACCGTATTTTCTCCCGGCTCCACATTATCTCGATACTCATACGGATCAAAAGCTTCTGCAATCTCATCCAGTGCCTCTGCCAGCTGTTCTGTGGTCATCTTCTCTGGATACATTGCTTCTCGAACATCCCTCATCGGTACATACTTGTAGTCCGGCAATGCTTCATGAATTTTCTCAATCCCTTCCCGTACCAGTGCAAGCTCTCCATAAAACTGAACATCATCCATCAGATTTCCAAGTACTGTATTTCCTTTTACGATTGCAAATTCAGCATCATCGTAGTAACTGTCTTCCGGATCACGATAGATAATTCCCATCGAGCATCCCAGATACGCAGTTTCTGGATTCTCCTTATATTTTTCATAGACTGCAGCTATCTGATTAACATCGGTACTTTTTTTATAAGCTCCCATATCATGGAACTCATCACATTCTGTGGCAAAGTATTCCAGATAAGGTTCTTTCTTCAGTGGCATATTGTTAAGTACATTATCAATCATGTTATAATTCGCCTCTTCCAGTTCTTCTACCTTAGCCAGTGGCTTATATTCGCCCTGGCTTTTCTGAATCTCTGCCATTACAACCTCATCCATTTCTTTCACTTTTTCCATCAAGTGATCATAATCCCCACGGATGCGTTCTCCAGTCCAGCCTTCGTCTTCCAAAAGTTCCTCTGCCGCTTCTTCAATAGAAATTTCATCATTTTCATAGACGCCACCATCCATCAGACGGAAATCTTCATCGTAAAAGGAATAATCGTATCCTTCTTCTGTCCTCTGAATAGCAAAATAACGTTCTCCTACCTCATATGCCAATTCGTCAAGAACCTGTTCTTCCAGATTCAGGAAAGAATCCAGCTGTTCAAAACTGATACTGTCTACAAAATGAGCTGTTACTTTTTCCCCATCATTCAGAACTACGATATCACTGACAGACAGGGAATGCCCACGGAAGTCTTTCGGTCTGTCAATGTTGAACCTTTCAAAAATATCATCCAGTGACGTATTTCCCAGTAATTCTCCAACATAGACCAGCTTATAATCTTCTTTTTTTATCTGCATACCATGACTTTCAATAAAACTCATATTCATAAATGCATAATTTTCGCCCGGTGAATCATCTTTGATCTGATAAATACCAAAGGTTCGCCTTGTTCCTAACAACAGGTTTGCCTCTTTCAAAGACTGAATCTGCGGATATTTCTGCATTTCCCATTCCAGGTTACGGAAACGCTCCCGTTCTGCCATGGACATCTGATAATGCTCCGGTCCTCGTTCGATTTCCATGCATTCCGTGACATAGATTGGTGACGAAAAATTAGTGATCAGATAAATATCTGCTCCGGCATCGTATAATTTCAGTGCTTCTTCCTGCTCAATGACACTCATAGGCTCCTGAAATGCTCCAAAATCTTCATCGGCATAATCCAGATCCTGATCCCTTATCCGTTCCCACATCTGCGATTCCATGCCAAACAGACCTTCATGTGCCTGTATCATTTCTTTACTTGCATACTCTCCCTTACCGCCATCGCTGCCCAAGCAATAAATCTTAGAACCCATCCTGTGATAATCTAAGGCTGCTTCTTTTCTAAGCGGTACCATATCCTCTGCTGTATATCCATAATCCCGAAGTTCCAGCTTGCCTATGGTTGGATCTGGTAAGTCCTGAATATCCATTCTTGCATCATCCAGTAAATCCTCTACACTTTCCTCATCTGCTTTGCTCAATGCATCTGCCAGATTTCTTACCAGAGTCCTAACTTTCTCTTCCTCACCGATCAGATTCGCATATTCAGAAATCTGTTCTTTTACATCTGTTGGAAACTCTACGCCTCTACGCTCTGCCTGATTGATCCGTTCCTGCGTATATTCCTGCATTTTCTGTGTTTCTCTACCTGTTATCATACTTCTTGCCATATAAGTTCCTCCCGTATTCTGAAAGAAGGCATAACCCACAGAACATTCTTTCTGCCAGATTATGCCATCTTCCTTGTTTTCTTATTCCAGACCGAAGTCCCGCTTTCTATTTTCCTTGCCAGTTTCACTTTCCCGCTGACTCTTTTCTTTATAAATCTGCAGCTTCTCATGGATAGAACCTCGTGCCGGTCTTTCTTCTTTCTCTTTTGATTCCGACTGCTCTGTTTCTGTATCTTCCCGTTCATCCATATTGAGAAGTGCATTTAATTCTGACAGCCGCTCCAGTTTTTGGCTCAGTTCCTCTTCTTTTGGAAATGGCTTCCCGACTTCCTCTTTGGCATTTGTCATCTGCTCCTGTACCGTTTCCAGCCGTTGTTCTGCTTCTGCCAGTTTTTCCGGATAACTTTCTAAAAGATTATTGATACGAATGATATTTCCCAGGGCATCGGCTCCCAACCGAACTTTAGCTACCGATTCATGCTTTACAGACAGGATAAACTCTTTGCTCCAGCTGTCGAATTGGATTCTCATGTTAAATCCCTGATAACTTCCAATGTCCATAGCTGCATCTACAGACTTAATGTCTTTGCAGACCGCCAGAAGAGCCGCTCCTGCCTCTTTCTTTTCTGTGAACACTTTGCCACTGATTTCCATAGAAAACTGCTCTGGATCTGTAATTTTATGCTCAGAAAAATGAGCGATATCTGCCTTATAGCTGTCAATAATCTCCGTCAGTTTTGCAATCTGTTGCGGAAAATTCCTTGCAATATCATCTTCCAGTCGGTATTGGTTATTCATGTGGTTCGCTTTTAGAAGCTTTAATTTCGCCACATCCACATCCAATGCCATCTTCTCTTTTACTGCTGGATTTCCGGTTGCCAGTGCTTTGACCTCTGCATAGGACAGTGCCGCTTCGTCCACATCTTCGCAGCTTCTGACCGGTGCTTTGCTGGTCATGATCTGGGAAATAAACTTCTGCTTGTTTTCGATCAACTGCCACATGTAGCTGTCAAATGTGGATTCTGTTACATACCGGAAGATATGAACCTTTTTATTATGGTTTCCCTGACGGATAATACGTCCTTCCCTCTGTTCCAAGTCAGACGGTTTCCAGCCAATATCCAGATGATGCAGGGCAATCAAACGATCCTGCACATTGGTTCCTGCACCCATCTTTGCTGTTGAGCCAATCAAAAAACGAACCTGTCCGGATTTCACTTTCCCAAACAGCTCCGTCTTTTTTGCTTCTGTATTTGCATCATGAATAAACGCAATCTCTTTTTCCGGTACACCTTTCTCTATCAGTTTCTGCTTCAAATCATCATAAACATTGAAACTGCCATCGCCTTTCGGTGTGCTCAAATCACAGAAAATCAACTGTGCTGATTTCTGTGCTGCTGTATCTTTCCAGATTTCATAGCTTTTCTCTGCACAGACTGCTATTTTGCTTTCCGGATTATCTGGCAATAATTCATTCACCAAACGCTGATCCAATGCTAACTTTCTTCCATCATTGGTAATTTTCAGCATATTATCAACCGAGGCATCTACCCCACCGTTTCTGACAACTTCTGCACGTTCTCCAAGGCTTTCTACGATTTCTTTCTGCTGTTCCGTTGGTTTCAGCACCACTGTTTCATATTCCGCTTCCGGCACTGGAAGCTTTAATTGATCGGAAGTCTTGATATCTGCAATCTCCTTGAACATATTCATCAGTTCCGGAATATTATAAAACCGTGCGAATCTGGACTTTGCACGATAACCTGTTCCTTCCGGTGCAAGTTCGATACTCGTGACAACTTCTCCAAAAGTGGAAGCCCAGGAATCAAACAATCCAAGTCCCATATTTTGTAATTTACTGTTCTGCAGATACCGCTGCATAACATATAATTCCGTCATGCTGTTACTGATTGGTGTGCCTGTAGCAAAAGTAATGCCTTTTCCTCCGGTAATCTCGTCCAGATATTGACATTTATTGAACATATCTGCCGACTTCTGTGCTTCGTTCTGTGCAATCCCGGCTACATTTCTCATTTTTGTATAGAGAAACGCATTTTTATAGCTGTGTGCTTCATCTACATACAAATGATCCACGCCCAGTTCTTCAAACGTAACTACCTGATCTTTTTTCTCTTTCTGATTCAGTTTTTCCAGTCTTGTCTGCAGGGTTTTTCTGGTCTTTTCAATCTGTTTGACGGTATAACGCCCGCCGTCCTGTTCATACCTTGCACTCTGGATTGCCATTTCCAGATCATCAATCTGCTTCCGCAGCATGGCTTCCTGCCTCTCATCAGAGATTGGAATACGCTCAAACTGAGAATGACCGATGATAATGGCATCATAATTTCCCATAGCGATTCTGGCACAGAACTTTTTCCGGTTTGCCGGTTCAAAATCTTTCTTGGTTGCTACCAGGATATTGGCTCCCGGATATAACTGTAGGAATTCTGCACCCCACTGCTCCGTCAAATGGTTCGGCACGACAAAGAGATTCTTCTGTGATAATCCCAGTCTTTTACTTTCCATTGCAGCTGCTACCATTTCGTAAGTCTTCCCAGCTCCTACTACATGAGCAAGAAGTACATTCTCTCCGTAAAGCTGGTGTGCAACTGCATTTTTCTGATGCGAACGAAGCTCTATTTCTGGGTTCATTCCTGGGAAAGTCAAATGACTGCCATCGTATTCACGGGGACGGATGCTGTTAAATCGTTCATTGTACACCTTTACCAGACGTTCACGCCTCTGCTGATCTTTAAAAATCCAGTCCCTAAATGCTGCCTTCATGGCATCCTGCTTCTGTGATGCCAGCATAGTTTCTTTCTTATTGAGGACACGGATCTCATCACCATTTTCATTGACGCTCTTATCATAGATGCGTACATCTTTCAGGTTCAGGGTATCTTCCAGAATCTTATAGGCATTTGCTCTCTCAGTTCCATACGTTGCATAGGCAAACGCATTTCTCGGACTGTCGGCATTCTTTCCTGTAATCCTCCACTCACCATTTACCTCAGAGAATTTAACCTGTATTTCCTTCTGCGCAAGATACCATGGCGTATGAAGCAGTTCTACCATAAAATCCTGATAATCCGAAGGTTCAATCCAAGTAGCTCCAACACGCACCTCAATTTCGGATGCTTCCAGATTTCTCGGCTGAACTGCCTCTAAAGCACGGACATTCGGTGTAAATTCCGGATGATTCTCTGCAAAGGTTCTCGCAGTGTTTAATTTATCCCTGACATTTCCAGATAAATACTCATCTCCGCTTTCCCACTGGTCTGTCAGTGGATTTTTGAAGATAACCCCGACCAATTCTTCTGTGATCTTCTCTTCGGTCTTTCCGGTCAGCTTTGCCATATAAGGAAGGTCTACCTTTGCCCTTTCGTTAAGAGACAATGCCAATGCTTCTGTTGCTGTCTCCACGCTTGTCACAGCAACCGCCTTTTTGATGGTTCGTTTGGTGAACATGTCCGCTTTCCGCTTCAATGTTCCATCTTCATTCAAGTCTTCCAGGGAACACAGCAGACAATAAGAAGAGTCATCAGAAAATGCACGTTTATTAGCATTACTTCCAATGACTCCATACTTTGCTGTGTAAGTATCATATACCTGATTCAGCTTCTCCTGCTGTTTCTGGATTTCTTCATCTGTGACAGATTCCTCCATCTGCATGGCGATCAACTCCCGGACGGTATCACGGATTGCAACCATGCCTTTTACACGTTCTGCAGTGGCTGCAGGCATTTTCACCTGATTCATCAAAGAGTTGACACGATAATATACCTGATCATCTACAACCGTATAGCTGTAATTTCTAACATTCGGATCTGCCGGAATACTCTCTGGCATCTCATCCAGTTCTGTTTCCACATCTACTGCCGGTACCATGCTTCCCTTAATTTGTTTCACAGCTTCTTGTAACTGTAATTCCAAATCAGCTCCTTCCATTGGAGCACAGGTTGTTTCCATACCATACGGACCGGACACTTCTTTCATCTCACCCAGAATCATTTCCGGATGCTGAACAAAATACTGATTGACCGTAATTCCATTGACATCACTATCCAGATTTATCCATTCCGGCATTTCTTTCGTAAGGCTTTCCCTCTTTTGGAAAAACAAGATATCAGCACTGACTTCTGTTCCCGCATTTGCCTTAAAAGCTGTGTTCGGCAGTCGAATTGCTCCCAGCAGATCTGCCCGCTCTGCCAGATATTTCCGGACTTCCGGTGACGCCTTATCCATAGTTCCCTTTGTTGTGATCAGTGCCGCCACACCACCTGGACGTAACTGATCTATCGTCTTGGCGAGAAAGTAATCATGGATCATGAAATTGTAGCGATCATACTGACGGTCATTGACCTTGTATGCACCAAATGGCACATTTCCAATCGCCACATCAAAAAAATCATTAGGATAATCTGTCTTCTCAAAACCTTTGATCTGAATATTGGCATCTGGATAGAGTAGCTTTGCAATTCTACCGCTGATACTGTCCAGTTCCACACCATAGAGTTTGGACTGGTTTAGATTCTCCGGAAGCATTCCAAAGAAGTTCCCGACTCCCATAGATGGCTCCAGAATATTTCCTTTTGTAAATCCCAGATTCTCCAACACCTGATACATACTTTCAATCACAATCGGCTGTGTATAATGAGCATTTAAGGTGGAAGCTCTGGCTGCAGCATATTCCTCTGGTGTAAGAACCGTCTTTAATTCCAGATATTCTGTCTCCCATGCAGCTTTTGTCTCATCAAATGCATCTGCAAGACCTCCCCAGCCAACGTACCTGGATAAGATTTCCTGTTCTTCCGGTGTTGCATTGCGGTTCTCATCCTCACATTTCTTTAACAACTGGATAGCCATGATATTGGCACGGAACTTTTCTTTTGCTGTACCCTGTCCAAGCTCATCATCTGTGATGCGGAAGTTCGTTGCTGGAATCGGTTCTGATATTCCGTTAATCTCTTCCAAAGATTTTTTTCCTTCCGATACCTCAACTTCTCCAGATAATTCTTTTTCTTTTTTATCATAATCTGTCCACACACGTTGAGAAATAGCAGTAAAATACGAGGACTCTTCCTCCATAATTTCTTCCCTGATTTCCCGTAATTCATCTAAGGTATCCGCATTTACAGTTTTGTTGTGATAATGATAATAAAGTACTTCTTGTCCGAGTTTTACATCCAGACGTTCCAATTCTTGTGTTGACATTCGATTCCAAATATCATCTTTTTCCGTATGAATCGTGAAACCTTCTCCATCATCATGATATTCTAATGTGTATTGAAGTCGATTCGCTTCTCCCTTAACTTTACAATCAAAATCATGAATTGTTGTTCTGGTACCAGACATATATTCTGAATCAACCAATCGCAAATCCGTTATATCTTCCGCTGTCAAAGTATCCTGCTCCAGCTGTTCTCCTAACATCTGCTGTGCTTCTTCCAAATCTGCCAGTCTTTGTGCTTCCTGTCGTTCTTCGTACTTTTCCATTTCTTCCGGTGACAAATAATCATCTGTGCGGATTAACTGGCGGACACGTTCTGCAACTTTGTTCCACTTTAATAAAACTTCTACCTCTGGACTGCCAATTTTCCCTTTTGCAAGTTTTAATCCTTTTGCATCATGGGATGCGTCGGAAGCATCTGCTCCTGGTATTCCGGGTGAAGAACCACCTGTTCCATACTCATTTTTCAGGAATTCAGCTGCATCTTTCATATCATGGTGCTCCATGAAATATTCATAAATCCGGTTACGTCCTCCGGCAGTAATGCCGCCTCTTCTTAACACTGCATCTATTTCATCCTGTGTGATAAAGGATAGCGCCGGCCGCTCTACCTTGAATTGCTGATCCACCCAGGAAAAATCTCTCTGGAGATCACGAAAGCGCTGAAAATACACTGGATTGTGCTGTATTTCCCAGCGATGATAATCTTCTGGATTCTTTTCCATATCTTCCTGAAGCCATTCAAAACGATAGGCTGTCGCAGCTGCTTCCTCCGGTTCTGTCCAAGCCGCCCCCACTACGTCCTGCCAGTCAGAATAGGACAACTGCTCTTCTCTGTTTCTGCTCGTATCACGGAAATGGAGTGCCAGAAGATCTGTCATTTCTTTCTGTTCCTGCTCGATAGCATTATTGGAGATAAGATTATCAACGTAATTTCCCTCCTCATACATATCCTGGATCCTGTCAGCAGCTTCTTCCCACGTAACGATACGGTCAAAGTTTCTTCTTGCAGAGTCACCTCTCCGGATACGAATACCATCGTTGTCGTACCAGATACTGATTTTCTGACCATCTATGGTAAATCCTTTTCCTCCAGTACCATATTCATCTTTCAGGAAGCTTTGCATTTCTTCATTATCCAGACCTTCGATCAATCTTGCAGTAATGTGAAACAGTGTATTTTTCTGTCCGCTTCCTGTTCGGAGAATATCATCTACCACTTCATCAGAAATAAGAAAAGCGGCTGGCTGTTCTAATGCAGCTGCCGCTTTCCTTATTTCTCCTAACTGTTCCTCTTCTGTTGGGAACAGACTTAATTGTAAATAATCTCCTGAATTACCAGTTCCTCTGCCTGTGCTTTGATCTGGTTCATGTGTCTGGTCCATGCCATTGTGTCTGCCATCTTGTCCGGTGCCGGATCTTTCTCCAGAAGTTCGTTCATTAGATTGTCTACTCTCTGTCTTGCCTGACTGTCGATCTCCATCAGATGACTGTCCAGACGATTCTGCAGTGTCAGAATGTTGAACCTGGCTACCTTGTGATTTCTCAGATACTCTTTCCTCATCATTCCGTACTTCCCGATCGTCCCTCTCGTCTCCTCCAGGCTGATATCCGGAATCTGGTATTCTCCGTTCTGACTGTAACTGATCTCTCTCATAGTCTGCTTCCTCCTTATTTTCTTCTCTATCTGCTGTACTATTTGCTATGCTTTCACAAATTAACGTGTTAAATTCATTATAAACTACTTCTTTTTCTTTTGCAACCGTTTTCAGGTCATTTTCCAGATCCTTCAGAACATATCGTCCAATCTGCATCAGGACTGGTCTACTGATTTCGTTGACTGCACTTCCCAGATGTCCTAATACTTTCAGCTGATTGAAGTCCGTTATATGCCGAAAATCCTCCGCATCCAGATATTCCTGTGCATCCAGCCCACATCGGTTTAGCAATACATACCAGACACTATTGGTCATCAGTTCCCGGAATTCTACTTCCTGATTCTGTTCGTCCAGTTCTTCCAAAAATGTCCCTGTTACATCCAGTCTCAGTTCTTTCAATGCATCTGGAAGCCATTCCTGCATACTCTCCTTCGCCGCCTGATGCAGACTTTCAGCAAGTCCTCCTTCTATATCTTCCAGTGATAACTGCTCCTGCAGATAATCTGCCACCAGCTGTTCTCCTTCCATTGGAAGATTCCATAACTGAGGATCCTTTCCAAGATTCCGCACTTTATAAGTGTCCTGCACATCAAATACATACCGAAGTTTTGTTTTCGGTCCAGAAGTATTGTCAATCAAGGCAATCCCCTTAGATCCCTTTTTGATCCAGCGGTACATCTTCTGATTCCAGATTTCCATGGATGCTACGGCAGTTGCTTCCGGCCGCTGTGCATAAATTAAAAGCTGTTCTGGAAAAGTATACTTATACAGTTTGGATGCAGTGTCAAGGAACCGCATCCATTCCTGCGGACTGGCAGCTACATCTTTTGCCACCTCTTCCGTCAGCTGTTCCATTGCATATAATTTATTTGCCATATGCTACTCCCTTTCTTCTTGCCACTTTTCTTCTATAACATCGGCAATTCTCTCTACTGCCCTTGTCACAGAAGGAAAAGTACTACTATTATTTGCTTTTCCAATCTGATCTATAAGAAATTCCGGCATATCTGCAAGTGCTCCAGCAATCATAGCCTTTACTCTGATATCCTTTAGCATAAGAAGCTCTTTCACGCCAAATTCTTCGCCAAATACATCCTGATATCGTTGTAAGGTATCCCAAAGATATTCCGGTTCTAAATCTCGATCCATTTCCTCTCTTTTGTCATTACCATATAAACACCAATCTAACATATTCTTGTTTTCCTCCATCTACATAAAATCGGGGACTGCTTGGCACAGTCCCCTCGTAATTATTGACTACTGTTACACTTATAACACTTCGGCAAGATTCTTAGCTTTATCCTTTGGGGCTTTATTTACCTCTTTCGCTTTGATCTCTGCCTTGGCTTTCTCCAATCTTCCATGGATTCCACCCTTTGAAGCCGCTTTTGTCTCAGCTTTTTCTGCTTCTTTTTCAATACGTGCTTCTCTGCGCTCAGCATTTTCCATAACTGCCGTCTTTCCATCACAAAACTGAACTTTATCGGAAAGCTGCTCCTGTCTTTCCACCTGTGTCTCATTGACTTCCTGTACCATTGCATTTAATTCAGAAACCTGAAAAATTCCGTTATCTGGGATAATCAGCACTTCATGAATGGAAGATGGGATGACAAAGTAATTGCTTTCCAGGCATTCCCCAATCTGTTTTCGAATATCTTCCTGCAGTAACAAAGAAGCTCCATTCATCTTTGATTCATTGGTAAGACAGAACATTGGATTCTCCACGGTTTCCATATCCAGTTTTTCATTTAAAAGATTTTTTGGTGTTCCTCCAAAAATCATGGATTCGATAATCTGTGTCATATCTACCAGTCGCACTCCTCTGTTCCTATCTGCCATCATCGCATCTGCCTGAATCTGTTCAACAGATACTCCCCATTCATTCATCAGAGAGATTGTTACCGGAATACTGCTAATCCCTTCTCTATTTTCCTCCAGATTTATTGCATAATAAGCTGCAAAATCTCCATGTTCTGTGAATGCTTTGTCTTCCAGACGATCTGTATTCCATTCCTTGTCACAAATTCTCACCTGTAATTTGTCTTTCATCTTTTCATAATCCAGAATATCAGGAACTCCCATATTCAAAAATTCTGCTTTGCCCTGTGCCTCAATACGCATGTCAGCTACATCACCAACACAAGAATCTACATCTTTTCCATTGATATATTCCTGATAAAGGGAATCCAGATAGATTGTTGGTACGATTCTCTGATCTCCATTTGGAATTGTGATACCTGTCAGCTTCAATCCATTATTCTTTTCAACTTCCTGAAGTTTAATCTCGCCTTCCTCATAAGACTTTGGCAAATATGCCTTTACATTATCTTTTACATATTCATAAAATTCTTTTCTGTTCATCATACGTTATTACCCCTTTCTGATCATGTGATGGTTCATTCTTTTTCTGCTGATCATCTGCTCAGCTTTTTTCTGATAAGCCATCATTCTCTTTAAAGTTTTCTCCTGGTTCTTTTTTGCTTCCTGTCTTTTTTCCATTGTTTTCATCATAGTTTTCTGTTCCTTTCTTTCATTAGTTGTATTGAAAAGGGAGCCCTGATTCAGGGCCCCCTTTAATGCAAATTAATTACTTTACTATTTTCTGTTTTTCTTTTTTCTGATATAAAGTCCTGCCATACCTCCTGTGGAGATTACCAGAAGAAGGATCGGCAGCCAGATATTCGTGCTGTCACCTGTTTTCGGTGCGTTTGATACCTTCATCTCTTCATGGGACTGTGGTGTCTCCGGTGTGTTCGGTGTTTCTGGAACTTCCAGTTTCTCGTTTGTCAGATTGAAAGTAACTTCCACGACTGGCGTACTGTCATCTGCATAAGCGAATGTCACTTCGTGCTTGGTCTGATCCAGTGTGTATCCGTTCAGTGTCTTTGTTTCCACCAGATAATACTTGATAGCGGTATCATATTTGCCGTTCTTAAATGTGGCAATCTCATACAGCCTACTTTCTGCATGACCGGCAGCATCTGTCTTTAAGGTTTCCAGTACTTTTCCTTTGCTGTCACGGAGTTCAAATTCTACCCCTTTCAGCGGTTCTCCTGATGATTTATCTGTCTTATTGAGAATCACTTTTCCCTTAGCAGTATCATCTTTCATAGCCACTTTCTGGATTTCTCCGGTGTCTTTCACCTCAAACATCACATCGGCTGTCAGAAGATATCCTTTCGGTGCCTGCTCTTCACGTAAGGTATATTTACCGATTGGCAGTTTTTCGATATAGTGTGCTTCCTCTGTGGAAGTCCAGCTCTCTACTACCTGATCATCCTTATCGAGAATCGTCAGTTTCGCACCTGGAATCTCAATTTCTCCTGTGATATCAGTCTTACTGATCTCTACTTTTGTCACATCATCTTTCATCTCTACTTTCTGAATTTCTGCTGTATTCTCTACTGTAAAGGTAATACTTTCTGCAGTGACATATCCATCTGCCGGTTTTGTCTCTGTCATGGTGTATTCCTTACCAACAACCAGTTCTTTGATCACATGGGATTCTTCCGTAGAAGTCCATTCATCTACTGTATTGCCATCTGAATCCGTTACTTTCAGGTGTGCACCTGGAAGTTCTTTACCTGTTGTCAGGTCTGTTTTGGACAGCTCCACTGTGGTTGGCTGATTTTCAAAAGTAAAGTCGTAGCTTACTTCTGCCTGGTCTTCTCCGGCATATTCAAAGGTAAATTCCTGTACTTTTTCTGTTGTAACAAATCCGTCCGGCGCAAAGATTTCTTTCACATAGTATTTTCCATCTACTGGAAGATCTGCCGTAAAAGTAATCTGTCCTTTTTCATCCGTTACTCGCTGCTCAATCAGACTGTCTTTCTCAAGGAGTACCTCGCCCTTTGCATTTTTGATATTTTCACTGGTATAAAGACCGAAGACACCACCTGCAAGGACACGTTCTGTATCTTTTTCTTTCTTCAGAACCGTAACCTTTACTTTCTGACGGGCATTCTGCCATTTCTCATCATAAGTGATGACTGGTGTGTCCTGATCACGGTAGGAAAGGTCAACATATCTCGGCTCTTTGTCCAGCACATAACCATGGGCTGTTTTTACTTCCTTCACATAGTATTTTCCAGCCGGGAGATCTCCCATCTGTGCAATACCATTGGAATCTGTGGTAATGGTTCCCACTTTTTCATCGGTTTTGAAATAATCTTCACTGACACCATCTGCCGCTTTGATATCTTCCGCAGCAAATACATCGAACGTCACATCTGTAAGGCTTCCGGTTACATACTCAAAAAGATGCTCCACGGTACCTTTTACATGATCCAAAAGTGTTACCTTATCCAAAAACTCTCCATTTTTGTTGATGATCAGAAGTCCTGTCGGTACTTCATCTTTCATCTCTACTTTCTGAATCTCTGCGGTATCTTCCAGAGTGAACTTCACATCCGTTGCTTTCAGATATCCATAAGGTGCCATTTCCTCACGAAGAGTGTATTCCTCTCCAACTGTCAGGCGTTTGATCACATGTGGCTGATCTTTTACAGACGTCCACTGATCCACAACATTTCCTTCTTTATCAAGAACGGTGAGTTTTGCCCCATCCAGCTCCACACCTGTTGTTACATCAGATTTCGTGATTTCTACTGTTGTCGGCTGGTTCTTTTTCACAGTTTTCAGTTTTACTGTCTTCACATCCTGTCCCTGGTAAGAAGCATCCAGATTCAGAACTTCATCAGAGGATACAAATCCCGCCGGTGCTTTTAACTCCTTCACATAATACTGTCCAAGTGGCAGATCCAGCGTACATGCTGCAAGTCCATCGTTATCAGAAGTCATTTCCTGTAAGAGTGTGTCTGCTTTCACGATTACTTTTCCATCCGCCTTAATATCCGCTTTGTTAAAGATACCAAAGACAGCTCCAGCTACGGTTGCACCATTTTCTGCATCCTGTTTTTCTACCTGGATTGTAACTTTCTGTCGGTCATCGCCAACAGTCACTTCCTGTTCGATCACAGGTGTATCCTGATTGGCATAGACAAATGCGACTTCTGATCTGTCATGGTTCAGTACGAATCCTTCCGGTGCAGTCTTTTCTACTACATAGTAAGAACCAAGCGGCAGATTCTCTGCAACTGCTTTTCCGTTTTCTCCAGTCTTTACCGTTGTTACCAGTGCATCTTTTGCATAGATCAGCTGTCTGTTTCCGTTTTCATCTTTCTGATAATCCGGTGTATAGATATTTTCAGCTGCATAGACATTAAATTCCGCACCCTTCAGGTATCTTTCTTCATAAACAAAATCCTTTTTGAATCCGGTCAGCATTTCACCTTTTTTATAGATCGTCAGCTTTCCTTTTACTGGATGGTTCTCGTAATCTACCGTAATAATGGCATCTCCGCTCTCAGAATCCATCTGGTATGCTGTGTTTGCATCCACCGCAATCTCTACATAGTTCTTGTTGATTGTGTACCCTTCCGGTGCGTTGACTTCCTCAATGCGGTAATGTCCGATCTTCAGATTCTTCGGCATGATCAGATATCCCTGGCTGTCCGTAAAATAGGACTTATGGGTTGTTGTCACTGGGTAAGTTGTTACCTGTTCCACATACTTCTTGTTGTCCAAGTCGTACACTTTAAATTCTGTTCCTGCAATCAGGACGGATTTCTTTGTTTCATCGTCTTTTTTCACGATTTTCAGTTTTGCCTTAAACTCTTCATCCAGAAGCACTCGCCAGATCTGTGGCTCATTTGGATGATGCTCTGTGATATTCACTTCAAAATCATCGACTGGCTTGTAGTTGTACGGTGTTGTTGTCTCACGCACGATATAGCTTCCAAATGGTAATGGAATACTGCAGGCATACCCTTTTTCATCTGTGAAAATCTCAGTTGCTCCATTTTCTCCACTCACTACTGGTTTTGCAGAATCAAAATCATAACTTCCATCTGCTTTCTTTGTAAGGGAAGATTTCAGATAAACTGTAAATCCAGCTCCGGATAACAGATCTGCATCGGTCTTTCCATTGTTGGCTGCTTTAATGATCTGGAATGGCTGCTTGATGACCTGCTCACTGGAAGTGCACTCTCTTTTTACTTCTGATGTCATATCTCCTTCATAACTGCACGTAAGATCATGCTCTTCTGTATCTGCCAGGTATCCGGTCGGAGGTGTAATCTCTTTGATATAATATTTGCCAAGATACAAGCCATTTACAGAAGCCTGTCCTTTGTCATCTGTTGTAAGAGAAGCTACCTGTTCTCCTGCTTTATAAATAGTTCCAGTTGCTCCGTCCGGATGCACGATATCTTCACGGGCATACAGACCATAAACTGCACCTTTCAGTGTGGCATCTCCCTGCGGTACTGCTTTTCCTGTTTCTTTATCAACTTTGAATAAATTGATCTTTGCTGTCACACGGTCATTGCTGAAGGTATGGGCAAATGATACGGTTGCTTCTTTATCATTGGTGTAAGAAAACTTGAACGTATACACATCTTCTGTATTTCTTACATAGCCTTCCGGTGCCTGATCTTCTTTTACAAAATAGGAATATCCAATCGGAAGATCCGCTGTGAATTTTGCATTCCCATCTGCTCCAGTAGTTGCTTTCTCAATCAGTGTTCCTTTTTTCACAACAACGGTTCCGTCTGCATTTCTAATATCATCGGATGCATACAGAGCAAAAATACCGCCATTCAGTGGTTTCTTGATGTCTTTATCCTGTTTTACTACGGAAACATCTGCTTTCTGTCTCTCGTTGTTAAAAGTCACATCTGCAAATACAACTTCTTTATTCTGTCCGGCATAGGTCAGAGTCACTGGCTTTTCTTCGCTGCCGTTATAGAAATTGTCCGGTGCTTTTGCTTCTTTTACCACATAGGTTCCAAGATGCAGGTTTTTCAGTGTGACAGAACCATTCTCACCTGTTGTCAGATTTTCTTTTACCAAGTCACCTTTGCTGTACACTTTTGTGCCATAAGCAGTTACGATATCCGCTCCGGCATACACGTTATATACTGCATTTTTCTGTCTGCGGTTTTCATACTGAAATACCGTTCCATTTTCACTGACATCTGCTCCGGTCAGAACCTGTCCTTCTTTGTAAATGGTAAGCTCTGCCAGCTGTTCTTTATTTTCCACGGTTACAGCTGAGGTCTTACTTGCTACCAGTTTTACATTTGTTGCCGTTGCATTTACTACATATCCCTGTGGTGCTGTGATCTCTTTCAGATAAACCGTATCCTGTGTCTTGATGATCGTAACAGAAGATTTTCCATTCTTATCTGTTGCCGGCATCTGAGTGATCAGCTTTGTACAAGCCTCATCGCTGTATACACCGAATACTGCACCTGCAAGATTGACATCCGCTGTATCGTCTTTCTTTACGATTTCGATCGTAGCCTGTTCAATCCAGGACACCTTTAAGCTTACATATTTTTCATCAGCGACACCTTCTCCAAACACAAATGCCAGATCCTGAACACTTGCATTCGTAGTCAATTTATATGCTGAATAATCTTTTGTAATACTTCCCTTCATCTTTGTAGAAAAAGAAGCACTTACATCTTTTGTCTGTGTCAGAGGAGCTGAGAGATAAAACGTGGTTCCTCCTCCAATTGTTACGCTTGCACCTGCCGCACTTACATTTCCAGTAGATACATTATGGAGCTTTACTCCCTTTGGTAAGTCCATTGTAATTTTCTGCAGGGAAGATGCGTTGAACTTAATGTTCTCCGTTCTCTGAACATTTCCGTCTACATAAGCTTTTACATTCGGCTTCGAAAATGACATCGCTACATCTGGTATTTCCGGCTTATTCACACAATAATTATAGAGTTCTTTTGCCAAAGCCTCTCCTGTAGCATTTGTTCCGTAAAAAGCATCACTGCTTCCGTTGGCATATGATGCAGCCATGTGAATAATGATGAATCTTTTTCCTTCTGAAAAATCCGTGTGTTTATTCGCAAAAAAACTTTCGCTTCCTGCGGCATCTGTACCGTAATAACACACTTTTGCTAATGCCTGATTGTCTCCAATCTTTGTGATTGTATAATTTCCAGATCCAGGTCCTGGCTTTGCTGGCTGTACACAATACGCAATTGCTCTGACGCTTCCGTAGCTGATATAGTACGGCTCTGTCAGATAGGTTCCAAGATTATAATCTGCATATCTATACATTGGTCCTTTTTCAATTGTTACCTGTTGTGTACTTCTTGCTGCATAAGCCGAAACTGCTTCAAATGTTGCAATCTCTCCCTCTTCCATAGCATCAAGATCCACGCCTTCTTCTCCTGCCTGTTCCAAAACATCATGAAGTTCTAACCCTGATTCTTCATCATAGGTATCCTGATTCTGTGCCTGCTCTACTAAATCATCAAATTCATCAGCGTCAATATCGGTAATCTCCGAGTCTGCTTCGGACTCCTCCGCTTCCTCTGTCTGCTGTTCACTGCCAGCTGTTTCGGATTCGGTCACTGCTTCACTTCCTGCCGCCCCTGTCTGCATTTCTGTTTCTTTCTCACGCACAATCAGGTTTCGGCTGATCTGGTACTTCGGATGCTCCTGATTTACCGGTTCCACATAATAGACCGCTTTGTAAGTGTCCGCATGATCTGTCGTAAAATCCTCATTCTTATCATTCTTTGCTTCCTCAAATGTGACTTTGACCTTGTTATCATCCTTGATTTCCAGTCCTGTAAAGTCTGATTTCACATCAAATACACTGCCTGTTTCCATTTCATAATCTTTGGCAGTCACCACCTCATCTTCATCCAGAAGGTCTTTCACTTCCTCATAAAGTGGTGGTTTTTCCGCTGGCTGGATCTCCGCTGCATATGCAGTCATCGGAGACAACACTGTACTAAGGATTGTCATGCCTGCCAGCAAGCCAGATACTACTTTTCTAAAATTACCTTTTTTCTTCATGCTAAGGTCCTCTCTTTCATATATTTGTATTAAAACAGACAGTCCTTAGACTGCCTGCAATACACTACTTATCGTTGTGGGAAACTCAGATTGAACTGTACATTTCCCTCTCCAGGATCAACCATCTCCACGGTTGCTTCATACTGTCTCCCTGTTTTTTTTGATACCAGATCCTTATAATGGATTTTTCCTTTAGACAGGAACTTCTTTGCTGTCGTCTTATCCATCTTTTTTCCTTGGCTTGCAAGGAATTTATCATTCTTCCACAAGGTAAAAGCACAATTCCGGTCAGAACAGTAAAAGTTTACTTTTCCTTCTCGGACATCTGCTCCACAGCGGGGACATTTGCCAATGACTTCTCGTTTTGCCTTTCCCTGAAACTGATTTTTCTTCTCTTCTGAAATCCCCTGATACCTGGCAACCAGTTCCTGCATCAGCTCTGTAATCCCATTTAGGAATTCATCTGCTGTCTCTGTATTCTGAGCAATGTGATTCAATGCCATTTCCCATTCAGCTGTCATCTTCGGAGATTTAATCTCGTCCGGCAAAACCGTAATCAGTACATTTCCATCATCTGTCGGCACCAGATTTTTCTTTTCCCTTTTCACAAAGCCAGACTGAATCAGTTTTTCAATGATTGCTGCCCTTGTTGCAGGAGTACCAAGTCCTTTCTTTTCTGTATCTTCGGTCAGCTCTTCATTCCCTGCACGTTCCATCGCAGAAAGCAGGGTATCTTCTGTGTACTGTTTCGGTGGCTGGGTAAAATGCTCTGTCACCAGGGAATCACAGGGACCATAATGCTTGCCTGCCCAGATATCCAGTTCCGGCTCTTCTTTCTCACTCTTTACGCCAAAGAACTGTTTTAATTTATTTTCGATCGCCTTGAATCCTTCCTGCTTTGTTTTCTTTGCTGTGAGATAAAACGTATGATAATTACAGGTAATCTGACATTTATGGCTCTCATAAATATAAGGATCTGCGGTTGCTGTCAGTACCCTGGCACTGATCAGATACAAAATCTTACGGTTTCGTTCTTTCAGTTCACCAATATCTGCTTTGGCTACTTCCATGGTTGGGATAATCGCATGGTGATCAGATACTTTCTTTGAATTTAATAACTTACTCACGTCTGGCTGATATTCCAGGCCTTCAGCATAAGGCATTTCCCCAAGTAACATCTGAATCAGAGTTTCTGTGCTTTCTCCCATCTCATCTGTCAGATACTGGCTGTCTGTTCTCGGATAAGTGACAAGCTTCTGCTCATACATCTCCTGCACGGCATCCAGCGTCTGCTGTGCGGTATAGCCAAACATTCTGTTTGCTTCCCTCTGAAGAGTGGTCAGATCATAGAGTTTTGGAGGGCGTACCGTCTTCTCTTTCACATCATCCTTTTCCACTTCGCACATACGCTCCCGACAGTCCGCAGCCACTTTATCTGCATCCTCTTTTTTCTGAAAATGCTCTGTGACTGCATCCATATCGTCAAACTTGATATGAGCCATATAATATTTTTCTTTGGTAAATTCCTTGATCTTCTGATTTCGATCCACGATCATGGCAAGTGTTGGTGTCTGCACTCTTCCGACTTTCAGATTCTGGTTATACAGAACGGAAAAAAGACGGCTCGCATTGATTCCCACCAGCCAGTCTGCCTTTGCCCTGCAAAGTGCTGACTGATAGAGACTGTCATAACACGAACCGTCTTTTAATGACGCAAATCCATCTTTAATTGCCTGCTCCTCCATGGAAGAGATCCAGAGCCGCTTCATCGGCTTTTTGCATCCTGCCTGCTCATACACCAGACGAAAGATTAACTCTCCTTCACGTCCTGCATCAGTAGCACAGATCACTTCATCTACATTGGAATCTCTCATCAGTTTTTTCAAGATTCCGTACTGCTTCTTTGTTCCATCCAAAACTTTGTGTCTCCAGCATTCCGGCACAATCGGCAGATCTTCATATCTCCATTTTTTATATTTTTCATCGTATTCCGATGCATCGCATAATCCAACCAGATGTCCTACGCACCAGGAAACGATATAACCGTTTCCCTCCACGTAGCCATCTTTTCTTGTTCTGGCTCCAAGCACGGAAGCCAGTGCCATCGCAACCGATGGCTTTTCTGCAATCACTAATTTCATTTACTCCTGCTCCTCTTCTTCATCTTCCAGTACATCATCATTAAAATCTTCATCTCTCAGGATTTCCGGTTCTGCACTTTCTTCCTGCTCATCTGCATCGTCTACTTCCCGTTTTTCTGACTCTGAATCTTCGGATTCATCTTCATCCTCTTCCATCTCATCTTCGTCATCATATTCATGCTTTGGTTTATAGACTTTGAAATAATATCCTCCTGCCGCAGCTCCGACTGCAACCAGTGCAATCAAAAGATACGTTCCAAACGGGCTTTTATCTTCTGGCATCTGGATTTCATCCTCTACCTTATCTTTCTCGGCTGACTCTGTCGTTTCCGGTTTTTCTTCCTCTGCTTTTTTCTCTGGTTCTGCATAAACAGTATCTACTTCCGGAAGTGTCACTGAATCAGAAAGTGTGAAGTTCATCAGATCTTTCTCACTGACTTCGGTAAGGAAATACACATTATCCTGAGATTTTGAATTGTCAATAATCAAATAGAAAATCTTACCACTCTTCGTTGAAATGGTATAAAACTCTTTTGTGCCTTCCGTAGCTGTTTTGGTAACGGCTTCTGCCGTCTCGCCTTCTTTATTAAGCTGTTCCTCAATACCTGTTACTGTCCGATCATCCACGGTTCCTTTTGCATCTGTCGGCTCAGAAGCCTGTGCATCCTGCGGAAGCGGAGAAGTCGTTGTTTTTTCAGTCCCCGTTGCATCTGCACTGGTCGTAGTTGCCATTGCACCATTGCTGTCACTGGAAGATTTCTGTTTTTCTGCCTGCTTCTTTGCCCATTCATAATAAGGATTCTGCAGTACATACTTCTCAGAAGTATTTCCGGCACCATCTGTTACCGTGATTTCAATCTGTTTTGTTGTAAAATCTTTCTGTGTCAGTTGCACTCTCAGCATTCCATCCTTCAGATCTGTATAAGTGGTGCCATTAACTGTTACCGCAGTAATCCCTGATACTGTATCATTCCCCTGAATCGTCAGCACACCATCTGTCAGAGAAGCAGAGAGTGTCGGCTTTTCCGTGTCATAACACTTAATAGAGCGATTCTGCTCATAGACCTTCCCCTCACCATCTGTCACACGCACATACACTGTCTGATTTCCAGTGATCGTGATACTTCCGCTTCCGGTTACATCCTGCCAGCTTCCATCTTTTCCTGCTTTTGCTTCAATTTTTGCTATTGAGAATCCTTCCGGCATATGACTGGCATCTACCGTGACAGCAATGGTTGTTTCTCCCTGTTTCCAGCCATCCGGTTTCTCAATCGTGATTGCAGGTGTGGTATTTTCAGCTGCATAAGCAGTCTGTGTCTGGAGCAAAGGTGTTGTCAGGCAAAGAAATGTCGTTGCTGCAAGCAATCCTTTTTTCACGCTATTTTTAGATTTCTTCTGTTTCATCTTCTCTAAATTCATCATCAGACCTTGTTTCCTCCTTCTGTATTTCTACCCTGCCGGGCAGTTCATTTTTCATTCTCTTTTTGAAAGCTTCCAATTCCGGAATACTCATATCCATTGCACGGATAATTTTTACAATTTCCAGATTTTCCGCTTCTGTTTTTGCAATCTCCGCAGCCTTGAACCGCTTTAAATCTGCTTCATATCTGGCTTTGGATGCTTCCATTTTTTCCTTGGCTTTCTCATAATCCGCCGTTGCTTTTTCAAGACTTTTCATCGCTTCTCCTTTCCGGACGGCTGATGCAGCCGCCCTTTTTTCTTACCATCGTCCAAATCCATAGAAATGGCTCTGCCAGTATGGGGAATTGATGGACGTATACTGCACCGGATGTCCACAATGGATCATTTGACCATTGCCTACATAGATTCCGATATGCGTTACCGGCTCCCCTGCGTCGTAAGTTCCAGTAAAGAAAATCAAATCTCCCGGCTGTGCCTCCGACTGGGATACTGGTGTACAAATGTTGTACAGTCCCTGTGCTGTTAGTCTTCCTGTATTCCTTACACCAGAGTTTGTCAGACAGTAGCTTACAAATCCGGAACAATCGAATCCACTTGGGGAATATCCACCCCACACATATGGTGTTCCGAGATATCTCGCTGCTTCATTTAGCAAACGCTGTGCTGCTTCACTGGTATATTCATTGCCGCCAAATCCTGCCCCTTCTCCTGTTTCCAGATAAAAGATCGGGTTTAACCGCTCTCCATTTTTCAGAAGTTCAATATGAAGATGGCTTCCTGTGGAATTTCCAGTATTTCCTACAAGACCTATCTCATCACCTTTCGTGACGGATGCTCCTGCAGATACACTCCGGCTGCTTAAATGTGCATACCGCAGTTCATAGCCTTTACTGTCCTTGATCACAACATAATTGCCATAGCTGTCGTTATAAGCAGAAGTTGTAACCGTTCCGGTCAGCCCTGCCATTACTTTTGTCCCTTCCGGTGCTCCGATATCCATACCATTATGAAGCTGATTTGCTCCTGATATTGGATGAATCCTGTATCCATAATAGCTGGTCACACTGGAATACCAGTTAAAATCAACCGGTGTTGCAAACATCTGCAAGTTGCCTTTTGTATCGTTGTAGGCACTGAACAGTTCTTTCTGGAAAAATCCCAGCCTGTCCTGACAGATTGACATCAGGTTTCCACTATTTAAGGTGACATTCAGCACATCTACATCTCTTGTCCTGGTCACTTCCACTTCATTGCTTCCATTATCATCTGCCAGATAACATTCCCATGTTTGATGTCCATGTGCAGATGCTGCCGCATGACTGTCATAATAGACATCAAACTGTACACCGTATCTTGCGAAAGCTCCAGTATCTTCTACAGTATATTCGACACCATTCATAACTACCTTTGTTCCCATTGGTACAAACGGATTGGAAGCATCTACCGCTAAGGTATGATTGGCAGTTGGATATGCTCCACTGGCAGTCGGTCCTCCGCTCCAAATACCACAACAAATTGGGCAGTTACAATACCCACTGGTCACAACCTGTCCCAAAGATTCTCCAACTCTTACAGTTGCTGTCTCTGTCACAGTCTCATTGACTGCTTCTGTTTCTAACCGATACTGCAATCCAAAAAGAGCATCCAGTTCTGGCTTTACCTGTTCAAAGGTAAATTCTTCATACTTTGCTGACAAATAACTGATCAGGATAAACGGATCATGCTCAATAGGTCCGATGTTATATCGGTATTCCTCATGTCCCGGTTCTTCAGATTCCATGTTGTTGATCCGCTCCTGCAGATTAGCTTCCAGCTGTGTGTAATACAGTTCCGCTTCCCGGATTGCCTGATCCGATGACAGATAACTGGTTCCGGTATAAGTGATCACATTTTGTAAAAACACTGCAGAGCAAGACGTGACATTCGTTATGATCAGAAACATCAATCCGATCAGAACTGCTACACTGATATACACCTTCCGGTTTTCTTTAAAGAAGTTGGTGACCTTACCGCCAATCTTCTTAATATAATCAATCGTACCTTTTGTAGCTGTTCCTACTGTCTGTTCACTTCGCTTCGCTTTGGCATAATCCCGTTTGATCTGTTGCTTCTGAATCTGTTTTTTCAGTTTCTTCTGCTCCTGACGGGCTGCAGCCTGTGTCTGTTTCTCTTCCTGTCTTTCAAGTCTGCTTCTTTTTCTGGATACCCTCTGTTTCCTGCGTCTGGCACTTCTCTGTTCCAGCCGGTAAACACCTTCGCCACTTTCTTCTAACTTATGGGCACCTTCTACTGCCGCATTATCGTCTTCATTTTTGCTGATCTCACGGTGCAATGCTACGGAAGTTGCACTTCCTGCTTTCTTAACAGCAGAAGTTTTTTCTGTTTTCACAGATTCCCCTTCGCCAAACTTCAAGCGGGATTTCTTCTTTCCAGGAGCTTCCCCTTCATTTGCCCGATAGACCTGTGCCTTCTTGGAATGCTGCTTAGCTTCCTTTTTCTTTTTTGCTTCCTCATAAGAAAACTTTTTGGCTTTTTCCTTCTGTTTTTGATGGCGGAAATTGACTCCATCCGTATCCATCTGGTTCAATTTTTCCATATCTTTGTCATTTTTCACAGAAGCACCAGTTTCCTCATAAGCAAATTTCAAACGCTGTTTTTGTTTTGGCTTTTTGCTGCCGCCGGTCTGATTTCTCCGGCTGTCTCCTCTGTTTTCTGATAGATCAGCACGTTTTTCTTTCAGTCTCCCTGACTGTCCGGCTTCAGATTTTTCTGCAAGTCTGGATTCTTTTCCGACTTCAGCACGAATCCTTTTCCGGTTTTGCTGCTTTCTATTTTGTCCAAAATCCTCACTTTGCTTCTCTGTCCGTATCAGTTCCGGTGCATCTCTGGATTTTTGCACAGAGGGACGAATATTTTTCCCACTCCGTTCAGACTGGCGGGGAGACTTATCCACAAGGTTTTCTTCTTTTTCCCCCTGTTTTCTTCCCATCTGCACATCACCGACACGGTTACTGACACGAACAGAAGATTTATCTGTCAGGTTTTCTTCCACCAGCCCATCCTTGGTCATCTTCTGGACTTTCTTGTCCCTGACTTTCATTCTCTGTTCTGCCACTGATTACTCCTCCTTCTTCGGATACCCTTTCCCTGCCTGTAATAAACAGAGAAAAGCGATGCCAAAAACAGCACCGCCACTAAAAGTTAATACATATGAAATTGCTCGTAACATTGTTTTCTCCTTTGTTTTAACCTGCTTCAGAAGTCTCCTCCAAGCGGGTTGTCATGATTTTATAGAGGGAATTCTTCGGGAATCTGTCTACAAATGGGATAATGACATTTCCATAAAACAGAAGTCCTTCACCCTCATTACTGTTGGTTACATAGGACAGCTGGGTTGGTGAGATATTCAGCTGTTTTGCCAGAATCTGCCTGTCTCCGGAAGCCTGGTTCAGCATATAAATGAAGTCTGAATTTTCAAATATATTCTCAATCTCTCTGGAAGACAGTAGATCTTTGATATTTTGTGTTATCTGATTGTTATTATCAGGCGGCTTTTTATCCACCTCTCTGGGGCTTTCGCCCATTTTCATCAGCGTGTCATTTCACGCTCAGCATAGCATATCTTTTTACCACGATTTATATCGTACCGGCTGGCAATGCGGCCTCTTGGAGCTGTTATATTCTGCTTATGCAGGTTCAAGCTCTATGCGTTGCGTGTGACTATTTTATTATAAATAGCCTTCCACTCGGATTAGGACGCTACCCCTTTCCCGTTTTTTTCCGCATTGATAATTCTGACTTACTTGCCGGTTTCAGTCAGAACGGCGATAGTTTGCACTTTAAGCGACTAACAAGTAACAAACTAGTTCACCAGTTGGAATACCACCCCATTTACGGAATCTCTTCCAGATCTCCACACTATATGCTGCTGTCTGCTCCTCTTTTAAGAGAAGATGGAACTCATCCACATAATATCGGGTGGATTTATGGGCAGAACGGTTCATCGTCACCCTGTTCCAGACCTGATCCTGGATTACGAGCATCCCAATCTTTTTCAGCTGTTTTCCCAGTTCTTTGATGTCAAAGCAGACAATGCGGTTATTGATATCCACGTTTGTCTGATGGTTAAATACATTCAATGAACCTGTAACATAGATCTCCAATGAAGTGGCCAGTCGCTGTGCTTCCGGCTCTTCCTGTTTTCTCAGAAGGTTGTATAAATCCTCCAGGATTGGCATCTTCTCCGGTACTGGATCGGCAAGATATTCCTGATATACTAACCGCACACAACGGTCAATAATCGTTTTTTCTACCGGCTCCAGTCCATTCTTTCCTCCAACGATCAGCTCACACAAAGACAAAATAAAATCTGCTTTCAGTGACAGTGGATTGTCTTCCTCGGAATAATTCAGATTCAGATCCATTGGATTGATATACTGGTCAGATACCGGTGAAACCCGAACCACCTGCCCATGCAGTGCCTGCACCAACGGGGAATACTCGGCTTCTGGATCGCAGATAATGATATCGTCTTCCGTAATCAGAAAGCAGTTCGTGATTTCTCTCTTTGCTGAGAAGGACTTACCGGAACCTGGTGTACCAAGAATCAGTCCATTTGGGTTCTTCAGACGTTTCCGATCAACCATGATCATGTTGTTGGATAACGCATTCAATCCATAATAAAGAGCTTCCCCTTCCTGAAACAGTTCCTGTGTCGTAAATGGCACGAAGATCGCTGTTGAAGATGTGGTAAGTCCTCTCTGGATTTCAATCCGATTGACTCCCAGTGGAATACAGGACATCAGTGCTGCTTCCTGCTGATAATCCAGCTGTTTTAAGGAACAGTTATATTTCTGTGCGATTCCCTGCACCTGGAAAATATTATTATCCAGCTTCTGACGCTTCTTTGCGGTATTCATAACCAGAACCGTCACAAGAAACATTCGCTCATTTCTGGACTGCAGATCTTCCAACAGGTTCTTCGCCTCTTCTCCATAAGTCACAAGGTCCGACGGAAGCACATCCATATCATAACCGGAACGTACCGCCCGCTTCTGCTCTTCAATCTTCATCTTATCCAGATCTGAAATCTTACTCTTAATCATCTTGATCGCAGAACTCTGGTCAATGGACTGGATATGAATGTTGACATTGATGCTGTCATCCACATCCAGGAAGTCTGCAAGCATCCGGTCTGTAAGCTCTGGTGCAAGAATCTGCAGATAACTCACACTCCCCATCGTTCTTCCCATCAAAAATGTCTGATTCTTGGAAAAGTTAAAGGAAGTCGGTGCAATAAAATCTTTGGTCTTTAATCCAGTTTCCGGAAGCATCTTATACTGGAACTTAAATGGTTCAATCCGATCCTGGTTGAACACATGATACATAATCTCCAGCCTTTCCAGACCATTCAGGGAATGTGCCTGTGCACCTAGAACCTTAAAGTTATTTAAGATATCTGTTTCGATTCTTTCAAGCCTCGGTCTTGCCACCTTCAGGCTCTCTGCTTCGATTCCAAAAGTGATATACTTTGTCTTTACCAGACCATTATTTCCCTTGGAAAGCTGATTTTTCAACATGGTACGGTACTCTTCACGAATGGCATTGAAGTCATCGTTCTGATCCGGAATATCAATACTTTTCTCAAATTCTGCCACATCCACCTGCTGATTGATAAAGGACAGCTGCACACTGATGGAAGAATCAAAGTAATTTAAGAAATCACAGTAATTTTCAAATATCGTGGTCTTATCCTCATTTAAAGCAAGCTGATAGTTGATGTCATAAAACTGAATCGTCTTGGAGAAAAAGGTCTTTGACACCTGGCAAATACCATCCTGCAGCATCCGAATATACGGAATACTCTGCTGTGCAGTTGTAGGAATGTTTTTCTGTTTCCTACGATCCCGTTCCTGCTTCTTTCTACGCTTTTCCTGTTCTCTTTCTTTTCTGCTTTTTTTGTTTCTTCTTTCCTGACGGTTTCTTTTTTCCGCCAGGGACAGACGCTCCTGCTGAGCCTCCTGCTTTGTCTTTTTTGCCATCCGGCACACCCTCCTTTTTCACAAGGGTGGAAATCTCCTGATAAAAATTTTCTGTCTTATATGGTCTTACTGCCGGACAGATAAACTTCTGTCGAATGATATTTGCCACCACTTTTTCAAAGGGAAGCCCGTCTTTTTCATACATTGCCATGAAGAAAAATGGAAGCATGATTGTTACCATCAGAATGGCAGCAATACTGGAACCGATAGGTTTTCTCATGAACAGATAAAACGGAATCCCCACAACTGCGGCAAGTGAAAAGAAAATCAGCTGCCGCTTTGTCAGATTTAACGCTACTTTTGTTTTGACCTTGGTAAGGTCTTTTGGTACTGGTACATACGCCATGGTATGCGCTCCTTTCCTGCCCGTTAATGGGCATTGAATATTGATTTGCTAAGGCTTCCGGTCTTGAATAATGAAAATGCAAGAATCACGGTATAAGCCGCTACTGAAAACATTGCTGCATGAAGGTCACTGGATATGGTCATTGCATTTACTAAAACTGCATAAATTCCCACACAGACCATCATGAAGAATCCCTGAAATGCCAGTGCGAACAAGCCTTTTAAATAGTTGTTTCCGATATTGCCCCATTCCTTATTGGTCATGGTGGCAAACGGAATTGGTGCTATGGAAGTATAAAGGTAAATTTCTATCATTCTTCCGTACAAAATAACGGTTATAATGATTGACAGAATCCGCATGGTAATACTGATCAACAGCGTTTCCATGGATAACAAGAACAAATCCCCCAGTTCCATGTCTTCCAGTGCATCCACAATCCTTGCGATTGCTTCCGATGCGTCCACTGCTGTGTTCCCGGAAATCACTCCGGCGGCATTGTTGACCACATGCTGACCAACATCAAATACCGCCATTGTAATGTTATACGTATTTGTTACAAGATAAATAGCTACATACGCTTTAAAGATCCAGAGGAAAATGTTATAAGTCTCAAATTCATGGAAATTGTTTTTCTGTGTTACCATCGTGATCAATTCATAGCACAGGACAAAGGTGATGATCAGTCCCGCAATGGGGACAACCACCGTTTGGGATATATTCTGAATCAGATTAAAAATCCCTGCATTCCATCCCTGCGGTGTCTGTCCCACCTGCCCGGCTATGGTTCCCACCTGCTCATTGACAGACGTGAACATGTTATCCAAACATGACTTGATAAGTCCGATTAGGATATCCATTATTGCTTCCGTAATTCTCTCAATGATGGTATTCATCTACCACTCCTCTTAAGAGAACAATGTTGCCAGCTGTGGAATCAGGGTAGTTCCCAGCAGCATGATTCCGGCACCAGCCATCAGCTGTTTGATGCCCTGGCTCTTAGCGCCGGGATTGTCATTTCCATATCCTTCCAGAAGGTTTACGACACCCCACACGCCAAGACCTGCGCCGATTGCGACTACAAGAGTTTTTAAAGTTGTAATTGCACTGCTAAAAAATGCCATATACATTCACCAAAACTGACTTCTTTCAGGTGTTTACGGGAATGAAAAAACACCGACTAAAAAGCCGGCGCACCTAATGTCAGTTATTCCTTTCCTCATTATTTTTCGTTCATTCCCAAGGTTACTCCGACAGATCTACATGAATTACTTCCACCTCTTCTTCAGATTTCGGTGTGTACTGCGGATTTAACTCTTTCTCAACTTTGTATCGGTTCTTCTCGTTTTCATCTGCGAGAAGCCGATAGTTTTTGTGTTTCGTGATATCATATTTGTCCGAGAAAAATGGTCTGGCACCACGGATCTGCAGGATACATTTTCCTCCATCCATGACTGCAATCTCATCTTCAGTCATCAGCTGTTTACCTGTTTTCTGGTAATTCAATCCAAAAGACTTCTGATTACTCCTCGTCTCCGAAGTGTTATACAGGTCAATGGTTTCCTTACCCAGAAGCTCGCTCATTTCCTTTAAGGTAGTTTTCTCTTTTCCTCCAAGAAATAGTGTGGTATCACAGTTACCCAGAATAGTATCTGCACTATCCTTATACATTGCCTTTAGCTGACTCTGTGACTGCAAAATAATAGAAGCAGAGATTTCCCTGCTTCGGATGGTTGCAATCAGCTTGTCAAACTGAGGAATTTGCCCAATGTTGGCAAACTCATCAGCAATGACACGCACATGAACTGGCAGTCTTCCACCATATTCATCATCTGCTTTGTCACAAAGCAGATTGAAAAGCTGTGACTGTAACATGGCAATCACAAAGTTAAATGTTGTATCTGTATCGGACATAATCAAAAACAAGGCTGTCTTCCTGTCCCCGATCTTATCCAGTTCCATTTCATCATAAGACATGATCTCACGAAGTTCTGCTATATCAAATGGTGCCAGCCTCGCACCACAGGAAATAAGAATACTTTTGGCAGTTTTGCCAGCCGCCATTTTGTATTTTTTATACTGTCTGACTGCAAAGTGCTGCGGATCTCTTTCTTCCAGTTCCTGGAACATCATATCCACTGGATTCTGGTAAGTTTCATCCTCTTCACGGGTTTCGCTTTCATTCAAAAGATCCAGAAGGGTATTCAGATTCTTTTCCTCTTCATCTCCTTCATACCAGATAAAAGCAATCAATGCCGTGTACAACAGCTTCTCTGCTTTCACCCAAAAATCTTCGGAAGCTTTTTCCCCTTCGCCTTTGGTATTAACAATGATTGTTGTAACCAGCTTCAGGATATCTTTTTCAGACCGTATATAAGCAAATGGATTGTAATGAAGCGATTTGGAAAAGTTGATAGTATTCAGAACCTTAATCACATATGGTTCGTGTACCACTTTTCCTGATTTATCTTTCATAATATTTCCATTCTTATCTTTCTTAGGTGGTCCCTTTGCTAACATCTTCCCACACTCCTCGATCAGAGTGCCTTTCGGATCTGTAATGACCATGGAACAGTTCATCTGCATGACTGACGGCTTAACGAAAAATCGAGTTTTTCCGGAACCACTGCCGCCAATGACCACTATATTTTTATTTCTTGCATACTTTGGCTGTTTAGGTCTGCTCTCCATGGTCAATGCTTCTGTTGCTGTTAATGGAATATTCATCCAGGGATCTTCCGACATATAAGGCTTGATATCCTCTGCGGTTCCCCATCTGGCTGAACCATACTCGATGCCTTTCCGTAATTTCTTTGCGTCTGCCTGTTTCTGCCAGACCAACACTTTCAGAACGACTGCAACAACAATACCTGCTAGCAGATCTTTCCAGTTATTGCTTAACACAAAACCAGCAAAAATCCGGTCTGCGTGTTCCATTGCATATAATAGTTTGTTCCCCATATCTTCTCCCGGACTGTTCCGGTAAAGAAAAAATGCCCGGTCTGCATAAAAAGCAGCCAGAGCATAAGGAATATTTGTAAGAACCAGTTTCTTTTTATCCAGGGCGGACAGCTTACCCCCGATTTTATTCTTCCACTTCTGCATCAGAGTTTTGCCGCTTTTCTTTTTCATCGACTCTGCTCCTGATGCCGGTTCTTTACTTTGTCCTTCGTCTTCTTTGGCATCATTGCTCTGTAAGTTGCAAGACGCTTGTGAATAGAAGGCTTATTCGCTTTTTGAATCTGTTTCTGGGAAAACTCACGGAAAGCAGCATTGAGGGCATCCTGATCACGTCCTTTAAAAAACACCAGATACATCGGTGGATCTTTACTCTTATCTTTTTTCAAAGCATAATTGATCCCATATTTTCTGGCATAACGTTCAAAGGACTTGATATTCTTATTTGTGATCTCGATATTGACCATCCCGGCATTTTGTTTTGCCAGCTCTTTTACCGTGACCTTTCCCTGTTTCGGCTGATTCTTCTTCGCTTTCTTCTCTACCGATTTCTGCTTCTGATGACGCAGATAAGCAGCAAGAACCTTTTTCAATAGATCTGCTGTTACTTTGGTAGTCCGAATGCAGAACGTGACCGTTTTCTGAGTTACCTCTTCCTGCATGATTTTCCCTCCTTTCAGCGATTTAACTGCTGTCCAGATCTGTAATCATGGCAACCACCTCCTTCATTCTTTACTCTTCCTCCGCACACAACGCTTTAAAAAATTCTTTTCCTTTTGGTGTAACCAATGTCTGTGAACCAAGATGTCCATTGTTAAAATAGTCTTTTACAATAAACAGATCATTGTTCTTCTCCACCGCATAGGGTAACAGCGTGCCGGATGGACTCCTATATAGAAATCCTCTATTTAAAAGAAGTTTCACAAATTTTCTTTCTGGAAATTCAATCTCTTTTGCCGTTGTCCGAATATTGGTACATTCTCCTGTAATCATGAAATGATCATAATAATCTGCTTTTGGCTGCATATCCTTTACACGATTTTGCAATTCTCGATTTCGATTGTTTTCTGCCAAAAGTCTCTCGGCAAATTCCAAAAGAAGTTCCGGGTTATCTTTTACCCTTTCTAAAAGGTCGGTCTCTAAATATCCGCCTGTTTTTCTAATAGCCGGAAGTACCTCATCAAAAACCCACTTCTCAAAATTCTGTGCTGACTTCAAACGACTTTTTGTAATCAGCCGATATACATCTCCCTCTGGAATAAAAATCATTGGCTGCACACCACCTGATGTAAGGACGCCCCGTTTCAGGGCCCCCTTGCAATGAACATTTATCGCATTTCTTGGTTTTGCATATCCCAAAGCAAATGCTACATCAATTCCAGAAAATAAAAGTCTGCCTCCATCTTCAATCATACGGATGGAACCAAACTCCGAATTGTGAAACTCTGTGATTTTATAATCCGTCTTCTCCATCCTCTTCTCCTCCTGAACCGGCAAGTAACATCAAACCATTTTCAATAATTGTGCTCCTAATAAACTCTGCTACATTCACGGTTAAATAACCAAGATATTCTGCAAGGAAACTACTATATTCCTCTTCTGTCAGCAATTCCTCCAGTGCTTCCAAATGAGCTGTCACTTTAGAAGTCTGTTTGCCACCAAGCAGCTTGCCTAATATTTCTGTAAATTCCTCTGTGTCACATGACTCAAACATACATAAGATCATCTCCATTGTTGTTTCCAAAACTAAACGATCCATTTTCATTTGCGTCAGCTCTTCCATTGTTTTCATGGCAGTCATAAGCGCATCACTTGTCATATGTTCTGTATTGATTCTTCCTTCTGAATCAACCAATCCTATTGCAAATAATTCTAAAAAGTATTTTCTCATAAATCTTGTCCTCCTATCGAAATGGCATTTTTTGTTCAAGTTCTTTTGGTATATCGAATGGAATCTTCCTCTTCTCTGCTGGTTGAAATCCGTCAGATTCTTCTTTTTTTGTTTTGGCTTCTGCAAACTCTACATTATCCATAATGACTTCGGTATAATAGGATGCAGTTCCAGTCTGTTCATCTTTGATCTGAGAGATTACCAACTCTCCGGAAAGAGCAATCTTAATTCCTTTTTCAAGATATTTCTCCACAAATTCTGCATTATTTCCATAAGCTGTGATCATCACTACAAATGCTTTGCTTGTGCGATTTCTTTTTACTACCAGTGGAAACCTAGATGCTTTGGTTTGTCCCTTTTGCGTAGATGCCAGCTTAGTTTCTGGATCTCTGGCAAGTCTACCCATTAAAACAATCGTATTCATTCTTTTTGTCCTCCCTTTCTTCCTGCAACACCCTTCCCTGGTATTTCAAACAGGATAATAATCTGTGCATTTTCTGCACGAAAAAATGAGGAATGGAGTCGAACCATTCCCCACTTGCTACAGGATTTCTCCTGTAATATAAATAAGAAAATCTAAGTATTCGCATTTGGGCTTTGTCTGTACATATACATCTGATCGTTATCATTCCAGATAACCCGACTGCAAAAATACAGCCACAGTCTCTGTTTCAGCAGAGGTCCTATACCTTTCGGTGGTATCATTATTGCTTCGCTCTTCCCGTAGGAGTCTTCGCCTGCACGAGCCGGATTATCTCCGGTAAGCATGTTCCTCAAGATGTATCAGCTCCTTCAATTGTCAAGGTGCAATCGGAAGAACTGTCTGAACCTCTTTTACGTTTGTGATTTTTGGAAATCAGAGGATTTTCAATTTGCCTTCCATATACTCTGTATTGGGAGCGACAAAATCGGACATGATTTTAGAAATTTTTTAAGATTATTTTTTGAAGTGTAAAAAGACATAAAAAAAGATGCCAGGATTTCTCCTGACACCGTAGTGACTGTGCCAACTTCGTGCCCAGTGGGCACAAGGTTGGTTCATTATTCTTCATTTTCTATTGAGTTTGATTCTTTCTCTGTCTTCTTGTTTTTAGATATTATCCTATGACCTGTATAAATAGCCATAATCATACAAAGCAAAGAACTTGCCGCAAAATATTTATGGCTTGATTTTGAACCTTTATATCCGCTATAAAAAGTTCCTAGCATCGTTATCAATGCTCCGACAGACCAATATTCATGAGCTTTCATTCTAACATCTCCTTTTGTGTTAATTTTAATATGTGCCTTTTAATGAAATATGCAAATTGGAATTTGACTAATCCTACATGTGCATCATATTACACTCATGTAATTATCCTCTACATAAACAGCTTTTCCATCAGCAAGCTTAATCTCATCTTTGCCGTTCGGTAATACTGTTGTTTCAGAACCATTCCAATGGGGGATAATAGGATTGTCAATAATATGTAATCCATCTGTTAAATTTCCCGCCGCATACATACTTCCTGCACTGATTCCGACATATATAAGTCCGTTTTTAATTGCATTATTAAGTATTCTATCAAAACCAGTTCTAGACATTTCACGACAAAGCACAGATACATCACCACCACTGACAAAAACAGCATCAAATTGGTTTAATTCTTCAAAAGTTAATAGCCTTGTAAGCATAAACGGGGTTGTAACATACGAAGAATAGGTTCTTTGATAGTCTTTTGAAAGAATTAATTCCAGATTGTACACTAATATATTTTCGTACTGAATTCCCATTAGAAAGAGTTCATGAAAACATATTGCAAGCGACTCTCTTGCACCATCTGTTTCAATGCCAGCTGTTGGAATATAAAGCACTTTCACATCCTTCGGACACTTTCCAATAATATCAAAGAATTTCTCTTTCATCTTATCGGTCAACCCTGCAGATGTAAGAAATAGATGTTTTCCATTCATATTCTTTTACCTCGTCAAACTCCGATTTCTCAGTTTCAAAAACTGTAATTTATCGTCTTGTTCCATTCTTATCAAAATTCTTTTTTAATGCTATTTCTGTTGGGAGAATAGACCCAATTAAAGGAATAAGTTGAACACCACAGATAATTCCTCCTATACTCCCAACACAATCTTCATTTTTTCCAATCACTAAAAGCATGAATATTACTGTTATCGGCAACAAAACCATTCCACAGACATACCAGACTTTACCACAATATTTATGAGCAAATTCCCATGTGTCTTTGTTCTTCATAGACATCGAAGTCCGATATCCAAATACTGAATTTATTTCCTTTGGAGCCTTTTTCATAAAATATCTTCCAAAACCAATCATCGTAAATGGAAGAAGCAAATCCATAATCAACATAAAAATCCAAAACCCCATTGTAAACCTCCTTTACTGCAACTTCAAATTGTTACACTTAAAAAAGCGGAATTTCACCATCATAGTTTTCTGCTTTTTCCAAT
>OBUZ01000040.1_pt1 | contig 148266 bp, 130 predicted proteins | sample 1494961 | NCBI WGS metagenome assembly OBUZ01 (sample SAMEA2579939, study PRJEB22360) | human gut metagenome | biome: human gut; feature: human-associated habitat; material: faeces | place: Denmark | collected 2008/2010
AGACGTTCTTCATTTGTCTTCATCTATGTGTCACCTCTGTCATTCTTATCACATTGCTATATCTATTATATAGTATTGAATACTAGATGACAAGGGGGAAATGAAAATCTATGCGGGTTTATGGGGGAATGCCTGTAAGACAGGAAACAGGAGATATGGCAATGGAGAGACAGCTGCCTGTAATGCGGCTGCAATCGTCCGAAAGGCAGGTCTTGCAGGATGGGGTTCAGAATGGTATACTTAATAAACATAATTGCAGTTAAAAAGGCGGTACATAATTTATGAGTATTTACGATACATTGAATCCCATGCAGAAGGAGGCAGTCCTTCAAACGGAAGGGCCTATCCTTATTTTAGCTGGGGCCGGTTCCGGAAAGACCAGGGTGCTGACCCACAGGGTGGCATACCTGATTGAGGAGAAGCAGGTGAACCCTTGGAATATACTGGCCATCACATTTACCAACAAGGCGGCCGGGGAGATGAGGGAAAGGGTGGACCAGCTGGTAGGCTTTGGGGCTGAGAGCATCTGGGTCAGCACCTTCCACTCCACCTGTGTGCGCATCCTGCGCAGGCATATAGAGTATCTGGGTTACACCACGAATTTTTCCATCTATGACAGCGATGATCAGAAAACCCTGATGAAACAGGTGTTCAAGGCCATGGATGTGGATACCAAGCAGTTCAAGGAGCGTTCCGTGTTAGGCACCATATCCTCTGCGAAGGACAAGCTCATCGGTCCTGAGGAATTCCTGTTAAATGCAGGGCAGGACTTCAGACAGCGCAGGATTGGGGAGATATATAAGGAGTATCAGAAGCGTCTTAAGAAGAACAATGCACTGGATTTCGACGATCTCATTGTAAAGACAGTGGAATTATTCCAGAATAACAGCGAGGTCCTGAATTATTATCAGGAGCGGTTTAAGTATATCATGGTGGATGAGTACCAGGATACCAACCTGGCCCAGTTCAAGCTGGTCAGCCTGCTGGCTTCCAAGTACAGGAACCTGTGTGTGGTGGGGGATGACGACCAGTCCATTTACCGGTTCAGGGGGGCGGATATAGGGAATATTCTGAGCTTTGAGGAGATGTTTCCCGGGGCAAAGGTCATTAAACTGGAGCAGAATTACCGCTCCACCCAGAACATACTGAATGCGGCCAACGGCGTTATACGCCACAACCGCGGGCGTAAGGATAAGACCCTGTGGACTGCCAACGGCGAAGGGGATTTGATTCGTTTTAAACAGTTTGACACAGCCAGAGAGGAAGCGGACTTTGTGGCCAGGGAGATAAGGGACAGCGGCTATGCCTATCAGGAGCAGGCTGTGCTCTACCGCACCAATGCCCAGTCCCGTCTTCTGGAAGAGCGGTGTATCTTTTACAACGTACCCTACCGTCTGGTGGGAGGCGTGAATTTCTATCAGAGAAAGGAAATCAAGGATATTCTGGCCTACTTAAAGACCATAGCCAACGGAGTGGATGATTTGTCGGTGCTGCGCATCATCAATGTGCCCAAGCGGGGAATCGGCGCCACCACCATGGGGAAGGTTACCATCTTTGCCTCTGAACATGGCATGAGTCTGTACGATGCTCTCAGGGAGGCCAGGCAGATTCCGGGCTTGGGGAAGGCTGCTGAAAAAATCGGAGCCTTTATAGGACAGATGGAAAGCTTCCGGGCCAGGGCACAGTCAGATGATTATACCATCCAGGACTTGATAGAGGGCATCATGGACGAGACCGGCTACCAGCAGGAGCTGGAGGCAGAGGGAGAGGTGGAGTCCCAGACCAGGCTGGAGAACATAGAGGAGCTGGTCAACAAGGCCGTGAGCTACGAGGAGGACAGCGAGCATCCTTCTCTGGATGAATTCCTGGAGCAGGTGGCCCTGGTGGCTGATATAGATAATATGGATGAATCCGAGAACCGGGTCACCCTCATGACCCTGCACAGCGCCAAGGGACTGGAGTTCCCGAAGGTGTACCTGGTAGGCCTGGAGGATGGGCTGTTTCCCAGTATGATGTCCATAAATTCCGATGACAAGACGGACATGGAGGAGGAGCGCCGTCTCTGCTATGTGGGTATCACAAGGGCCAAAAATGAGCTGGTGATTACCAGCGCCAGACAGCGGATGGTCAACGGCGAAACAAGATACTGCAAGCCCAGCCGTTTTATGGAGGAGGTGCCGGGTGAGTTGCTGGAAGAGGAGCGTCTGGAACCAGTGCTGGGAAGCTATGGCAGCCGGAACAATGATGCCGGTGCAGGCGGATTTGGCAAGACCGGTATTTCCGGCGAGGCAGGCCTGCCGTGGAACCAGCCGGCACCGGGGAATACACGTACAAGCACCTTTGGAAAGGGATATAACGCATATGCATCCGGATCATCCCAGCCCTTGTCAGGCCGGGGCACCGGCAGCACAGCGGGAAATCCGGGATTTGGCAAGGCATTTACAGTGCAGAAGGCAGCATCCCTGGATTACAGCGAGGGAGACAGGGTCAGGCACATCAAATTCGGAGAGGGAACGGTGAAGTCTATCAGGGACGGAGGTAAGGATTACGAAGTCACGGTGGTATTTGACGGTGCGGGCCAGAAGAAAATGTTTGCATCCTTTGCCAAGTTAAAAAAGGTCTGATGGGTGTGCTGGTATCTGGGATGCCTGGCGGTAAGCGGCATTTGCTCAGAGGAATCGGGCGTCTGCCTGGCTGAAACAGGCATCTGTCTGGCCGAAACAGGCATCTGCCCAGCAGATTTCTGCCGGGACTGGGTTTTAATTAAAATTAGATTGAAACAATTGGATAAAATTTGAATAAATTGGGATAGTAAATCAAGAGCTTCCATGATATAATAATTAAAAACAAGCAAGAGGGCAGAAGTGCTTATATATAAGAAAGGACGTGGGTAGAATGAACAGATTTGACAGAGACAGGTTTGATCAGATGGGCAAAGAGGCATTAAGCCGTGTAGAAGAACTGATGAATTCCAGCAGGATCAATGAACTGCTTCACAAGAGAGAAGAGGACGAGAAGAAAAAGAACTGCATTCTCTGGGTACTGGCCATCATTGGAGCAGTGGCAGCAGTGGCAGGAATTGCATACGCTGTATACCGTTTCTTTACTCCTGATTATCTGGAAGATTTTGAAGATGATTTCGATGATGATTTTGACGATGACTTCTTTGAGGATGAGGAGCCTGAGGAAAAGAAGACAGAAAAGGCTGAATAGCAGAGGCTGCCTTAAGACCATCATAAGATACACAGTAAGATATACAGTAGGATGATAGAACAGGATAGTTGTTGGGACCGCCGCGGAAGTGGCGGGGCTTTTTTGGGGTGGGTTTGGGGGGAATCACACACGGTCCTTTTTGGGTCTGGCTTGATGCGGACCCTATTGCATGATATAATGATACGGCAAAAGAGGACCATAAAAAATGCCTAAGCAGCGGGCAGAACGGAGATATTTTATGAAAAAAGGCGATATTTACGAAGGAACAGTAGAAAAAATCGAATTCCCCAATAAGGGGATCCTTCATATAGATGGCGAGAGAGTAGTGGTAAAGAATGCCATACCAGGCCAGAAAATTCAGTGTGTGATTACCAAGCGGAGAAAAGGGAAGTCGGAAGCCAGAACCCTGGAGATACTGGCGCATTCCCCGGCAGAAAAGCCAGAGGAGGCATGTCCCCATTTTGGGATATGCGGCGGCTGTATTTACCAGAGCCTGCCCTATGAAGAACAGTTAAACATTAAAAAGGAGCAGGTAAAATCCCTGCTGGACACCGTGGTAGAGGACGGTACCTATGAGTTCCAGGGAATCAAGGCCAGTCCCATCTCATCAGGATACCGCAACAAAATGGAGTTCTCCTTTGGGGATGAGGTAAAGGATGGTCCGCTGGCATTGGGAATGCACAAGAGGGGAAGCTTTTATGATATTGTAACCACTCCGGAGTGCCGGATTGTACATCCGGATTTTTGCAGAATACTGGTAGCGACAAAAGAATATTTTGAGGAGCTGGGGGTTGCATTCTATAAAAAATTACAGCATCAGGGGTATCTTCGCCATCTGCTGGTCCGGAGGGCGGTAAAGACAGGGGAAATTCTGGTAGACCTGGTGACCAGCACACAGAGGGATTATCTGGGTGAAAGGACGGAGGAAGAGGTACTGGCAGAGTGGACGAAAAAGCTGGTGAGCCTTCCTTTGGACGGCAGGCTGGCGGGCATCCTCCACACAGAAAATGACTCCCTGGCAGATGTGGTTCAGAGCGATGCCACCCACATCCTTTATGGACAGGATTACTTTTACGAAGAACTGCTGGGGCTGCGTTTTCGCATCTCGCCCTTTTCCTTCTTTCAGACCAATTCCCTTGGTGCGGAGGTGTTGTACGATACGGCACGGGGATTCGTAGGCGATACAAAAGACAGGGTGGTATTCGACCTATACAGCGGTACCGGGACCATTGCACAGATACTGGCGCCTGTGGCTAAAAAGGTGGTAGGCGTTGAGATTGTAGAGGAAGCAGTCAGGTCAGCCCAGGTAAACGCCAGGCTCAACGGACTGGAGAACTGCGAGTTCCTGGCCGGCGATGTGCTCAAAGTGATTGATGAGCTTCAGGATAAGCCGGATTTGATTGTAGTGGATCCGCCCAGGGATGGGATACATCCAAAGGCATTGGGAAAAATCATTGATTTCGGAGTGGACCGGATTGTATATATATCCTGTAAACCAACCAGTTTGGTCAGGGATTTGGTGGTGCTGCAGGATAGAGGGTATAGGGTGGAGAAAGTTTGTGGGGTGGATATGTTTCCGGGGACAGGGAATGTCGAGGTGGTAATAATGATGCGGAATTGTGGTTTGGAAGGAAAATAGAGGGGGTTTACCACAAGATATAGTGGTTTTTGGCGAAAAATCGAGGAAAAAATCGGGCAAAAAATGGCCGTTTTTGACCTCGATTTTTTGGCCTTTTCATAGATGTGAGACGGGTAAAAGAGGATATGGGGTAAAATTTCAGGTCAGCCAGATCAAAAAATGGCTGGCCTTTTTAATAGAGTATCAAAAAATAGAAACGGCTATATGTGAAAGGACAGAGAGGGGAATTTAAATGTTTAAGATTTTTTTGAGCCGGACAGTAAGCCCTGGTGTAGGTATCAGTCTGCCGGCTACAATCGAAGAAATAAGAGAAGCCTATTCTCTTCTGAATGGAACAGATACAGTTCCGTTGGAAACAGCTACCGCCTATGTGGAATCGTCCATTCCAAATCTGCGCCAGTACCTGTATGAGGTCCCTGTGTCAGAAAAAAGATTGGAGGAACTGAACTATCTGGCCTATCGTGTGAAATGGATGGACAGCCAGGATGAGGCGGTATTCGGAACCGTGATTGAGATGATGAAACCGGAGACACTCCAAGATATAATCAATCTTTCCTGCAACATGGATAAATTCAGATATCTGCCGGGGGTGACAACGGAAGTAAAATTAGGGGAACATCTGCTGAAGGGAAATGCTGATATGGCTATGGAGGAGCAGGCAGCCAGATCTAATTATGAAGGGATTGGAAAAGATTATATAAAAAAACACGGTGGTATGTTTCATGCATTTGGTTATACCAGCGGGATTCAAGAAGAACTGGAGCCCATCTATAGAGGGGAGGAGTTACCAGATCCGGATTTCAAACAGACTTGTAGTTTTAAAGTATGGATTTATAAAGGGAATCCTTATGATAACTATACATTGAGCCTTCCGGCAACCGAAAGCAAAATGGATGCGCTCAAGAGCGCTATGGGAATTTCAAACTGGAGCGAATGTAAACAGTTAGCCATCCAGTGCAGAGTGCCAACGCTGTGGGATGGGCTGCCGGAGTATGGTTCCATAGAGGAGTTGAATGATTTGGTGACTGAGCATTGTCAGAGCATGGAGAATCAGCAGGCGCCAGTATTGGAGATGTAAATGAAAAGGTCATAGAATAAAAAATCCAGGTCAGCCAGATTAGAAAATGGCTGGCCTTTTTAAATAGATTATAAAAAATGAAGGAGGAATTTCATGCAGATCACAACCGATGAGTTACGCAGAATGACAAATCAGGAAGGACTGATTCTCCAGGGTTGCGGAGGGGATGCGCAGGAGTGGATAGACGGAATCAACGAACTGTTAACACAGGAAGGCATTTTATTGGAGGGGACAGAGTTTAAGCATGTGAAGTCATTTTATCATGAGGGATTGACCAACCTGCTGTTTCCGTTTGAGGATGTGAAACTCGATCTTGGAAAGCTGGCGATATGGAGAATTAAGAGCCATGAGACGTTTGGGGGTACTTGGCTGTCTGATTATGTTCCGAACCGGTTGGGAGGTTTTCTGGACGAGGCGCCTGCACAAAAGACAGAGGAGATTCAACAGCCGGGTGAACACCCGTCTCATTCTGCATGGGAAGGCGAGGAAGCTGGTCTGGGCGGGATGTCGATGAAGCAGTAAATGGGTAGGGGGATTACCAATTAATTGGTTTTCGTAAGGTCAATACATCAAAAAAAGATGGTGAATCATGAATTGAAAGATTATACAGTGAACACAGCCATAACCTTTCATACCGGATTTGATGACAGGGAGTGTAACTGCCTGATGTATGAAGGGATGAAGGAAAAGATTAAACATGATATCCAGACCGCATTCTTAAGTGATGAAAGCCTTAAGGGTTATATCACCAGCGATCTGACGCTTCGGTTCTTGGATGGCTACAAGGTACGGGTGGAGTATGAGTTTTCCTGTTACGATGAAAATAAGCAGGAGGCAGAAGGATTTTCCAACTACTGTGTAAAAGGAGTCCAGAGCAGACTGGAAGAACTGGGGTACCGTATAGAGAGTATCAGTTCAAAAGCAGAAGAGATGGGTATGGGGTGGCTCGATGAATTGGAATCCATGGTATTCCGTTAGAGAGAAGAGCTGGAAATTTAATCAGCCGGACTTTTATAGGAACGTGTTGATGGCTGGTGAGACCGTGGAACCGCAGTTATGTCTTTTTAAATAAGGGCATAGCTGCTTTTTTTATGTCAAAATCCCACTGATTTGAAAGAAAGGACTGAGAATCATGACTGTAAGATTTATGAAAGGGACGTCAATCGCGGAGCTGGAGCGGGAAATGCAGCAGGTGCCAGGGTTCAGGCCGCGTAAAAGCGGATTCATCCGGAGCCGGCAGGCTGGAGAGACAGCGGGGATTGGAAGCTGCCGGTATGTCAATGTGTGGAGAGCAGAAAAAGAACAGGGTAGGGACGGCCATCTGTATACCGCAGCGGATGAGGAAATGCCTTCTGCATTCTATCAGATTTTACTCAGACTGTTGACAGAGGAGCTGCCGGGATCAGCCCTGACGGTCCGGGTAGGGAAGCTCCGGGAGGAAGGGGAGAAAGGGATTATGCTTTTTAAAAGTGAGGAACACAGGCGGCGGTTTCGGGCGCTCATGCGCTGCGGTTTATATCCGGGGCTTGTGACGGAACCGGGATTCGCTGCCGCCGTGTTTCTATTGAGCAGCGAGGAGAGGCTTTGGGAAAAGGCCGGGCCATTTGTGCAGGAGCGCACGATTGACTACAGCCGATTCCGCCTTCGCGGGGCTGATTTGGACAGCTATGCAACGTTCTGTGTGGCAAAGGAATTATGTACTGGAAAACCTTATGTGTCTTTATCAGAGTTAGGGGATCCGGAGTTGTTCCATGACGGGCTGTTGCGTCTGATTATCCATGCGATCTTAATCAGCCGGCATGGAATAGGGACTGTCTTAAATGAGGAGGAAGTGGAATGTTAGAAATCCGGATTGGCTATGGGGATATGGTTTCAGAACTGATGAGAATTCCTATGTCGGCTTCGGACTCTGAGGCTGTCAAAAAGATACTGGACGAGGGGAAAACCGGGAATCAGACAGTGACGGTCCGTTCTCTGGTTTCACCGGTTCAGCCGCTGTCGGAGATGATTACAGGGCTGGATTACGGAGATGAGACGAGGCGGAAGGAACTGGACTTCCTGGATTCGCGGCTGCGGCATATGACAAGGAGAGAGCAGGATATTTTTTCCGTGGCGCTTAAATTGGAAGCGCCCGGAACGCTGAAGGAGATCATCAATCTTTCCTTTAACTTGGACTCCTACGATCTGTTGGAGGATATCAGTGACCCGGGGCGAACTGCGGCAGAGTTGTTACGCAGGGGAAAACAGATTGAGATACCAGAGGTACTGTACCCCATGCTGGATTTTGAACGCATCCGGGATTCCTATTTTGCAGACCACAAAGGTGATTACTGCCCAAGTGGCCTTGTCTTAAAGCGTGAGGATACTGTTTATACAGAAGTGTATCAGAACCACTTTCCGGATCCGGGATATGATAAAAATTCGCTATTTCTGCTTCATCTGCGCCGCCCCTCGCAAAATGGAATGGTAAACGTTTCCCTGGCAATCCCGACAGATAAAGAACAAATGGAGCTGGCAAAAAAGGAACTGGGGATACAGGAGTTTTCCGAATGTCAATGGAATCAGTACGGCGGACCGCTTGATGAGCTGCGTCATTATCTTCCGGTAGGGGGTAAGGTAGACGAACTGAACCGGTTTGCCTGGTTTTTAAAAGAAAAGGTGCTGGACGGCACGGAGCAAATCGTGGAGAAGCTGAAAGCGGTGTTAACTGCGGAATGCCCCCGCAGCCTGGATGAGGCCATTGGTATTTTAAATGACCTGGATCATTATCAGGTTCTTTCAGAATTTCGGACACCAGAAGACTATGCCAGGTGGCGGATGAAGGATGACGGTTCGCTTTATGTTTCACGGTTTTGTGAAGCATACCTGGACTGGAACAGTCTGGGTAAGGCGCTGATGAAGCGGGATGGAACCAGATGGTCGGAACAGGGAACCGTGCTGCGTGATGAGTGGCATTGCAATGAACTGAGCGAGAACGCTTCCGTTATCAGACTGTACAGTCCGCTGTTGGCAGAACTGGTGGATGAAGATGGGTATTCCTCCTCGCTCTCTTCCGTTGGATTGATTTCTTATGAGGAGGATATCCGGGACGCGATTGCTGCAGATGATATCTTAAAAACAGAAAAAGGACTTGCAGATTACCTGGACAATCAGCTTTTAAAGCAAAGGGTAATCAGTATGTGCCCAACCGTGGAACGCTATCAGTATAATCTCTGGGGAGTGCTGGAAATCAAGAGCCATGGGGAGCTGAACCAGGAGGAGTTAGAGGTCCTCAAACGGGAATGGGCCGGACAAGCTTGTGATGGCTGGGGAGAATGTTTTTCACAGGAAGGCATCGAGTGTGATTCGGACTGTGATCTGTATGTCTATTTTGGCCATTCTAAATTCCGCGTACAGACGGAACAGGAACTGAAGGGGATTGTAAAAGAGCAGGAACTGACAGGCATGGAGGGGATGGGCGGCATCTCATAAAAAGAAGGGAGGGAGCCATCCAACAGCTGTGAAACTAGAAATCTGAAAGAGGAGGCGGGGGGATGATGCATTATGGACGTGTCCGCAGCGATTTGCAGCAGGCAGAAAGAACGATCAGCATGGCATTGCGATCAAATATAGTTTCAGAGACAGAAAAGAGAGCGCTGGAGGAAGCGCTCAATCTGGTACAGGAGGCAGCGGAAAAATGCCGCTTGGCGCAGGCTGAGTCCGTCCGGAAAATATTTTCACAGGGAATGAGTCATTCAGAAGGACGGTGAAAAAGGAGGTTGAGAGATGTGAATCAATCTATGCAGGTATGGATTTATGCCTGCCAGTTTATAGATGATCCTGCCTATCAGGGAAGTGCCCTATCTCTACCGGCTCACCGGGAGGCGGTGAGGGATGCGTTTCAGAGGGCAAGGTTAAAGGAAGGGGAGCCTTATCATTTAGAGCGCGGCCGGGGCTGGCCGGGATTTATCGAATCGGTTCTGGACCGCTACAATCATACGCTGGAAGAATTGAATCTGTTAGTCTATAAGTTGGCACAGATGACTGAGAAGCAGATCGAGGTTTATGAAGGTGTTCTAAAGGCCCTTCCGGAACGAAACATGAAACAGGTTATCAATGGCCTGTATAACCTGGAGCGGTTTGAATTCCTTCCGGGAATTCAATGCGACAATGAAATCGGGGAAATGACCATTGACAATGATCTGGATCCGATTTTGAAGGATTTGCCGGGAGACATTTACCCGCTTTTGGATACCGAAAAGGTTGGAGCGTATATAAGGGAAAAGGAAAATGGCGTGTTTACATCCAAGGGCTACTGTTACCGTGTTTCAGACCAGTGGCAGGAAGTCTATGACGGAAAGCAGCTTCCGGAACAGGTGGAGATTCATCGCGCCCTGTTTTCTCTGTATCTTGTCCCTGCGGGAACGAATACGGAAGATTTAGGGGTGGGAGCCTGGCTGGAACTTCCATATGATGAAGCGGCAAAAAATCAGGTATTAGAGAGGCTTGGACTGGAATTATTCAGCCATTGCGGGATCGCCAAAATACACGCTGCGGCCCCGCTGTTTGAGCAGTTAGCAGGGCAAGATCATGACATAGATCGGTGGAACCACCTGGCTAAGAAGCTAGCGTCTATGACAGAAAAGGAGCTGCTGAAATACAAAGCCGTGTCGGAGTTTGAAGGCTGTTCCAGCATAGAGCAGGCTGCCGAGCTGACTGATATGCTGGAACAGTATACGTTTGACCCGGTACAGGTGACTTATGCCACCTACGGCAGGGAATGTCTGGAACAGATGGGAGCGGACCTGGAAGCACAGGCATTTCGGAGATTTGACTTTGAAGGCTATGGGAAAGAGCTGTATGCCCAGACCGGGAGGAAGCTCACGGCCTATGGAGCAGTCTCAAAGGAGCCCGTCCTGGAGGAAGTTCAATCGGAGGACCATGCCATGATGACGCAGGGAATGGGATAGAGGAGGCGAGGAAGTATCAATAGTTTTATTTCCTGGGTGGGAGGCAAAAAGGCGCTGCGGAACACGGTGTATGAATTGTCCCCGGCCAGTTTTGAACGCTATATTGAGGTATTCGGAGGCGGAGGCTGGGTGCTGTTCGGGAGACCACCGGATCCGAAGGTGATGGAGGTTTATAATGATTTCAATTCCAACCTGACCAATTTATATGCCTGTGTGAAGAACCACACCATGGAGTTTTTACGCCAGCTGGGATTCCTGCCTTTAAACGGAAGGGATGAATTTCTTGTGCTGCGAAGGTTTTTAGAGGGACAGGAGTTTGCAGGAACTTTCCTTGCACAGGAACTGGAGCTGGCAATGCATAACCTGCCGCCCCTGGAGTTCGAGGAACTGCGTTCCCTCCTTCTGGAACGTGCAGCGCCGGGGGATGTCCAGAGGGCGGCTGCATTTTACAAAGTAATCCGGTACAGCTATGGAAGCGGCTGCACATCCTTTGGCTGCCAGCCCTTTGATGTGAGAAAGACCTTCCATCTGATCTGGCAGGCGGCGGACCGTCTGGCGAATACGGTCATCGAGAATAAAGACTTTGAGGCGCTCATCCGGCAGTATGACCGGGAGAACGCCTTTCTTTATTGCGATCCGCCTTATTTTATGACGGAGGATCATTATGAAGTGGAGTTTCCAAGGCAGGACCATGTGAGGCTTCGGGAAACCCTGGCAGGCTGTCAGGGAAAATGGATGGTCAGCTATAACGATTGTGACTATATCCGGGGATTATACGAGGGCTGCCACATTACGGCGGTCAGTCGGATCAATAACCTGGCCCAGCGCTATGACCGTGGGTGTGAATTCCCGGAGGTGATCATTACCAACTATGATCCCCAGGAGCGGAAGAAATGGGGCCCACAGCAGATGGATCTGTTTTCTGCCGGGCTGTTGGGAGGTGAGATGGAAGATGGAGGGGATTGAGAAACTCTGGTGGGCAAAGCGCCAGCTGGAGGAACAGACAGAAGGAAAACAGCGCCTGATCACCAGGACCGGGGGACATCTCTTTGTGAAGGTGGATGACAGCTGTCTGGCGGCCTGTTATTTTGCCATGGTCAGGAATCAGAAAACCGGACAGTATCATGCGGACGTAAAGGGCTATCTGCGGACGTTCAGCGGATACTGCAATGGAACACGGCTGGAGCAGCTGTCGGAGGAGATAAGCGGGCTGTCGGCGCTTGTGAGGGAACTGGAGGCCGCACAGCTTAGCGTGAGTGAAGAGGAACTTCAGGAATTCATCCGGGAGTTAGAACAGCAGGATGAGACAGTAGAAGGAGCAGAAAGGAAGGCGTGATGAGAAACGTGAAAATCAATGGGAGAGTGGCGGAGGATGGAAGCATCATCCTGCCGCCAGGTGTATTGGAAAGTATGTGCCTGAACCCGGGGAATCTGGTAACGCTGGAGTTTGCCCCAACCAGTCCGGTAAAAGAGGCTAACGGTTATGGGCCACGGTTTCAGGTGGAAACGGGGGGCTGTGAGACGGATATCATTGCCGATGAGGAGGAAGCAGCGTTAGTAGTCCCTCATGATTTGCTGAACGATGCCCATATCCCAATGGATACCGGGCTGGTGGTGCAGACGATTCCGGGGGCGATCTTAATCGGTGATACGGATCCTATGGCGGCGGTCCAGGCGCCGCTTCTGGAGATCCTGTCCCTGTTTGGGATATCTGAGGAGGAAGCGTACAAGGCAATCGAAGAAGGAGGGTACTACGATGAGTAAGCCGGTATATAAGGTGATGGACAGTAAGGGAAGGGTGTTGATTCCGAGGGAACTGCGTCTGGCGGCCGGTATGTGCGGCGGGGATATCCTGGCCCTTCAGCTCCAGGAAGGGAAGGTATCCGTGCGTAAGGTGGAAATTGTGGAGGTGGGGGATCAGTCACCGGAAGCGGTAGAAGCCTATGTCCGAGCCGCCATTAAAACCATGCCGGATGCAGTCAGGTTAAGCCTGATTTCAGACCTGTCCGGGCTGGTCCGGGAGAAGGAGGGGAGCCATGTCGGATAATCGGATTTATACAGACAGGGATTGCGTGGAGACAGGCAGTGGCTGTTCTCTGAAAGGGAAGGTAGTTGTCCTGAAAGAATCTGCCTTGGAGGCTGGCTTTGGCCGGCAGCTTTATTACTGTACGGGCGGGAATGGAGCCAATGGGAATGCCTTGGGAAAGTCTGTGTTTTTGGTGAACTTAAAGAACGGAGAATTTGAACGCTGTACCCGGGATCATGTGCTTGGAGTATTAAAGCCGGAACTTCTGCCGGATGAGGAGAAGCTACAGCTCTCCCAGATCCGTCCGCCCGGGGCCTTGCCGTTGGAGAACCATGAACCCCAGTACAGCGGATACAGTTTCCTGGAGGATGGAAGGTATGCGGCCGGGGTGTGGCTCTGCAATGAAAAGGAAGCCATGGAATATGTGGAAATGCAGAAGCCCTATCAGCACCGGATCATGCTCTGTGACCGGAATGATTTCTGTGTCTGGGAGGTGCGGTGCGGCATGCAGGTCTATCCTCCGCAGGAGAAACTGGATGAGATGCGTGAAGGATTGGTGGAAAATCCTGGCCCCATGCAATTATAGGGGGATGTATGCATTGGTGGTTGAGAGACAGGTCCTCCATTTTGTCGTGTTTGCTGTATGTTCTGCCCCGATGTTTGTTGGTTTCTATGAATCGCTTTCCAGCGTGCAGTGTGGTATGGTGTTGAACTGACACAGTAGATAAAAAAGGAAAGTGAGGGTAGCGGATGTCTAAATACGTGGACAAAATGAACCTTCCCCAGTACCGGTTTTACAACCACATGGTGGGGGATGGGGAGGAGCGAAAAGAACTGATCAGCGACCTGTTGACGGCGGAAATGATACTGGAGAGGGGAAGCAAGAAGGAGCGCAGCCAGGCGTTAATAACGCTGGCAACCAAGAAAAAACGTCTGGCAGATTTCATTTACAGTCAGGAAGAGGACCGGAAACGCTGCCTGAAGGATCTGACAGGGCGGGACATGAAGCAGTTTCGGAAACGTCTGGACAATTATCTGGATATTCTGCTCATGATTCCATTCTTTCAAGGACAGTCCGAGAAGAAACGGCGGTATGTGGATGAAAAGTCCATCTCATCCATTCCTCCAGAGCAGAGAAGCCGCCGCTTTCTATACGATAGGGAGAAGGGAAAATATTATACCGAATATGACTGTGTTCCCAAGCTGCTGCTGATCAATGAGCGGCTCTATGAAGAGTACGGTTGCTATGAGATGACTGAAACGGACCAGGAGAACCTGGACCGACTGGTGGCAGATGATGTGCATTACATTATCAACATTCAGGGAAGCAGTGGCGTAGATTGTGCCTATCTGGTAGAGAAGGATGAGGACCTATGCATTAAGCTCCTGGACCGGTTGAAGGGAAGCGGGAAAATTCCCATTGAAAACCTGGTCGGAAAGACGGACGGTGTGACAGCGGTGTTCTTAAGTCTCCTGGACTATTTGCAGGAGATGGAACTGGCGGAACAGAGACGGCGCAAGTATCTGGAAGAACATCCGAGAAAGTCAGAGTATGCAGGAAAGGCGATTCAAAGTCAGCGGTTTGTAGATAAAAACAGTATCAAGGTGTTTGATATGAAGCAGGAAGGAGCAGCCCCGGATTCCATCGGAGCTGTCTATTTTTTTAGCAAGAAGAATAGCGGAAGAGGCGGATTTAGGAGGACGGGGTATGAAATGCTGCCTCACACCAGGAGAGGACATTACCGGAAATACAAGAACGGGAAAACCGTCTATGTGAAAGCAGCTATCATCCACAAGGAGAAATATGAAGGGATCCAGTCAGCTCATCGGATGAACCAGTCAGGAGGGAAAAACAGGCTGGAACAGGAGGCGGGGGAAGCCGCCTTTTTACAGGGCATGAGTTTGTAACTGGTATGAGGAGGAATTTGAGATGTGGCACGGATTTTGGGCCAGGGACGCTCCAAAGGGGAGTAATAACGTTTGGGAAAGACGCTGCTGGCTGTAAAGAAGTGGATGAAACAACAAGAAGGGAGTGAACGCCCATGCGTGGGATTCGGGTGGAAAACGGGAGAATTGTATACTTTGGAAACCCGGCCGGATATATTGCCGGGAGCCAGGCGGTGGTGGACCCGATCTTTAAGGGAAAGGAACTGGAAGCCTATCTGGAACGGCAGGGCGGGATTGAAGCCGTGGTATGGAAGGGCGGCGTATACGACCGGCTGATTAATGGACAGGCGGAGACTCAGGGCTGTGAACCCTTGAAGAACTGCCGGATTTGGCAGTTAAAGCCCGATGTCAATATCCATATGAAATTCATTGGTTATGATACGCTGGTCACGAGATTCGGGGAACCGGACCCACAGAATTACCATATGGTTTATGACGGGGAAATAGAGACCAATGAATTGGAACGGATCTATGATAAATTCGATGGCGGGCAGGAGGTTCCGGGTTATACGGGGCACTCCCTCTCGATGTCAGATGTGATTGAGCTATATGATGAGGAAGCCAGTGAATTCTATTACGTGGATTATAGGGATTTTAAACCAGTTGTATTTGGGGGACCGGAACCGGTCCAATCCCAGGTGCTTCAGTTGTAGCAATGGAAATCAGGCAGCGAATGGCTGCCTTTTATCATGTGAGGAGGAGTAATTCATGAGAGAGAAAATGGAACATGTGAAACATGCAGCGGAGCAGAAAATGTGGAAGGTACGGGCAGTTCTTGTAGACCGTTCTGGTGAAAATTTCATCGATAGTGCTATCTTTTCTTAACTACAGCAACACTATATAAATGTATACGATATAGATAGTGGTTAATCCCTTTAAACATAAGGGAATGGCAGGGGAAAAGGTTTAGACGGAGACGCCGGTTTACTCCCTGTTTCATGTACACGATATAAATTATAAGGAAAGAGGTAGAATACTATGAAAGAGAAAATGAATTCCATTAAGATAAAGGCAATGAAGCTGTATGCAAGGACAAGCGGTATCCTGGCAGACAACAGAGGGGAAGGCTACATTGACACGGCGATTGTCATATTGATATCGGTGGTGCTCGGCGCTTTACTGCTGGCCGGATTATACGCTTTATTCGGAGATGTTGTGCTACCTGAATTAACAAGACGTATTCAGGAAATGTTCAATTATGCCGGATAGAGGAAGCAAAAGGCATGGATTCATGGTATAGTTAGCCTGTGCCAGAGGCGCGGGAAGGATGGACCATGGAAAAACGATTTCAGGTAAAACGGTTTCTATTTGAAACCACAGCTGGAGATGAGGTCTGCCGCTATATGTTGACAGACCGGCTTCTCCCTTTGCTGGCACCAAATCAGTATATTGAGATGAAGAGCATCAATAAACTTGGTACAGGAAAAAGTTACGCCTACAAGCTGTGCGTATACTTTAACTTTTTGCATGAGAAGCAACACACGAATTATGAGGCGGCAACTAACAAACAGGTTCTTGAGTTTGTGGATCATTTGATTTACGGGGATAAGGAAAATCTAAGAATATTGAGTCCACAGGAAAGTCTCTGTTACAGCACTCTGTCCGGCTATGTAACCGCCATAACAGACTTTTACCGATGGCTTGACCAGACCTATGGCAGTGGGATGGTGTTTTACGAAGGAGAGCGCAGATGCCGGCCACAGTCCTATCTGTATGGACAGATCTACACTTACCAGTATAAATACCTGATTAACCGGATGCTGCCCGATGTAAAAGGAGGCAGAGAATATATTAAATGGTATACAGATAAAGAGAAAGCGCTCCTTTGCAGCGGTTTTCATACGCTGCGGGATGAGGCGGTGTTCCGGCTGACGCTGGAGGGCTTTCGGATTGATGAGGTGCTGAGTATACGGCTTGGTGATTACCGGGAAGTGGAACGGCTGATACAGCCTTCACGCTCCAAGAGGAGACAATCTGCGGTCAGTGGGTATGAGAACAAACTTCGAACTGTTCGGATAGGGGAAGAGACGGCAAAGGCACTGAACGATTATCTTTTTGTGGAACGGCCGTCTGCTGAAAATGAGGGCGGTATCATCAGTGACTGGTTATTCCTTACTTTACGTGGGAAATCGGCGGGACAGCCGCTCACTTATCATAACTATCGCAAAATCCTTAAAAACTGTGCAGAACGTTGTGGCATTTCAGCAGTAGGTGTCAGAACCCATAGCGGCAGGAGCACGAAGGTGATGGAGGTATTGGAGCATAACGCATTGCAGCCGGAGCAGGAAAAATCAGACATTCAAATCAAAGCTTTGTTTGGCTGGTCGCAGATTGATTCTATTCAGCCGTATATGAACCATAACAGCGAGATTATGGCCAACGCCGTATACAAACGCCATGGTAAAAAGGATGGTGGCGGTAATGATTAAAATCGCACAGAGAATTACCGCTTCTGCTGTCTGGGACATCGAGGGAACCGAGGTGCGCCTTCCGTATCGGAAGGAGTATCCGGAACCGGTAATGAGGAAGAAAATTGAGGATTACCGGAGTGTTTTGGAAAGTAGGATTTACGAGCAGGACAATATTGGACTTTGCGAGGCGTTTACTGTCTTTGGAGGGATTGCTTTCGTTGCAATCGGACTAACATGCAGGGAAGCGTTTCTACAATGCTTTTCTTACTATGCAATGCAGTTTGCACGGGAGTGGGCTGATGGAGAAAAGTGTCTGAAATCCAAATACATTGGCTATGAGTACGTGTTTGCAAAGATGCTGAAAAATGAAGCGATAAAAATTCATTATGATTTCCGATATATTTTAGATCAGGCAAATGGAGGGGATTTTTGCCAGATGAATGAAGAGGCTTTTGCAGAGTATTGGATTTCAGTCATTAGATATTTTATGAAAAGTGGTTCTTCTCTTTCAGAAGTGTCAAACCGGGTGGGTGATGTAAGGGTATCCAGGTATCTGATGCAGATACCAGACCAGACGCTTGCTTATTTAAAAGATATTGCCGGCAGTTATACGCAAAGGCGGGAATTAATCAGCCTTACGAAAATGAATAACTTTATTCTGGGAAATGACAGCCGCACAGGATTTGCAGGTGCAGAACCGGACTTTCTGAAGCTACTAAAGCAGATTACAGAGGAAGAAATAGAAATTCAGAGGACGCGATTTGTTAAGGAAAACAGGAAAGAAATGTCACTGCATAATGATGTGTGGATTTTATATCAAAGGCATGGAACAGGTCTGAAACTGCTGACTGTGGATTTTCGTAAGGTAAATCAGCCGTCATTCCGAAAAGAGATAAAGTGTTTCCTAAAGATGAGGTTTTCAGGCCATATACGCGCCAGTGACAGAAACCACCTCTCCATTTTTGAGGCGGTGAACCGGATTTGTGAAATAAATGATTGCATCCGGTATTTTTCTGATATTGATCATATAGACGTAAAAAAGTTGCAGTTATCCTTGGAGCAAGAGATGGATCAATCAAAAATCATGACCATGTTCTCTGCCTGTCGAACTTTGTACCATTATCTTTGCTCAGACGAGAATGATAGTAAACTTCCCAAACCTCATAGTAATCCGTTCGAGAGCCTGCATTTTGTCAATGCTAAGAAATACCATAAGAATACACCATATATTCCGGATAAGGTAATAGAAGAACTTTCTGACCGGCTGGAGGAATTGGATGAGACAGACAGGCTGGTATTCCAGATATTCTCCGAAACCGGAATGAGGGCCAAAGAGGTGGCATTTTTAGAAGCGGACTGCCTTACAACCGCTCGTTATGATGGGGCGGTGAGACTAAAATATATTCCTTACAAGACGCTAAAGGCCAGACGCCGCAACGGAATCGGCGAGTATCATAGTGTTTACATCTCGGCGGAGTTAGCAGAGAAAATCAAAGAGCAGATTACTGCCAGTGAGGAACTTCGCAGAGAACATAGTCTTCCTTATATTTTTCTGCATCAAAAGAAAGGCTATAAGGTTACAATGCTGAATGTGGAGTATTTCATTACGAAAATCAACAAGCTGATTCATAAATATGAGATTTGTGATGATAGCGGCGGGCTTTGGAATTTTACCAGCAGACAGTGCCGCAAAACGCTAGTGGTAAACATGATTGAGAACGGCGCCACCACTATGGAACTTGTCTATCAGCTTGGGCATTTGAACCAAAGTACGGTCATGCAGTATTATGCGGAAGTTAAATCAGCTAGACTGGCAGAAATGAATACCAAGTTTTTTAAAGAGCAGTTTCACCTGTTGTTATCCAATGAACAGCTTACCACTTTCTCGGAAGAAGAGAGACGGCTCTTATATGTTGATTTTCGTTTGGGAAAGCGCCGGGTAGAATTCGGTTTCTGTACAAGGAAACTGTGCGATGGGGCATGTAAAAGCCGCAGCCGTTCGGTCCACTGTGCCAATTGCCCACATCTGTGCACGGGAATAAAATATCTGCCATTCTGGAAGGAATTGCTGCAGGCTCAGGAAGCACGGGTGCAGGAATTGATAAAGGATTATCAACAGGTGGAAATCGCAGATTATGAAGGGTATATAGAGTACCGGCAGGAAATGCAGTTGTTGGCTGCTTATAGGAATATCGTTGAGATGATAGAGAAAAGAGGGGGGTGACTGTCTATGAGCGCGATACCAAAACAGGAGTATATTGAGTATTACAGGAAATGTGAGGAAAAGCGGTATCGGGATTTTTTGGACAGCTTATCTGACAACATTTCTTTTGAAAGTGACAAGTGGATCTGTGAGAAACGGCTTAAAAATCAGTCCCAGCTTCTGAGCAAGGTCACGATTTATTTTTCGATGATTCCAGAACAGCATAAAGAAATGGTGAAATATTTTGCACTGATCCGGTTAGTGGAGGGGAAAGGAGTAGGGACAGTTTGCGGAAACGTGGGAAATACTGCTATCTTTCTTCGGTTTATGGCAGATAGTTCTCTGTCAGAAATTCAGGTGACAACGGCTTCCCGGTTTAAAGAATATTTGGATGGAAAAGGCTACAGTGAAAGTAGCAGAAGCAGTATCTGGTCAGCTGTGGGTGTTTTTCTTAATCGGATGAGTGATTTTGAAAAAATGAAACTGCCGAATCCTTTTTACAATAATCCCTATCAGTCAAAGCGGCTTGTAGATCAGAAATATATACCGGAGTATGTAGCGAAGCAGCTTGACCGGATATTTATGGAAGAGGATATTCCTGTGACAATGCGCTGTATTTACTGGCTGCTGCGGCTGATTCCATCTAGGATATCGGAGATTCTGGGTATGAAGATTGAATGTCTCAAGCCATTTGATGGACATTACTGTCTCTTTATTCCTATGTGGAAACAAAATGGCGGATATAAAGAACCAATCATGCGTACTATTCACATCGAGAATAAGGAAATGGGAGGTCACCTGATTGCTCTCATTCAGGAACAACAGATAATGGCAATGTCTTACCAATGTTATTTGCCAGAAGAGAAGAAAGGGGCTCTGTTTGCATACCGGTCACAGATTCTACAAAATGACGTTTGGTACTCAGAAAACAGATACAGTGTGGCATCATGGCCGTATATATCCTATCAGTTAAAAGAGATTTGCAGGAGATATGATGTGCGGGATGAAAATGGAGCAGAGTATGTGGTAACTTCGCACCAGTTCCGCCATAATGGGGTTACAGAACGACTGAGGGCAGGATTTACTCTGGCGCAAATTGCGGAGATGACGGCGCACCATGGCACGGCAATGCTTTATGCCTCGTATGCGCATCTAAACCTGTTCCCGGAGACAATCGTGGAGCCAATAGAGTATCAGACAGAGGCAGAGAATCCATATGTGTTGTTTGAAGGAAGGATTCTGAACATGGATTCCGTTACAGAGTCAAGATTGCTTAAAAATATCCGCGCCCACAGGGTACCGGGTGGAGTATGTGCTGATGTCACTCATTGCAGGAGCGGTGTTTGGGAATGCATTAGTTGTAGGGATTTTGTGCCGGAAATGGAGCAGTTGGCATATTTCAAAGAGCAGGCGGCCGATTGGGGAGCTAAAGCGGAGAAATTCAGGAGTGACAGACAGCTGGCAGATAATTTTGTGGCAATAGCTGCAGGGTTTAAGGCCATTGTGAAAAAATTGGAAAGAGGGGACGGGGATGGGAAGGAATAAAGGATTGCCCAAGCAATTAACAGAGAAACAGGAGCTTTTGCGTCAGCAGTCGATCAATAAGGTTTTGAGAGCGATTGAGGAACTGAAGGCGGAGGGAAGAAGCGTGACGATTGCGGCGCTGGTGGAGTTCACAGGGCTTTCTCGGTCTGTATTTTCTAAAGGTCATATCAGGGAACTGCTTGTGGATTATGGATATTCCGGGATAAAGACGCAGGAGCGTAAGAAGAGTACAAAGAAAGAGAAATTGGCGGATATTGTAGCTGAAAAGGATAAAAAGATACAGGAGCTTCGCGCAGAGAAGGAAGAATTGGAAAGGGAGTGTGAGTTACTGCGTGGGAGGTTATTCTTTCTTATGCAAGAGAAAAAATAATATTTTGGATAAAAATCAACATCTAATTTTATATTTTTGTGAAATTGGATGTTGATTTTTATCCAAAATAGTATATACTATAATAGTAAGGGTTTATAGAGAGCAGAATGAGGAGATTAATATGCTGATACAATTTAACTTTAAGAATTTCAAATCATTTCGTGATGAGGTGTCGTTGGATTTGTCAGCGACTAAAATAACAGAACATGAGGATCACGTTGTAGATATCGCAAATGACAAGCTACTCAAGGTAGCTGCGATTTACGGCGCTAATGCAAGCGGTAAGTCAAATGTGTATGATGCGTTTGACTATATGACTTATTATGTGGCAGAATCGTTTAAATTTGGAGATGAGGATGAAAACCGCCGGAAAAAGGAAGCGGATTATATGAAAGTAACTCCGTTTCTATTTGATGATAACAGCCGTAATGAAGAGACTACATTTGAGGTTTTTTATGTAGACAATTCTGAAAATACCGGGAAGATATATCAATATGGATTTTCTCTAAAAGCAGATGAGGTAGTGGAGGAATGGCTATATTCCAAAGCCAAGACAGCAAGAAATAATTATAGAACCGTATTTTACCGCAAAAAAGGCGAAGAGCTGGAAATGAATGGGTTTTCCAAGAGCCATGTGGAGAATATTAAGGCATCATTGAATAAGGAGGCTCTTATTGTCTCCCTGGGAGCAAAGCTGCGTGTTGCAAAACTGAAGAAAGTGAGGGATTGGTTCCTAAACAATGATATTATTGATTTCGGTGATCCGGCAGAAAATTTCTTCCGCTCCAGAGTCCTTCCAGATGGATTTATAGATAGTAAGGAAGTGCAGGAGAACGTGGTAAAGTATTTTGCATCCTTTGATGAGGCAATACAAGATTTTGAAGTGGAAGAGTTACCGCCAGAAGATGAGAAGGATACGAGCAAGAGCTATACGATTGATGCTCTCCATAGAAAGGTGGGCAGTCAGGAAATGGCCTCGATACCGCTGAAACAGGAATCCAGCGGTACACTGAAAATGTTTGCTCTTTACCCATCATTGAAAGATGTTCTGGATAACGGTGGAACATTATTTGTAGATGAACTGAATGCCAGGTTGCATCCATTGCTTGTCCGGAATATTATACTGACCTTTTTATCTCCGGAGATCAACACGCAAAATGCCCAGCTTGTTTTTACTACCCATGATATATGGCAGTTTTCCAATGAACTGCTTCGCAGGGACGAAATTTGGATGGTAAACAAAAACAAGGACGGAGTATCAGAGTTGTATTCCTTGGCTGAATTTAAAGACGAGGACGGTAATAAAGTACGCAGGGACGAGGCTTTGGCAAAGAATTATCTTACAGGAAATTATGGCGCCATTCCGGCATTGAAACCGATGAAGATGCTTACAGGGAGGGCTGCGGATGACGAATAAAAGCGGAGGAAAGCCCAGTGACCGTAGGGCCGGAAAAAGAAGAGACCGGAACAAGCGTGTGGGGATAAGAGTACCAGAATTAGGATATTACCTGATAGTGACAGATACAGAGGAGACAGAAAAGAATTATTTTGAGGGTTTGCGGGATAGTATTCCAGCAGAGCTGAAGGATCGTCTGGTGATAAAGGTAGAAAAGGCTAAGACGGTAGAACTGGTGGAACGGGCACTAGAACTTGCGAATAAGGAGCCGCAGTACCGTATCCCCTGGATTGTATTTGACAGGGATCAGGTAAAGGATTTTGATAACATTATTCAGGCGGCAGAGAAAAGTGGTGTTGGTGCAGGTTGGTCCAATCCTTGCTTTGAAATTTGGATGTATGCCTATTTTGGTGAGATGCCAGCTATACGAGAATCCTATACATGCTGTGACCGGTTTGCGGATAAATTTGAGAAGGTTACAGGGCAGAAATATCTTAAGAAGGATAAGGATATTTACCGCAAGCTGGTACAGTATGGGGCAGAGGAAAATGCAATTCAGATAGCGGAACGTTGCTATAAGAAATGTCTGGATGATGGAAGGGAAAAGCCATCGGAGATGTGGCCAGCGTGTATGGTACAGCGGCTGGTAGAGGAAATACAACAAAAAGTGTTAAAAAGATAATATATGGAGGATTTCATTGAAGCACTATTTTATTAGCCATTATAAAAATTTGAAGTATACTAAGGACTGTAAAAAGCATAGGGGATTACGGAATGCGCAGGTAGGTGCTATTCATGCAATTTCTTCGTTTTTTACTTTAAACAAATCAAAAACTGCTATAGTAGTAATGCCCACAGGTTCTGGTAAAACGGCAGTTTTAATGATGACGCCATATGTTCTATTGAAGAAAAAAGTTTTAGTTGTTACTCCGAGTAAAATGGTTAGAGGACAAATTTCTGAAGATTTTAGTCTTTTGAATACATTGTGTAAAGCTAACGTTTTTCAAAAAACGATGGCAAAACCTAAAGTATATGAAATGGAGCATAAGTATACAGAAGAAAAATTTGAAAAAATAATGGCTGCAGATGTTATTATAGCAACGCCAACGTGTGCATTAAGTTTAAGCGTGGAGAAGGCTATAAGAGAGAGTATAGATCTGGTATTGATAGATGAAGCACATCATTCCCCTGCCACAACCTGGGAACAAATACTTGTAAATTTAAAACATGCTACGCATATTTTATTTACCGCAACTCCATTTAGACTTGATAAAAAGGAAATCAAGGGCGAGATTATATATAATTATCCATTATCATTGGCTTACAGTGATGGAATATTTGGAGAAATTCAATATATTCCTATTGAATGTAAATGTGGTGATAATAAAGATATTAAAATTGCAAAAATGGCAGAACAGGTATTTTTATCGGACAGGGAAAAGGGATTGAATCACTATTTAATGATAAGAACTAATTCCAAATTAGATGCGTTAAAATTAGAACAATTATATGCCGAGAATACCGAGCTAAAGTTAAGAAGAATAGATAGTTCAATGTCAAATTCGATTGTTAAAAAATGTATAGAAGAACTCAAAAACGAAAAGCTGGACGGAATAATATGTGTTGATATGTTAGGCGAAGGATTTGATTTTCCAAATCTTAAAATTGCAGCAATACATTCCCCGCACAAGTCATTAGCAAGTACGCTTCAATTTATTGGTAGATTTGCCAGAACAAATGCCTTTAATATTGGAACTGCTAAATTTATAGCATTAAATGATGAAGAGCTGGAAATAGAAAATAATCGTCTTTATGCAAGTGATGCAGTTTGGCAAGATATGATTATAGACATGAGTGAAAGCAAAAGTAATAAGGAGGAGGAAGATAGAAGATATTTTGAAGGATATAAAAAGAATGCGTCACAAGTAGGGGGCGGAGAAGAAATTCCTTTACAGGGAATTAGGCCAAATTGTCATGCAAGAGTATATAAAGTACCTAAATTTAATATAAACGGTGACTTCCCTGAAATTTGTAGAGTTTCAGATCGTATCTATGTTAATGACAAGGATAATACTGTTATAGGGATAGGCGTAGATTTAGGTACTCCTAAATGGTTGATTGGAAATGATAAAATCAATAAAGAGTACATTTTATATATTGTACATTATCAAAAAGATACAGGTTTGCTATTTATATATTCACAATGTAAAAGCGAGGTTCAGTATGAATTAATTGCAAAATCCTTTTCTGAATCTTGCGACAAAATACCAAAGCATAAAATGAACCGTGTGTTAGGGAGATTGAAAGATTTTGAGATATTCAATTCAGGAATGCTAAACCGTTATAGCGAATCAGGCGAGTCATATAGGATTTCTGCAGGTTCAGATGTTAGTAATGCAATTGATCCAAGCACTGGTAAATTATATTCTCCAGGACATGTATTCTGCAAGGCAAATGCAGAAGATAAGAGTATAACAATAGGGTATAGTAGCGGATCAAAAATGTGGAGCAGTGCATATTTAACGATACCAGAATATGTGTCTTGGTGTGATAATAATGGATATAAAATCAGTAATAAAGATATTCAAGTAAAGACTAATACAAATTTTGATTTGCTTCCGATGCCAGAAGAATTAAGAGATTATCCAGATAAAATATTTTTTGTGGATTACAACCCAGATACATATGTGCTGCCGCCTGCTTTGATGATTAATGGTAAAAAGGAATTATATAATACGCTTATAGACTATAAATTGAAAATTGTAAAGATTAAAAGTGATAAAATTAGAATATCGGTTGAAACAGAAGATTCAGAAGAGATTATTGACTGCGATGTACAGGGAAGATATAAATCATTAACAAATAAAATCACAATAAAAAAGGGTAAGGAAAATTTGCGTTTAGATGAATATTTATGTGAATATCCTTTAATTTATAGAACAACCGATGATGTAATGATTATAGGGAGTGAGGTATATCAAGGTAACCCTGATGCAATTTCTTTTAATTTAGAAAATATTGAAGTAGTAGATTGGGACAAATATGGAACAGATGTAAAAGTGGAGGTTAAGAATACTGCAGGAACATCAATTCAGGATATATTAGAGCAGGTGTTAACAAGTGATGAAAGCTACAAATATATCATCTATGATCATACTAAAGGAGAAATAGCAGACTTTATTACAGCAAAGGAAACAGAAAATGATTTTATAATAGAATTGTATCATGTTAAAAAAATGAATGCCGCAAAATACAATAGTAGTGTAGATGATATATACGAGGTAGCTGGGCAAGCGGTAAAATCAATTGTCTGGCTTAAAACTAAGTCAAGGCTATTAAGTAAAATGGAGGAGAGACGTAAAAGCGGGCATTGTGAATTCATTCGGGGACGTTATGATCAATTTAGAAAAGACCTTACGGGAACGGGAAAGCAGTTTGTAGGGAATGTTGTGATTGTGCAACCTTCGTTAAGTAAAGGTATGGGGTTGCCAGATAAAATACAAGAGGTATTAGCGGCGTCATCATATTATATTGAAAAATCTGGCCGAGTTAAAAAAATGCGAATTATGGGAAGTAAATAATGATATCAGGATATGCGTTAAAAGAAAAGTCAAACCATAGCTACAAGGGTGAATCAAAGTGTGAGGGAAAGAATATCATAAAAATATGTCAAACGAATTAAAATGGGAGGTATAGGTTTTATGGCAAAGGCAAGTGCAAAAGAGGAGATTATTTCACTATTACCAGATGATGAAACAATTCCGCGCCCAAGATTGAGCAAATTAATAATCAAAAATTTTCGAACAATAGGAAATACTCCTGTTGAAATTTATTTGGATGATATTGTTGTTCTGGTTGGGGCAAACAACGTAGGAAAGAGTTCAATACTGAGAGCTTACGAAGTTGCAATGAATACAGGTTCAAAGGCAGGGTATCTTACAATTGATGATTTTCCTAATAATATTGTTGACTCAGAGAATCTTCCGGAAATTGAAGTATATACAATAATTTCGGAAAATAAACCTGGTGCTCAATGGATAAAGACACTGCCAAATGGTGAGATGCTTATCAGAGAAAAATGGACATGGAGTAGTCCTGGGGTAGAACCTAAAAGACGAGGATTTGATGTTGATGCCAATGCTTGGGTAGATAAAGTGCCTTGGGGAGCTCCTAATGTGGCAAACGCATATAGACCTAAAGTGCATAGAATTGACGCTTTTGCTTCTCCGGAAACTCAAGAAGCAGAAATAACAGGATTGTTGCACGCTATAATAAAAGATAAATTCAAAAATATTACAAGCCCAGGTAATACATCAGGAAAGACGGATTATGAGATATTACTTGAACAAATTAAAGGATTTCAAAAGACAGTAGCCAAGGCTGTTGATGAAGAAACAGAGAATATTGAAAAAAGCATCAATAAATATTTGGAAGGGGTATTTCACAATTATGTAATTTCTCTTGATGCAAAACCGGAAAGCAATGTCGAAAAGACATATACTCCATTTAAGGAAACACCTGATTTGTTTATGGGACCAGATGGCGGATTTATGTCAAGAATTTCTGCACAAGGTAGTGGTGCTAGAAGAACGTTGATGTGGACAGCGTTGAAGTATATAGCTGAGAATGGAGACAAGGATGGAAGGCCACATGTACTACTATTAGATGAACCAGAACTTTGTCTACATCCCTCAGCGATACGAGATGCGCGTAAGACATTGTATGATTTGCCACAAGTAGGTAATTGGCAGGTTATGGTAACTACTCATTCGCCTATTTTTATTGATCTATCAAGAGATAATACAACAATTATTAGGGTTAGCAGGGATGAAACAGATGAGGTTAAAAGTACTGTTTTATTTAGACCAGAAAATGCAAAATTAAGCGATGATGATAAAGATAATATGAAACTGCTTAATGTATGTGACCCCTATGTTCATGAATTCTTTTTTGGTGGAAGAATAGTGGTTGTGGAAGGGGATACCGAGTATACGGCTTTTTCAAGGTTGAAGCTTTTATATCCTGGTGAATATGACGATGTGCACATAATAAGAGCAAGAGGAAAAGGAGTAATTCCTTCGATAATTAAAATATTAAACCAGTTCACATCTAATTACGGAATATTGCATGATGCTGATACAAAATTGACTCCAAAAGGTACAGGAAATCCAGCGTGGACGGTTAACACAAAGATATTGAGTGAAGTTAATAATAGTTCAGATATAAGCAACACAGTGTTGATTGCCTGTAAAACAAATTTCGAGGATGCACTTTTAAATGTTACTGTAAGTAAGGACAAACCGTACCATACATTAGAAAAAATGAAAACGGATATATCTTTTAGAGAAAAGGTAAAGAGTCTTTTAGATGCATTGCTTGATAATAAGATAGATCCACCAGAACATTGTATTCGTTGGCAGACACTTGATGATATTGAATAATTGTTAATATTAAAAAGCACGATTGAACCTAAAAATTCAGTCGTGTTTTTTATATACACAGAAACAAGAAAGAGAGGGCGATGAATGACAAAAGCAATTTACCAACCAAATTATTGGCACTACCTAACCGGAGATTTTCTTAATCGTGTACATCCAAGGTTCAGAAAAGCTATCAAGATCTTGATGGCTGTGGTGATCGGCGCTTTGCTGCTGGCGGGTCTATACGCATTATTCTCTGAAAATGTGTTACCCACGTTGTCCCGCCGCATTACCGAGATGTTCAACTATGCAGGCTGACAGAAAACGCAGAAAGAAAAAGAAAGAAGGAGGAACTTTATATGCCTACTGTAGACGTAAGAATTACATCCATGTACCCGCCCGGCGAGGTGGGAAGTATCCGGGGGTATGCATCCGCCACCATCGACAGCTGTCTTGCAATCCGGGGAATCAAAGTAGTGGAGGGAGGAGAGCGTGGGCTCTTTGTTTCCATGCCCAGCCGGAAGACAACGGAAGGATATAAGGAAGTGTGTTTTCCGGTAACGGCGGAGTTTCGGGAGCAGCTTCACAATGTAGTGTTATCGTCCTACCAGCAGGCGCTGGAGCAGTCTGTGGCTCAGCAGACCGCGCCTCAGCCGGAAGCGCCGGAACAGGCGGGGGAAGAACCCGGCCTGCAGATGTAGGTGCAGGGAGTCCTGTTTTTCTTTCTGCTGCTGGCCTCCTCCTTTGTGGATCTAAAGCGGCGGGAGATTCCGGACTGGGTGAGCGGCAGTATCGCCGCCCTCACCCTCCTGCATTTCCGGCCGGAATATCTGCTGGGGCTTATCCCGGCGTTGTTTTTTCTGGCAGCGGCAGTAAGAGGAGGATTTGGCGGTGGAGATGTGAAGCTGGCGGCAGCCTGCGGCCTTGTGGTGGGGCTGCCGGCTGCCTTGATGGGAACCATACTGGGACTGTTGCTCCAGCTTCTGTTTCATTTGGGCGCGTTGTGTGTGCTGCCACTTTTTAAAAGGCAGGTGTGGTCTGCATATCCAATGGCTCCGTTCCTGGCCATTGGATACGCTGTCGCTTATTATGTTTAGAAGGAGTAAGGAAATGAAGAAAAAGATTCTTAGTTTGTTAGTGCTGATTGGCTGTGTGAGTGTTTTCTGTCTTCGGTTCAGGAAAAAGGCAGGCTATCTGCAGTGCGGTAAGGGGAATTAATATGGCAGTTGAGAGAGCAAATGCATTTACCATGTATTATGAACCGTTTGAGCTGGAGGGAAAGCGGCTATACGGAACCGGATACACCGTGGATCATGATACGGTCCCGGCAGGTTTATATTGCTACGATGTATGGAATGACGGGATAGAAGATAGTGAGGAACATATCTTCATCAGCCGGAATCCTTTGTCAGAAAATATAAGCGGTGCTGTCATTTCAGACGAATCGATTGACTTTCATGGTGAAAATCAGATGTCGATGAAAGGAATTCAGTTTTTGGATGATGAGCCGTTGGTTTCTTTAGAGCGGCTTCTGGAGCAGAAGGCAGATGGTCCTGTAGCAGCCGAGACAGCTGAATTTTGTATGGTCCAAGGATAGAGTAGAAGGGAGACGGATATGAACTTTTTTAAGAACAGAACAGTGATTGGTTTGCTGTGCATTGTACTGTCCCTGGTAATCTGCTTTGCAATCACGCCGATGTTTAACCGGACGATCAGTGAGAAAACAGAGATTGTCCGGGTTACCAAAAACATCCGGATTGGGGATGAGATCACAAAGGATATGGTGAAACCGGTGGAGGTGGGCGCTTACAACCTGCCGGAGTCTGTTGTGAGAAACATAGATGAAGTGATTGGTAAGTATGCATCGGCGGATATGGCGCCGGGTGACTATATCATCCGTTCCAAGGTGGCGGAGGAACCGGCTGCGGAGAATGCCTATCTTTATAACCTGAATGGGGAAAAACAGGCCATTTCCGTCAGCGTGAAAGCCTTTGCCAATGGGTTATCCGGAAAATTGGTCAGCGGTGACATTGTTTCTGTGATTGCACCGGATTATAGGAAACAGGGTTCTACGGTGATACCGCCGGAACTCCAGTATGTGGAGGTCATTGCAGTAACGGCAAACAGCGGATATGACGCCAATACCGGGGAACGGGGCGATGAGGAGACGGAGAAAGAACTGCCGGGAACCGTGACACTTCTGGTTACGCCGGATCAGGGAAGGGTCCTTGCAGAACTGGAGGCGGACGGGAAGCTGCATTTATCCCTGGTGTACCGGGGAACAAAGGAAAATGCCCGGAAGTTTGTGGAAGCCCAGGAAATCATGCTGGAAGAACTATATCCGCCAGAGGGTGAGGGAACGGAAGAGAATACGGAGAAGGAAAGCGGAACCGAAGAAACAGAAACAGTAGAAGAAGCCGGTGAAGAAACAGTACAAGGAGAGGAGACGGAGGCAACTGCAGGAAGCGAGAGCGGGGTGGAATAAATGCTGAATTTCAAAAAAGGAAGTATTTTCGACCGCTCGGAAAAGGCGCAGGAGGATTTCATGGATGAGCCGGGGAATCAGGTTTTGGCGGTCTGGGGGAGTCCGGGCAGCGGTAAATCTACGGTGGCTGTGAAGCTGGCAAAGTACCTGGCCGGGAAGAAGCGAAACGTCATTCTCCTGACCTGCGATATGACTGCCCCCATGCTGCCCTGTATCTGCCCGCCGGCGGACCTGGAAGGTGAACATTCCCTGGGAAGTGTGCTGGCAGCCGCCCAGGTGACACAATCCTTGGTTCGCCATAATCTGATTACCCATAAAAAGTATGACTATCTGACCCTGATGGGGATGTTGCGGGGAGAGAATGAATATACCTATCCCCCATACAACGCGAAACAGGCAACGGAGCTGATCACGTGTCTTCGGGAAATGGCCCCTTATGTGATTATCGACTGTGGAAGCTACATTGCCAATGATATCCTGTCAGCCATTGCACTGATGGAATCCGATGCAGTCCTTCGATTGGTAAACTGCGATCTGAAGAGCATTAGCTATCTTTCCAGCCAGCTGCCCCTGCTGCGGGATAACAAATGGGATGCGGATAAACAGTACAAGATAGCCAGCAACATCAAGCCCAATGAGGCCAGCGAACATGTGGAGCAGGTGCTTGGAAGCGTGACGTTTAAGCTGCCTTACTCTGCAGAACTGGCGGCGCAGAGTCTGGCCGGTGACCTCTTGGCGGATTTGTCTTTGCGGGAGAGCAGAGGGTTTCGTAAGGCGATTGAAGCAATCAGCAGGGAGGTGTTTGGATGTTAGGGGAAAAGCGCTCCGGGGATATATTTGGGCCGGGACCGAAGCGGGAGACTGGCGGACAGGAGGCAATGGCAGGAGAGGCTGTTAATTCCCCAAAAGTGGAACCGCAGAATGAGCACGAATTAAGGCAGAAAAAAGAACAGGTCGTAATACCCGAAAGGCAGCCAGATTCGGATGGGATGAGTTTAGTAGAAATCGACAGGGCTGAAGAAGAGGCCGGAGAACGGCTGCTCTTTCAGGAATCGCAGGTTCCCCGCGCCCACAATCTGTTCTTTTCCCCACAGGGAGAAGGCCGGGAGTTTACGGATGTTTTAAAAGAAGTGCAGGAGTACATTTCCAGCAAATATTCCACGCTGATCATTGACCAGGAAAGTGGGGATGTGAAGGATCAGATTAAGCGTTATATCACCAAGTATGTGCAAGACTACCGGATTGCAGTTAAGGGGATGGACCGCCAGGAACTGGTGGATACCATTTATACTGAGATGGCGGAGTTCTCCTTCCTCACAAAGTACGTGTTTGGGACAGGGATTGAGGAGATCGACATCAACAGCTGGCGGGATATCGAAGTCCAGTATTCCGGGGGCGTCACGAAGAAACTGACCGAACGATTTGAGAGTCCTCAGCACGCAATCAATGTAATCCGCCGTATGCTTCACACGTCCGGTATGGTTCTGGACAATGCCAGCCCGGCTGTGCTTGGGCATCTGTCCAAGAACATCCGAATTGCAGCCATGAAAACGCCGTTGGTGGATGAGGACGTAGGGATTGCAGCCTCGATTCGTATTGTGAATCCACAATCCATGAAGCAGGAGGATTTTATAAACGGGGGAACGGCCACCCAGCCGATGATGGACTTTTTGACCGAGTGTCTGCGGTATGGGATCTCCATCTGTGTGGCAGGGGCGACAAGCTCAGGAAAGACAACACTGCTTGGATGGCTTTTGACAACCATACCGGATAACAAGCGAATTTACACCATTGAGAGTGGTTCCAGGGAGCTGGCGCTGGTGCGCGAGAAGGAAGGTGCGGTAACGAATTCTGTCATCCATACCCTGACACGGGACAGTGAGAATGAGCGCCAGAGAGTGGATCAGATTGCCTTACTGGACATGGCGCTGCGGTTTAACCCGGATATCATTGTGGTGGGGGAAATGCGCGGGCCGGAGGCCAATGCGGCTCAGGAGGCGGCCAGGACCGGAGTGGCGGTGGTAACCACCATCCATTCCAACAGTTGTGAAGCCACATACCGGCGTATGGTGTCCCTGTGCAAACGGGCGGTGGACATGAGCGATGAGACTCTCCTATCCTATGTGACAGAGGCCTATCCAATCGTGGCATTCTGTAAGCAGCTGGAAAACCGGGAACGGCGTCTGATGGAAATCCAGGAGTGCGAAATCCGACCAGATGGAGCCAGAAGCTACCGGCCGCTGTTCCAGTACAAGATCACGGAAAACCGGGTGGAAGACGGGAAATTCATCATTGAAGGTTACCATGAGCAGGTGCATGCCATATCGGACGGGCTGGCAAAACGGCTGTTGGAGAACGGGATGCCGGGTGAGACGCTGAAGAAGTTGAGGGGAGGTGTGAATGTATGACATTGATGCAGCTTTTAGCCTGTGCCGGTATGATAACCGGTGCTTTTTTAATTCTGGGATTAAAACCGATGGAATTTACAGACGGTCTGTTTGGCTTTTTGATGCAAAAGCCCAGAACGTTAAAGGAGGAAATCAACGAGACCACCAGCCGGAAGAAACCGAGGGTGTTTCGCAGGGAAATCCGTACAGCCCAGGAAATCCTGGCCATGACGGGCCGGGAAAGCCATTTTTCCATGATCTGCGCAGCCAGCCTGTCCTTGTTCTGTGTTGGCGGCTCCCTGGCAATCCTGATGGGGAACTATTTTCTGGCCCCGGTTTTGGCGGTGGGCTTCCTGTTCTTCCCTTTCTGGTATGTGCGCCTGACGGCCGGCCATTACAAGAAGAACGTGGCGGCGGAGCTGGAGACAGCCCTGTCCATCATTACCACAGCGTATTTGAGGAATGAGGATATCCTGACCGCGGTGGAGGAAAACCTGCACTACTTAAATCCGCCGGTCCGCAACGTGTTCCAGGAATTTTCGACCCAGGTGCGGATGGTGAATCCTGATGTGGAAGCCGGGCTGCAGGCACTGAGAGGGCGGATTGAGAACGATGTGTTCGAGGAGTGGTGTAATGCACTGTGCGACTGTCAGTATGACCGCAGCTTAAAGACCACGCTGACGCCGATTGTAAGTAAGCTGTCGGATATGCGGATTGTAAATGCGGAACTGGAGCTGTTGGTGACGGAACCCAGGAAGGAATTTATTACCATGATGATCCTTGTCATTGGAAATATCCCATTGATGTATTTCTTAAACCGCAGCTGGTACGAGACGCTGATGTTTTCCTATATGGGGCAGCTCATTCTGGCAGGAACAGCGGCTCTTATCTTTGTCAGCACGGCATGTGTGATCCGGCTGACTAAACCGCTGGAATACAGGAGGTGACGGGAATGATTGGATTACTGGTCTGTTTTGGCGGACTGCTGGCGGCCGGATTATTTTTCCTGGCAGCGGATTTGCTGCGGTTGCCGTATTTAAAGACATCAAAGGCGATGATTAACACAGGGAGAGAGAACCGAAAGGCAGCAAAGAGCCTGGAAACGTACCTTCTTTCCCTGGCGGTGAAGCTGGCACCTTATATCCATATGGATGAGTACAAAAGGGGGCGGCAGAAGAATATCCTGAAGGCCAGTGGGCTGAATATGGAGCCGGAGGTGTATCAGGCCTATGTTATTTCCAAGGCGGGGCTTGTGTTGCTGGGGGTCATTCCCTGCTTGCTGGTATTCCCGCTGCTGGCCGTGATTGTCGTGGTTTTGGCGGTGATGGTGTATTTCAAGGAACAGGAGCGGGCGGATGAGCTGCTGGCGAAGAAGAGGGGAGAGTTGGAAGGCGAGCTACCCCGGTTTGTGTCAACCATTGAGCAGGAACTGAAGAACAGCCGGGATGTGTTGTCCATTGTGGAGAACTATAAAAAGAACGCCGGGAAAGAGTTTGCCAATGAATTGGAAATCCTGGCAGCGGATATGCGCTCCTCCAGCTATGAGGCAGCGCTCACCCGGTTTGAAGCCAGAATTAACTCTCCCATGCTCTCCGATGTGGTGAGGGGGCTGATTGGCGTGCTTCGCGGTGATGACGGGGCCATGTATTTTCAGATGCTGTCCCATGATTTCAAACAGATGGAGTTGCAGCATCTAAAAAAAGAAGCCCAGAAGATCCCGCCCAAGATCCGGGTGTTTAGCTTCCTCATGCTGGTGTGTTTTATTGTCACTTACCTGGCGATTATCGTATTTGAGATTCTAAAGTCCATGGGAAGTATGTTTTAGAAAAGAAAAAGATGGAGGCGCGAGGACATGAGCAGTGTGGAGAATGAGACAGGAGCGAAAGAAAAAGAAGTTAAATACGGGAGTGGACAAAAATTATCGGGGACAGTGCGGGAGTTTTTGGAGAGACATCCCAAAGAACCGGTGTTTATGATGACGCCCGGCGGATATGTGTATCTGGTCCCGGAGCAGGTTGGGAATCTTTTGGCGGGTGAAGCCGTCTCTGGAAGCCCGTACAGTTGGAGGGAATGTGTCCAGATCAAGGCGGAGGAGCTTCTACAGCAGAAGGTGGAGTCAATGAATCATGCAGATGGCACTTGGTATGTGTTGACGCGGTTAAATGAGCCGGAAGTGATTCCTGCCAGAACCAGTGAGGAGGGAATGGTGTGTCACGTTTAAGGAAGATTCTTGCCGGACGAAGAGGGGAAGGATACATCGATGTGGCGATTTTAATCCTGTGTGTGATGCTGGTACTGGCTCTGTCCGTAAAGATTCTGCCTGTGTTTATCGCAAAACAGCAGCTGGATACCTTTGCGACAGAGCTTTGCCGGGAGGCGGAGATTACTGGCCGGATCGGGAGTGAGACGAACCGAAGGGCGGCTGTCCTCAGAGAAAAGACAGGACTTGATCCCGAAATCCATTGGTCAGCCAGCGGTCGGATTCAACTCAATGAGGAAGTAACGGTGCAGCTGACCTACCGCTATAATCTGGGATTGTTTGGAGGATTTGGTTCCTTCCCCATCACCCTCCGTGCTGCGGCAACCGGAAAGTCTGAGGTGTATTGGAAATGAAAAAATGGCTGGCATGTTTAAAAGATCAACGCGGGACTGCGTTCCCTTTGGTAATCGCTGTGACGCTGGCCTGCCTTTTGATTCTGTGCGGAATCATGGAATTTTTCCGTCTGAGCCTGATTGCCTCCGGGGTGAAGGAAGCCCTGCAGGATGCAGTGGTTGTGGTGGTAAATGACAACTACGCCAATGTCTACCACGGAGTACGGGAAGGATACTCGGGTGGATATTATACGGAAGGATACGGCTTTGAGGAAGCGGTGGATACCGGAGATATTTATTACCACCTGGATGAAACGCTGGGAACACGGCGGGAGGGAGGAAACCGGGTGAAATATACAGGAGGCGTTCTGGAGTATAAAATCACCGGGCTGGACGTTGAAATACGCAATGCGCCTCTGGCACCCTCCGACCCTGCAAATGCCCAGCGGTTTGAAGCAGATGCCGTGGTCTGGCTGGAGGTTCCGGTACGGTTTGCAGGGAAGACATTTCCTTCGATGAAGATGAAACTTAAAGTTCAGGCCGGTTATATTGAAGTATTCTGAAAAATAGGGGAGAAAGAGGGGGAAATGAGAAAAGTCGCTGGACTTTTAGGGAGGGTTACGGTATGTTATGTCGTACAAAGATAAAAGCATGAGGAGGCGTAATCAATGAAACTGAATGAGCGGATGAAGCGGCGGCTGGCTGTCCTTGGTTGCGTGGTCGTGGGAGCTGTATTGATTGCAGCAATCGGCAGCCAATTCAGAGAAGAGGCACAGGGAAGCAATCATGCGGAGGCGCGGACAGAACAGACGGAAGAAGTGACAGTAGCGGAAATACCGACTGAGACAACAGAAGCAGCAACAACAGAGGAAGAAACAGAGCCAACCAAACCGGATATCGTGGTGAGAACCGAACCGGCAACGGAACCTTCCAGGACAGGGACAACGGAGCCAACAGAGGCTCTGCCGGCACAGACGGACCGGACGGAACAGGCCGTGCAGCCGGCTCCAGAAAAACCGACTGCTCCCCCAGAAGAGGTGTTGAAGAATCCTACACAAAAGCCGGATGGAGAGACAGTGGAAGGAACGCCGGAGGCCATACCCCATGAGGAGGTAGTACAGCCCAGCGAGGCGCCCACGCAAGCAGGGGAGCCGCAGTATGGAGACACACAAAACGGAAAGATTTATGTGCCGGGATTTGGCTGGATTGATGAGATTGGGGAAGGGCAGGGAACGGTAGCTGAGGATATGTATGAAAATGGAAATAAGATTGGCATTATGGATTAAAAGGATTGTGACGAGACACCGCTTCGGCGGTGTTTTTTCTTTGAGGATGTGCAGGGATAGGGCAAAGATACTGGCTGTGCTGGCAATGGCCTTGATGCTTATGTCTCCTCTCACTGCATACGCAGTCGGGGAAGGGAATCTGGATGGAGGCGGCGGGTCCATGGGACAGGGAACCTCACAGAACAAGTGGACGCCCGGCATGGAGGGCGTGAGGGTGACGGTCATCCTGGCGGATACCAGGACCCCGGTAACACAGCCCATTGACTTTACCAATAAAAGGCCGACCAATATCCAGCTGCATTTTGGGAAGGTTAGCAAGCTGTCCTATAACAAAGGGACTGCGCTGAGTGCAAGCGGTGAGGCTTATACGTTCATAAATCCGGGACAGTCCCTGCCGCGGATCATCAGCTCCCAGAGTCTTGGCGCGGCCAGTATTGAGGCAATAAAAAGCTATTTTACTGACGAGCAGGTCATCCGCAGCATTGCGAACCTGACAGGAATGGACTTTGAAGTGCTGACAAACGGCAAGTATAAGCTGATGCTGGAACCGATTGCTTATGTTGTGTTTCAGGGGGTGAACGTGGCAATGACTGCCACGGAAGCTGCCCTGTATGATCAGACGGTAAACGGCGCTATGCGGGCAATGCTTCCTACGGTTGCATTTCAAAATCTGCCGCTATCCATGTTTTTGGAGACTGCAGATTTAGGATATCCTGCCTGGAGCGGACCAAAGTCTGGTGTGCGTTCCAACCAGGAAATCATCACGTCCCTTGGTCTGGGAATTGTGCGTTTTAATGAGATAACCACGCCGCCAGCCGTGGATGCTTTTGACTATGAGTACCGGGTGAATACGGAAGTTATCACCGCTGTGACTGTAAGGGGAGGCCAGTCGGATCCGGACCACCCGGTCTCAGTAACCTTTCGGGTGGCCGGAAAGACGATGCGCGTGGATCACGTATATTATCCGGAGGGGGACAGTCAGATTGCCTGGATTCGCTGGACCACACCTTCCACACCGCAGACCATGACCATACATGTCACGGTTTCCGGCGGGGGAAGGACCGACAAAAATACGATTACAGCTAATATCGTAGACTTGAGTAAGAATCCTCCTCCAGATCCCAATGCGGATGATCGGAATGACGGTTTTACCATCCCGACAGTTCCAGGCAGGGAACAGGTGACGAGAGCCGATTGGGGGGTGTGGAGGCCATGGTGGTATTCCTACTGGGTCTGGCACAGTGGAGATGATGATGACGATGGATATTGGTGCGATCACGGCTGGTGGGAATTTGATTATGACCGTTACCATGCCAGACTAACTGCTGAGATGGAAATCCATCCGGATGAGAAATCCCCGACCGCTTCCGGAAATACACTGAAGTCCGGATATGGCATCCAGGAAATCGTGACAGCAGGGGTGAGCACCAATCAAAGCCATGCGGTGACAGAAGCCCAGAACGCCATCACCTACTTTCCAGAATTTGATTATCAGAGCTACTGGCGTGTACTGGAACGGATGGGGCGGGGATATCAGACCCGGTTTGAGTTTGAGGAGAACCCATTCAGCACCTATGAACGAAGGACACATTTTTTGCCAATCTGGTATCCCGATGGCAGCTATACGCCCTATACATGGCTGATTGACTGCTGGACGCCGGCCGGGATGTTGTCCATGAATCTGACAGATTCGGTCCGGGTGCAAGGGAATCTTTGGCAGGATTGGCATATTTCGCCTCAGAAACCGAGGTAGGGTAACGGTTGTTTTAGAACAGAAAAAAGGTAAATAAAGTGAGGGCCGCAGGATTTCTGTGGCTTTCGCCATATGAAAGGAGAGCCATATGAAAAAGTTTAAATGGATGATTGCACTGATTGTTGTATTACTTCTGACCGCCATGTTTAGCATGACTGCCTTTGCAACCAACACTGGAAATGTAGCAGGCGCAGTGGAAGGCACCTGGAAAGCGGCCTCGTCCCAGATCAAGACGGTGGTTAACAATGTAGTGTTCCCGGCAATCGATCTGGTATTGGCGGTGCTGTTTTTCGTCAAGGTGGCCACTGCCTATATGGATTACCGGAAGCATGGTCAGATTGAGTGGGCACCGGCTGCCATTTTGTTTGCAGGGTTGGTTTTCAGTCTGTTCGCGCCAATGTATGTGTGGCAGATTGTTGGAATCTAAGAAGTGAAATAAGATTTTTTTGGAATAAGAATACGGGAGGAAGATGAATGGGATGTTGGGGAATCACGGCATTTGAGTCGGATGAAGGTCTGGATGCGGTAGAGTTTATTAGGGAGAGTATTCCGGAGGATGGTAAACTGGAACTTGAAACACTGGTGGAAACTTTGAAGCGGGATTCATGGAACGCACCCCCTGAGGTAGAAACGGCAGGGTCCCACACCAGTGTGATGGTGCTGGCAGAACTTATGCTAAAGTTTGTGGACGGAGATGTGAAGAGCCTGGACTCTGAGGAGGACTGGAATAGGGAGGAGCATAAATTTTGTTCAGTCACTTCTTTCACCGCATCCAAGGAAACGGTCCATTGGATTCGGAACTATCTATTTGACACGCTCCATCATGTAAAGAAACATGCCGGATCTCAGACTGAAGATGGCGGGAAATGGGGTGGCTGGTTTGAGGAAAAGAACTGGATTGGCTGGCAGGAGCATATGACAGAATTGGTCAGCCGTCTGGATACACTTCTTGAATCTTCAGAAGCAGAAATAGAGCTGATAACATTACAAAGGCCAAAGTATCAGGAGATGGAAAATAACAGAGAGGCGGAACATCCTTTACAGAATCAATTTGGACTGTGAGACATAATACGGAATGTCGATGGTAGAAAATCAGGAGAAAACGATGGCTTCAAACGACAGACAGGATAAGTTACTGATGGAAACGTGCATTAAGCATTTGATCCAATACGCCGCCACGATCAAAATTAGCCGGGGAGCACAAGGAGATGAGAGCATCGGACGGTTGAGGAAAATAATCGGGGAGATGGAGGCATATTGGAATTTAAGCGACAGAAAGGGTCGCGTAGAGCAGTTTGATAAAACGCTGCGGCGTGCAGTTCAGACGGGAAGGACGAACGGGGTATCAGAGGAACAGAAAATTGCAGCTGTGAATGGATTATACCGTTATGCGAGCGAAATGATTTCCGCACAAGGTGCGGAGGCAGCAGACCGGATTAAAGAGGTCCAATCGGTTATCCGGGAACTGGCAGATGGATGGGGCATGGATAAAGAATAGGCGGCGCATCTTTGTTCTATCATTGGGACTATGGTAGGAAATAAGGAACAGCAGCCATCGGAAACCAGGGAAGAGAGCCGCTTTTTTAAAGACATTTCAACCGTTGCTGAGAAAATGGGATTTGAGGTAAAAGGAGTAAAGAATGGATTGCTGCAGCTGTATCTGGAGGGGAGCCGTGTGGCGCAGGTCGATGAGAGCGGAAGTCTATTGTACCACCCCTATCCAGAAGTATTCAAACTGATGGATGCGATCGAAGCATGGAAGGGCAGAGAAGAAAACCTGCAAATGCAGGATGGACTTCAGATGTAACACAGGCAGGGAGGGGGATGCTTATGAAATCATTAAGCGAATACTTGGCGTATTATGACCCAATGAGGGAGTCCAATGAGCGCTATCTGCCGGAGGATCAGGCAACGCTCCGGTACTCCCGGGTATCTGTTATTGCAGATGGAAAAGTAATAGGAGCCTCCCTCTATCCGGATCACGTATTGGATCTGGCATTTTTAGAAACACCGTTTATGCGACAGCTCTGCCGGGATTATCAATACGCAAGGAAGCTGAAAGTCAGGATTGAGTGTTATGAACACGGTGGAGAGGGAGAAAGTCGGGGACTGGTCGGAGGTGAGTTCACGCTATTCTGCATGGGAGCGCTGGATTTGAAGGTGGTGTCTATCAGGCATATCTGCTTGTGGGAAGAATGACGGATGCCCAGCCTGCAAAAGGGAGTCTGAGGAAATAGGATTAAGAGTAAGAAAGAGGTGATGGTTCGATGTTTATCTGGGACTTTGTAGCGGATACGGTCCTTGGCCAGATCGTGGACTGGATCTATGGCCAGATGATTGGGTTTCTGGGAAATTTTTTCTCGCTCATGGGGCAGATGGGGGCAGAGCTGTTCGAGCTGGAATGGATCCAGGCGATCGTCCTGTTTTTCTCACAGCTTGCCTGGGTGCTCTATGTGGTGGGACTTGTAGTGGCGGTATTTGAATGTGCGATTGAATGCCAGAGCGGCAGGGGAAGCGTCCGTGATACGGCGCTGAATGCATTAAAAGGTTTTATGGCGGCCAGCCTTTTCTCCGTTGTGCCGGTAGAACTTTACAAATTCAGTGTGTCCCTCCAGGGAGAGATTACCAGAGGAATCACCGGGCTGGGTGGTGATTTTGGTTCCATGGCAGGGAACATCATTGACAGCCTGAAGAATTCAGGAACCCTGCAGGATGCAATGGTCAGCGGGGTGTTCGGTGGAATCAATACAATCACGAATCCGATCCTGATGATTTTTATCCTGTTTATGATGGGGTATTCCACCATCAAAGTGTTTTTTGCCAACCTGAAACGGGGCGGGATCCTGCTGATTCAGATTGCGGTGGGAAGTCTGTACCTGTTCAGTGTTCCAAGAGGATATATGGATGGCTTTACGAACTGGTGCAAGCAGGTAATCGGTATCTGTCTGACTGCCTTTTTACAGGCCACGATGCTGATTGCCGGCCTGATGGTGCTGAGCAAGAACGCCCTTCTGGGACTGGGGATCATGCTGGCGGCAGGGGAGGTGCCGAGGATTGCCGGACAGTTTGGGCTGGATACCAGTACCAGGGCGAACCTGATGAGCAGTGTGTATGCAGCCCAGAGCGCGGTAAACCTGACCAGGACCATTGTACAGGCAGCGGTGAAATAGGAGGGACGGATTGGAGACCAGGATGATTTATATCTGTTCCCCCTATGCGGGGAATACAGAAGAAAATACAGCATTTGCAAGACAGGCATGCGGTTATGCCATCCGGCAGGGAGCGGTTCCTCTGGCTCCGCACCTGTTATATCCCCAGATACTAAATGATTCCGTGCCGGAAGAACGGGAAATAGGAATCCGTCTTGGGCTGGATATATTGGAGCGGTGTGAGGAACTTTGGATATGCGGTGACCGGATGTCGGCAGGAATGAAGCGGGAAACAGCGTATGCCAAAGCCAGGGGGATTCCGGTGCGCCGGATCCCTGTATGTGAGATCATGGGGAATCAAACGGTTCAGGAGCTGGGGAAAGGCATAAGGGAAGGGCCGGAAACCAGCCAATCGTACCAGAAGAATGTTCAGCTTGGGATGTAACCGCGGGAAGGAGGTGGAGTTCTTGCACTTATATTTTCATACCAACACAGAGATGGCACTGTATTACATTAAGGCGTTATTGCGGGATGGGGATGAGCATCCCATGTCGGAAATCTATGATTATGTGATGGAAAACTGTAAAGGCCATGCCGTGATGGGGGAGCCGATGCGCGCAACGGTCATATCTTCGGCCCTCTGGCGGCTGGCGAATACGGACGGAAGCGGTTACTGCCGTCTGAGAAGAGGCGTGTATCAGATGGGAGACCCAAAGAAAACTATGAGGGAGACGCCGTCCCTTTATGAACGGGCCATTCGGATTGTAAGCAGGGCGGAGCGGGAGCTGGCCGGCAGTTTCTATGTAAATCTGGATCAGGGAATGGACTTGAAAACATCCATCGAGGCCCAGAAAGCAGGCCGTGAGGTCCTTGACAAGCTGGGGCAGATTAAGGCGGAACTGGCGGCCATGCAGCAGGAATTTACAAATGAAAAGGAGTGTGGACAGGACCAGACGTCCGGTATGTCCATGGAACTGTAGGAGGTGGAGGATGTATATTTACCCGGAACATTTGAAGGCAAGGGCTGTCATGTGGCTGTGGCAGCTTCGGGATCTGACCGTGATTGGGGTAGGAGTTTTGTTTTCTGTGCTTGCGGCGGTCCAGACTGGGGTGATTATCCCGGCGCTTATTACGGCTGCCTATGCCTTTTTGACCATCCGTTTTGAGGATACCAGTATCCTGGATTTTATCAGCTATGCCTGCGCTTATTTTTTCAGGCAGCAATTTTTTGAATGGAGGATGACCAGATGAGCAGAAAAGGGAAACGGGAAGGAAAGACAACAGCCAAACAAAGGCTCTCCACCAGGCAGCTGATGAACACCAGGAGGATTACGGAGTACAGCCTGGAGACCTATGACGGCGATGAGCTGGTGTACTTTATGATCCGGCCTACCAATCTGTCAGTTCTTTCAGAATCCAGTGTAGGAGCGAGGGTGTATGCTCTGATGAATGTGCTGAAGGGTGTGGCGGAGATTGAGATGCTATGCTTAAACAGCCGGGAGAATTTTGAGGAGAACAAGGGATTTTTGCGCAGGCGGGCGGAAGAAGAACGCAATCCGGTCATCCGCCAGTTGCTGGAGCGGGATCAGATTTTCTTAGACCGGATTCAGGTACAGATGGCAACGGCCCGTGAATTTTTAATCCTGATCCGTCTTCGGAACCAGAAGGGAAAGGATGTGTTTTCGTATCTGGACCGCATTGAAAAGTCCCTGAAGGAACAAGGATTTGATTCCAGGCGGGCGGATGAGGAAGATATCAAACGGATTCTGGCGGTGTATTATGAGCAGAACGTGACTAGTGAGAAGTTCGAGGATTTTGACGGGGCTCGGTGGATCATTCCTGATGATTAAATGCAGGAGGCTGAAGAAACTTCAATAGGAATTGTAAAGCCAGCCTTGATGGGAACAGTAAATTGGTGGTTACGATTTAATCAAACTGTGGTATACTGTAAAAAAGATGCAATCATTATGAGAAGGAAGGAGTGGATTGCTTGAATTACCCGGAATTATTGAGAAAAAGGGATTTATACCAGTCTGGCAGGGCGTCCATCCCGGAGCTGACGCTGCAGTCCTACGAGCAGGCGTTTGAGATAGAATATACCCATAACTCTACCGCTATTGAGGGAAATACCCTGACCCTTATGGAGACAAAGGTGCTCTTAGAGGATGGGATTACCATAGGCGGGAAGAGGCTGAGGGAGATTTATGAGACTGTCAACCACCAGAAGGCATACCGCTATGTGAAGGAGTGTATCGCAAAGGAACAGCCTTTGGATGAAAAAATCATTAAGGAAATCCATGCACTGTTGATGGAGAATATTTTTGTGGGAGGGATTTACCGGAACGTAGACGTGTACATTTCCGGAGCGCAGCATACCCCGCCATCACCTGGTGAGATGTACCGGCAGGTCAAAGATTTTTATGCCGACCTCACATGGAAGGGGAAAGAAATGAACCCCATTGAGCTGGCGGCATGGACCCACGCTGAGTTTGTGCGTATCCATCCTTTCCCGGATGGCAATGGGAGGACCTCGCGCCTGATTATGAACTATCAGCTTTTAGCAAACGGATTCCCTGCCGTGTCTATCGCAAAAGAGAGCCGGCTGGATTATTTCAATGCCCTGGAAGCCTATGCGGTAGAGGGAAATCTGGCCCCATTTGCAGAAATGGTTGCAGACCTGGTCGACCACCAGATGGACCGTTACCTGGGCATGATAGTACCTTCGCAGAACATGCAGCAAAATCCAAGGATGTAACAACAGAAGAACGAAAACGGCATGACGCCGGATGCAGAGATGTGTCCGGCGCTTTTTTTGCGCCAAAATCAAGGAGGGAGAACGTTGAAACATGCAAAAACCGCCCCGGAGGCGGAAAAGGAGGATGTGCGCATCCAGGAATTTCTGGATATGATTGCGCCCTCCGTCATGAAGTTTGAAACTGACTACTTCATCTGCGGAAACACATACCGATGTGTGTGGGCACTGAGGGAGTACCCGACTTCCACAGAGGAGCAGGCGATCTTAAAACGGCTGGGGGAAAAGGATGGGGTCACCTTAAAGATTTATACCCGCCATGTCAGTGCGGCGGAGGAGCGGAAAATCATCAGCAATGCCGCCAGCAAGAACCGGCTGAATCAGTCCAGCACCAATGACTTACAGCAGACGGTCCAGGCGGAGAGCAATCTCCAGGATGTGGCGATGATTGTGGCAAGGACCCACCGCAACCGGGAGCCGCTCCTGCATACGGCTGTTTACATGGAACTGACTGCTAATGAATACGACCGCCTGAAGCTGTTACAGACGGAGGTGCTGACCGAGCTGATCCGTTCAAAACTGAACGTGGACCGGCTCCTTCTGCGCCAGCAGCAGGGCTTTCAATGTGTGATGCCAAGCGGGAGAAATGTATTCCGGGATCAGTTTGAGCGGGTTCTACCGGCCAGCAGTGTGGCGAACCTTTATCCCTTTAATTACAGCGGGAAAACGGATCCCCGTGGTTTCTATGTGGGACGGGATAAGTTCGGGAGCAATATCTTGGTGGATTTTAACCAGAGGGCAGACGATAAGACCAACGGTTCCATCCTCATCCTGGGCAACAGCGGACAGGGAAAATCCTATCTGTTAAAGCTGATCCTGTGCAACCTGCGGGAGGCCGGGCTGAATGTCATCTGCCTGGATCCGGAAATGGAATATGAGGATCTGACCAACAATCTTGGGGGCTGCTTCATTGATCTGATGGGCGGCCGTTTTTTGATCAATCCCCTGGAGCCAAAGGTGTGGGACGAAGGGGAAGGTCTGGAAGATCCGGATGCGCCGGAAACCTTCCGGATCCGAAGCCGGCTGAGCCAGCATATCAGCTTTTTAAAAGACTTTTTCCGCTCGTATAAGGACTTCACGGACCGGGAGATTGACGTGATTGAGATTATGGTCCAACGCCTCTATGCCAGGTGCGGTCTTACGGATGAGACGGATTTTCAGATGCTGGGATCCAAAGATTATCCTACCCTTTCTGAACTGTACGGGCTGATTGAGGCGGAATATAAAGGGTTTGACAGCGGGGAGCGGCAGCTGTATACCGCAGAGCTGTTGCAGAACATCCTTTTGGGGCTCCACTCCATGTGCAGGGGACCGGAGGCAAAGTTTTTCAACGGTCATACCAATATTACGGATTCCAGCTTCGTCACTTTTGGAGTGAAAGGGGTTCTGCAGGCCAGCCGGAACCTACGTGATGCACTGCTGTTTAATACCCTTTCCTTTATGAGCAACCGGCTTCTGACCGTGGGCAATACAGTGGCGGGACTGGATGAATTTTACCTGTTCCTCTCCAACCTGACGGCAGTGGAGTATGTCCGAAATTTCATGAAACGTGTGAGAAAGAAAAACTCCTCTGTGATTCTTGCCAGTCAGAATCTGGAGGATTTTAATATTGAGGGGATTCGAGAATATACCAAGCCGCTGTTTTCTATTCCCACCCACCAGTTTCTGTTCAATGCAGGGGCTGTGGATGAGAAGTTTTATACGGACACCTTGCAGCTGGAAGCGAGTGAATTCAGACTGATCCGCTATCCACAGCGCGGTGTGTGTCTCTATAAATGCGGGAACGAGCGTTACAACCTGATGGTGACGGCACCGGATTATAAGGCGAAGCTGTTTGGAAAGGCAGGCGGTCGATGAACCAGGAGGTGGTTCCATGGATATGAAACAGCAGCGGTTTGGGATTGAGATCGAGCTGACAGGGATTGCCAGGAAGCGTGGGGCAGAGATTGTAGCCGCTTATTTTGGCACCCAGTCCTACTATGCAGGAACTTATTATGACATCTATGCTGCGCTGGATCCCCAGGGCAGGGAATGGAAGTTCATGAGCGATTCCAGCATTAAACCGGAGAGAAAAGAAGGAAAGAACCGTGTGGGAGCCAGTGACAGCTTCCAGACTGAAATGGTGAGTCCCATCTGCCGGTATGAGGATATCGAGACCATACAGGAATTGGTGCGGAAGCTGCGGGAGGCGGGAGCCCTGGCGAATTCCAGCTGCGGGATCCATGTGCATATCGATGCTTCGCCGTTTGACGCAAGGACCCTCCGCAACATCACCAACATCATGGCGGCAAAGGAGGATTTAATCTATAAGGCTTTGCAGGTATCGGTGGCCAGACAGAACCGCTGGTGTAAGCCAGTGGAGGAGCGGTTTCTGGAGGAACTCAACCAGAAGAAACCGGGGACTCTGGAGGAAGTGAGGCAGATCTGGTACAACGGAGCCAGCCGGCAGCGGGAGCATTATAATAACAGCCGTTATCATTGCCTGAACCTGCATAGTGTATTTCAGAAAGGAACCATTGAGTTCAGGCTGTTTAATGGGACCACTCATGCAGGTAAAATCAAGGCATACATCCAACTTTGTCTGGCCATCGGGGCCCAGGCTCTCAACCAGACCAATGCCAGCCGGAGGAAAACACAGACAACCAATGAGAAATATACGTTCCGGACCTGGCTGTTGCGGTTGGGATTAAACGGGGATGAGTTTAAGACGGCGCGGCTCCACCTGCTGAAACATTTGGATGGCTGTATTGCCTGGAAGGATCCGGCCCAGGCCGAGACGCAGAAGGAGCGGCTTCGTATGAAACGGGAGAAGGAGCTGCAGATGCAGGAAGGGCGAGTCCCCGCAATAGAATCAGAAACCAGAGAACAGGAAGAAACCATGCATGTGGAAGCCGAGGCACAGTCCCCGGCCTTTTCTATGATGACAGGAATGTAAAGGAGAAACAGGGATGGCAAGAAGGACAGGAAAAAAAGCAGTACAAGACCGGCTGTATATTGCGTATGGCAGCAATTTAAATCTTCCGCAGATGGAGCAGCGCTGCCCGTATGCAAAAGTGGTAGGGGCCAGTGAAATTAAAAATTATGAATTGTTATTCCGCGGTGTTGCCACCGTGGAGCCAAAGGAAGGGGCGACTGTTCCGGTTCTGTTATGGAAGATTGAGCCCCTTGATGAGGCGGCATTGGATCGGTATGAGGGCTGGCCTCATCTGTACCGGAAGGAGATGATGGATGTGGAACTGGAAGGAAAAAATGTTTCTGCCATGGTTTACGTGATGAATGACGTGCGCTCCCTTGGGATGCCTTCGGAAGTTTATTACAGGATAATTGAGGAGGGATACCATAGCATCGGATTTGATACGGCTGTGCTGGAACATGCCCTGGCGCGGACGGAGGAGATGATGGAGCAGGAGAATGCCCAGTATCACCAGCAGGGCTTTGACGATATGGATGGTTTTCATTTATAAGTTGAAAAAAGCTGCTCATACAGCGGCAGCTTTTTGCATTAATCATTCTGTTTTTCAGCAAGCGTAATCGTTTTAAGATAGGCACCCAGAAGTTCCTTGAGTTTAGGAATATACTTCCCATCCAGACCGGAAAGCATGTCTGTGATGTCGCTGATATCCGTGGCCTGTTCTGTTCCAAACAGGATATAGTCAGCGGAGAGCCCCAGCACACGGGAGAGCCTTCCAAGCAAAGCAATGGAAAATCCCCGGCCACCGCGCTCAATATCTGAGAGAAAAGAATTGGATATTTCAGAAAGTTCAGCCAGCCGTTCCCGGCTATAGCCAAGAGCTTCCCGCTGGCGGCGGATACGCAGGCCAATTTCCTTTGCGTTGTGTTCAGTCATGTGTTCACCCCGTTTCATACACGATATCAACAGTTTAACCTACTTTATAGTGTATATACAGCGTTCCAATCGGTTGATTAAAAACCGATATTGTGTATAATGGAGAACAGATATAGCGACACATGGTGTAAAGGACAGGCCATATCCCTGCTATCTTAAGGCAAAGAACCAGAGGTGCGGACAGAGAGGAGAGAAAAGATATGGCAGCTCCAGCAGCAATTCTTGCCGTCAAAGCGGCAATCGCTGTAGCAACCGATAAGCGAGGCAGAACGGTGATTGCCTCGGTGGTGGCGGCAGTTCTGCTGCCGTTTATTTTAGTAATTGTAATGTTGTTGAGTATCATGGATGGGGCCAGCTCCCATAATGTATCTGCGGTCGCTCAGGTGTTTTGGGAAGGAGCGATCTCCAGCCAGGTGCCGGAGGAGTACCGGAAATACATCGTGGATATGCAGACCAGCTTCGCCTCCCTGGAGGATTTGATTGCAGATATTGACCATGTAGAGGATCGGGAACTGGATATTGAATGGGTGAAGTCTGTATTTTATGCCATGTATTTTGGCAGCGCGCAGCCGTCACTTCTGGCTCAAAAAGAGTTTGTGGACTGCTTTGTGGAATACGAGGAGCGGGAAGACGGAGATGGTGATTCCTACACAGCGGCCATTCCTATCACGGACCTTGGCACCGTGTATGCCAATATGAGGCAACGTTTAGGTCTAGAAATTGGGGTGGATCAGGAGGCAAATGCTCAGAGAATTTATACGGTAGCTGTCTATGGCCCGGCTGTTCCGGGAGGGATGGCAGCCGGCTCCGCCATGGGGGACGGAAGCTATCAGGCCCTGCTTACGGAGGCAACAAAATACATTGGTTTTCCCTACCGGTGGGGCGGTTCCAATCCACAGACGTCCTTTGATTGCAGCGGCTATATCTGTTGGATTTATACCCAGTCCGGGACCTATCAGCTGCCGCGGACATCTGCTCAGGGAATTTTTGACCAGTGTGCTGTAATCCCCAGAGAGGAAGCGAAGCCAGGGGACCTGGTATTCTTTACAAAAACCTATGCTTCATCCACTCCGGTCAGCCATGTCGGGCTGTACATTGGTGGAAACCAGATGCTGCATTGTGGGGATCCCATCGGTTATGCGAACATTGATTCCAACTATTGGCGCAGCCATTTTTATGCATTTGCACGACTTCCAGCTGCTTAGGTTTGATTGGTTTCAACGAAAATCTTTGGTAATTTTAGGTATCGACTTGTGGCCGGCCATAGGATATGTTGGCTGGTGTAAGGAGGTGAGCGACAATGAGAGAGCTTGCAGAGCAGGCAGAAGAGTTAATGGTGAAGCGTGTTCAGGAACTCCGGGATGAGTTTGGAATGAGCCGGTCCAAGACCTATGACCTGGAGGTGAAAGAGTATGTGGCCAGGATGGACCGGATCCTGCACACACTGTCAGAGGAGGACCGGGAATGGCTGGATAATCAGCTGGTTGACAAGTTCTGCATATCCGAGACGGAATGTCGGGAGTTATACATGAACGGCTTTCGGGATGCCATGCGCCTGATCATGGCGGTAGGACTTTAGAAAACGGAATATGAACCGGAACAGGTACGTTATGGGTAACAGCATGGCGGCCTGTTCTGATTGCGAACATGGATAGAGGAGGGATTGGTTGATACAAGCAGTATTTGAACGTAAGCCGGATTTCCGGCTGCGGGATGTAGTGATTGAAACTGTGATACGTCTGCTGAAGGAGGAGTATGAGCAGTTCTTAAGTAGTCCCTGTGATAGCTATGAGTTTATTGAGAAGAACTCAAAGTCGATGCTTATGGATGAAAAGAACGGTGTATTTTACTGCATGCTGGTGACTGGCGAAGGGTATCGGGACGGTGTGCTTGTGGAGGCAGAAGGCTATCCCTATGCGAGATATGCCTCCTATGTGCCGGATGCGACAGCACTTTGCTATGATTCCCTTTCAAGGGTAAATGGGATTCTGGCCAAAGCGGTGGAAGAGATTGTAGAGGAAGGAACGAACAAGACTACCACTGGCAACTGGATGACAGACCGCTCCAAGGTAGAAACATTATTGGGAGAAGGGCAGTCGGAGAATCCTCGTTTGTGGAAGCTGTTGCAGGATATGCTGCGCGAACGGCAGGAGGTATCTCTCGTTGATTGTGTGGAAGAGGGATTCGATATTTATTATTATCTGGATTTCTGCCCCAACTATATTCCGGAAGAAGGAGAGGCGGCGGTTCAGGAAGCAGGAGCAGATGTAAAGTCCCCACGATTAAAAGATATCCTGTGTACCCATTGGGAGAACATCCATCTGGTGCATACAGAGGTTGATAACGTGCCGCATACCATTGCAGAACTGGATTCAGGGACGTTGACAGAGGCGGGAAAGAAAGTCTGGGCCGATGTTCTGAATGCAAAAGTAGAGCGGGTGTATCAAGGACTTTATGGATTGCAGATGGAATTGTCCGGAGTAAAGCCCGGCCGTCTGGAGGCATTTTCCGGCATGCTTGGAGGTTATTGCAGCGAACAGGAATACGAAACATGGGTGAATGAACCGGAGAGAGAGACGGTCAGTCCACAGCTAAATAATTCATGAAAGGGGAGAGCTGGATGAAAAATACCACATTGACACTGACATTTAATACGGAGCGCCTGGATGCTTTGGCCTATCACATGGGCAAAAAGGAAGCGGATCTGAAGGAGGAGCTGAGCGATTACTTACAGAAGATGTATGAAAAATATGTGCCGCAGACCACCCGGGAGTACCTGGATGATAAGATTGCCAGGGAAGGGGTGGCAAAGCCGGCCAGGCCGAGACGGCAGGCAGAAGAGAGCCATGTGAGAAGCCAGACGGGTCAGAAGATGGGACAGGCGGGCAGTGCATGAGGTATCAGGATAAGCATGGAAATGAGATTACCGAGGGAATGTATCTCCGGTTTGAGGATGGCAGTGTAGAGCAGGTCTATGCCTGGCAGACAGGAGATGAGAGCGATCTTGGGATTAATGCCAGCAATGAAGCCTATCTGCAAGCTCACGGTTTGGGGGAGTTTCCCCAGGAATTATACCCGCTTTCCGAGTTTGACCTGTCGGAAGTGGAGATTTGCGAGCCGGAGATGGAACCCTGGCAGCTTGGCATGATGGGATAGAGCGCCTATTCCGGGAACGTGGGCCTGTATTTGGCCGTTTGTGCCGCTTTGACAGGCGGAGTGGGACTGGGATACCCCTGGCAGGAATGACGGCCTTCCCCGGCCTTTGTGACCGAACGTTATACGGGCAGGCAGATGCAGGTCAGGTTGGGTCGAAAGTGGTGCAGGTTAAAGGGGTTATGCTGCTTTCGCAGCACACCCCCGGAAAACACCGGCCGGCAAAGCCGTCCGGGGATTCTGGTTTGAATACTTTATTGGCAGGGAGAGAAGAAAGTGGTGCTGGTAGAGCCAAAAGATGCAAAGAAAACGCCGATTGCGGGCTTTTTTATGAATACCGAAGGAGGGAAGGCATTGGCGGGCAGGGCAAAGAAACAGCGTATAGGCGTTTATATGGAGAAAGAGCTGGTAGAGCGGGCAGATGAGATGGTGAGCTATGTAGGAGCTCGTTCCCGTAATGAGTTTGTGGCAGAAGCGGTTAAATTTTATATTGGATTTTTGAATTCTAAAAAGGCAGAAAACTATCTGCTCCAGTCCTTATCCTCCGTGCTCACCAGTACCGTACATGACAGTGAAAACCGTCTGGCGCGTATGGATTTTAAGCTTGCAGTGGAGATTTCCAAACTGGCTCATGTGATTGCCTATTCCCATGAGGTAGATGAGGATGCCCTGAAAAAGCTACATCTGAAATGCGTGGATGAGGTGAAGAGAGTCAATGGGGCGGTTGAGTTTGAAGATGCATACAAATATCAAAAACGTGAAGTATAGAGTACAAGAGTAGCCAAAACGATTTATGAATCTTGCGTATGGACAACCGCCCTTATTTTATTTATGGTGTGTCAAAAAGGAGTATAACATGGGAAAAGAACAAATTATGGAAGATGTAGTTCGTGACCTGACGGAACTGGCCCTGCAGGAGCACAGGGAGACGACCGGTGAGGCAGAACAGAAAATGTTAAAACGAGACGCGGATCCAGTACAAGTTATTTGAGTACGAGTGAAGATGGAATGACCGTGTGGGAAAGTGATGACAGCAGTAGAGGATATTACTCTGGGAAAGCTCATATGAGAAATGAAAAAGGATTGGAGCTGGAAAAGTCTCGAAATTTCTCTGCACGGAGTATCTGAATGAATGTTAAATCAGCACCATGATGATATGTACCTTCATTTAGTGTTATAAACTTTAAGACCTGGAAGAGCTGGTTGCTGGAAGAGAATGTGAAAGCATTTATCTCTAATGATTTTTATGTGGATTGTGATTATTATGAAACGGAAGATGAAACCACTATAAAACATGGATTTCAGTTACTGATTTTTTATTGTCCACCCAGAGAGGAAGGATGATGGAGGGAGAACTCCATGCCTAAAATTATTTTTACCAGCCGCTATCTGCGGGATGCCCCGCCGGAGCAGCTTGGGAACTATGTCAAGTACATCGGAACCAGAGAGGGTGTGGAAAAGATTGATGAGAGCAAGGGGCACTTGCCCGCAACCGCGGCGCAGAAGAAGCTGATTGTACAGCTGCTTCGTGATCTGCCGAAGGCAAGGGCGATGCTGGAATATGAAGATTACCGGCTTCATCCAACCAGACGAAACGCCTCTGAATTTATTTCCACGGCCCTGGAATGGAATCTGGATCTGTTGTCGAAACGGGAAAACTATGTGGACTATCTGGCCAACCGTCCCCATGTGGAGCGGATCGGAGAGCATGGACTGTTCACAGATGCAGGGAAGCCGGTGGTGATTGCCAGAGTGCAGGAGGAGGTGAAAGCACATAAGGGGCCGGTGTGGACGCATGTGGTCAGTTTAAAAAGAGAGGACGCGGCGCGGTTGGGCTATGATTCCGGAAAGCAATGGATGGAGCTGCTGCGGTCGAAGCGGGCGATGTTCTGTAAGCAGATGAAAATAGACAGCGAGAACCTGAGATGGTACGCTGCATTCCACAATGAGAGCTACCACCCGCACGTCCATGTGATGGTGTATTCTGCAAAAGATCATGACGGATTCCTGACCGAGCCTGCGATTGAAGCGATGCGCTCCGAGCTGGCTCACGATATTTTCCGCCAGGACTTTGCTAATCTCTATGGAGTGCAGAATGCAGCCCGCGAAGGACTCAAGAAAGAAGCAGAACAGACCGTGAAGCGGCTGATTCAGGAAATCCAGTCAGGAACCTGTCAGAATCAGAAAATAGAAAAACAGATACATCGGCTGTCCAAGCGGTTGCAGAGAACAAATGGAAAAAAGGTGTACGGGTATCTGAAAGCAGACTTGAAACAGATGGTGGACCGAATCGTGGATGAGCTGGAACAGGAACCCCATATCAAGGAACTGTATCAGTCATGGGGAACCGCCCGGGAGAAAATCTGGCAGACCTATTCTGATCAGCCAATACCGCTGGCACCACTCTCCCAGCAAAAAGAACTGAAACGGATTAAAAATATGGTGATTACCGAGGCAATGAAGATCGGGAGTCACCATTTTTTGTTGGAAGAATCATCTGCAGAAGAGACTGATATATGGATCGATAGAGCGGTAACCGAGATGGGTAGCATAGCGGGAGATGAACGAAGAGGAGAATCAGAAAGAAGAGATGCGGCAGATGAACCGGAGGACAATGAACTTCCAGGTGACAATGATATAGATTTCCATGCAGAGTGGAGTGATACCTATAAAGTAGCCTGTCAATGTCTCTATGGAAGCGATGAGAAGGAGCCGGATTTTAAGGAAGCCTTCCGTCTGTTTTCGGGAGAGGCAGAAGAGGGAAATGCACTTGCCATGTTTGATCTGGGACGTATGTATGCAGATGGCCTGGGAAGGGAAGCAGATCCCGCGAAAGCGCATGAATGGTATGGGAAAGCGCTGACTGCATTTGTTGCAGCGGAGCAATGTGCAGAGGAAAGGCAGCGTCCCTATCTACAGTACCGGATTGGAAAAATGTATGCGGCTGGATTGGGATATGAGCTGCCTGTAGTGCCGGATGAAGAAGGCGGGGACGGGAAAGCAGTAAGGGATTATGAAAAAGCGGTTGCGTGGTTTTCCCGTGCAGTGTCGGCCGATCACAAATACGCCCAGTATTCACTTGGAGGTCTCTATTACCGGGGGCAGGGAGTCACACAGAACTACAGTCAAGCATTTAACTTATATCAGAGGTCCGCAGAGCAGGGAAATCCCTATGCCAGTTATGAAATGGCAAAGATGTACCGGGACGGAATTGGAGTTGCCGTTAACGTGGAAAATGCGGAAAGTTGCTTTGAACAGGCATTTTCCGGTTTCTGCAGACTGGAAGCGCAGAGCCATGATGACAAGCTGCAGTACCGCCTGGGGCAGATGCTGCATACAGGAACCGGTACGGTAAAGGATGATAGAGTAGCGGAAGCATACTGGGAACGGGCCGCACAGCTTGGAAATATGAATGCCCAGTATGCATTGGGAAAGCTCTGGCTGGAAAATGGAACAGGAGATCAGAAACAGGCGGTTGCCTGGCTTGAGAAAGCGGCAGAAGCAGAACATGCGTCAGCACAGTATGCTCTCGCAAACATTTATCTGGCAGGCGAAGCCGTTGCCAAAGATGTTACCAAAGCCACGGAGCTGTTTACGAGAGCGGCAAAACAAGGCCATGACTACGCAGCCTACCAGTTGGGCAAACAATTCCTTCAGGGGGAAGAGACAGAAAAAGATGTGGAAGCTGCAATAAAGTGGCTGAAGCAATCCGCCGCTGCAAATAACCAGTACGCCCAGTATTCTCTGGGAAAATTATATCTGGACGGAGAAAAAGTGGAAAAGGATATTAGGACAGCAATCACCTACTTGAAAAAATCCGCTGCCCAGAACAATGCGTTTGCAGAATACCGTCTGGGACGGTTTTACCTGCTGGGGGAGGACGTGGAAGCGGATGTAAAAGAGGCCGTCCAGTGGCTGGAGCAGTCTGCTTCACAGGGAAATCAGTATGCTCAATATGCCCTCGGAAAACTGTACCTGTGCGGACATGAAGTGCCGCGGAATAAGGAGAAAGCCCTTCCGTACTTAGAAGCATCGGCAGCCCAAGGAAATATCTATGCGCAGTTTCTGTTAGATCATTTGGATTCGTTCTATGAGCCGTCTGTTTTTCTTGCGACAACAAGGCTCATGCACCGCCTGGCACAGATGTTTGAAGAAGAAAAATGGAAAGCAGGAGGCAGTTCCATGCAGGTGGAAGGAAAACTCCGTAGTAGAATCCGGGAGAAAAAGAAGGCAATGGGGCATAAATCGGATGATGAAACTCCGCGTCAGAATCTATCATGAGGAGGTATCGGATATGTCATATGTTTATTTCACAGAAGAGCAAAAGGAGCGGGCGAATTCCATCGACCTAGTGGACTTTTTACAGCGCCAGGGAGAAAAAATGCTTCCATCCGGGAGGGACAAACGTTTAAGCAGCGACCACAGCATCACGGTCAGAGGGAACAGTTGGTATGACCATGCGATAGAAAAAGGAGGGCTGGCCATTGATTTTGTAAAATACTTCTATGGGAAAACGTATCCGGATGCAGTGTCGATGCTGCTTGACGGGGAACAGGGGATTCCATACATTCAGAGTCAAAAACAGGAGAAGGAACCATCTGCACCATTTTCGCTTCCGCCAAAGAATCGTGATATGCGCCGGACCTTTGCCTACTTGTTAAAGGTGCGGTATCTGGACAAACAGATCGTAACAGATTTTGCAAAGGCAGACCTGCTGTATGAAAGCCTGGAGGATTCTCAGGACGGAACGAGGCAGTACCATAATGCAATCTTTGTCGGGAGAGATAAGGAGGGAGTGGCCAGGCACGCGCACAAAAAAGGAATCTATACCTACGGTTCGAGCTTCCGGGGAAACTTAACGAGCAGTGATCCGAAGTATAGCTTCCGGTGGGTAGGAACCAGCGATACGCTCTATGTGTTTGAGGCCCCTATTGACTTACTCTCCTATGTTTCCCTACACAAAGAAGGCTGGAAGCAGCATAGCTATGTTGCACTGTGCTGCGTAGGCTCTAAGCCGATCTTTCAATTATTGCAGGATTTTCCGAACATGAAAAAAATATGGCTGTGTCTGGATCATGATATCCCAGGAATGAAAGCGGCAGAACGGATCAAGAAACAGCTTCTGGAAATGGGATATGGAGATACGGAAACGGATTTGTCCCAGTATAAGGACTGGAATGAAGATTTAAAAGCCCTTCATGGGCAGCTTGCGATTCCAGCTGAAGAACTTCCGGGGAATCAGCAGGAAACGAAACAGGAATTATTGAAAATGGAATGAGTCAGTTCCTAACTTTCATCTATCGTACCCGGTTCCAGAAAGGAGGTATCATGGAAACAATTCAGATGGTGCTGCTCATTTGTGCCGGCGCAGGGATGTTTATCCTGATGGGGGTGATCCCGTTGCTTGCGAACAACTATTCTCTGAATGGGATTAAGTCAAAGACGGTAGGGGACGGCCAATATGGCACGGCCAGATTTGCCAGCGAGGCAGAAATCAAACGGACCTTTGCACAGGTTCCCTATGAGCCGGCGTTGTGGCGGCAGGGAAAACATCTGCCCAAGGTACAGGGGATCGTAGTCGGAGGGCTGTTTTCCAGAACCAGAGTGACGGCTTTGGTTGACTCCGGTGACATCCATCTCCTGATGATCGGCGCGGCTGGTGTTGGTAAGACTGCCAACTTTTTATATCCCTGCATTGAGTATGCCTGTGCCAGCGGGATGAGCTGGCTGTGTACGGACACCAAGGGAGATCTGTTCCGCAACTACGCGGGAATAGCTCAGAAGTATTATGGGTATCAGACTTCCATCCTGGACCTGCGCAATCCGGCCTGTTCCGATGGCGATAACATCCTCGGCATGGTGAATAAATACATGGATCTATACTTAGAGAATCCGGAGAATCTGGCTGTGAAAGCCAAGGCAGAGAAATATGCAAAGATCACAGCCAAGACCATCATTAGTTCCGGAGGCGGAGATGCCTCCAGTTATGGACAGAACGCATTTTTCTATGACGCAGCGGAGGGGCTTCTGACAAGTGTGATTTTACTGATCTCCGAATACTGTCCTAAGGAACAGCGTCATATCGTAAGTGTGTTCAAATTAATCCAGGATCTGTTGGCTCCGTCACCGGTAAAAGGGAAGAACCAGTTCCAGCTGCTCATGCAGAAACTGCCAGCCGACCACAAGGCAAAATGGTTTGCCGGCGCGGCACTTAACACAGCGGAACAGGCCATGGCTTCGGTCCTCTCCACCGCTATGTCCAGATTGAATGCATTTCTGGATTCCGAGATGGAGCAGATCCTGTGTTTCGACAGCACGATGGATACGGAGACATTCTGCAATTCCAAGTCAGCTATCTTTATTGTGCTTCCGGAGGAAGACAGTACAAAGTATTTCATGGTAAGCCTATTTTTACAGCAGATTTACCGGGAAATGCTGTCCATTGCAGATGAGCATGGAGGGAAACTTCCGAACCGTGTGGTGATTTTTGGAGATGAGATTGGTACCATTCCCAAGATTGAGTCCTTGGAGATGCTTTTTTCAGCCGGGCGCTCCAGGCGGATCAGTATGGTACCCATCATACAAAGCTTCGCTCAGCTGCAGAAAAACTATGGAAAAGATGGCAGTGAAATTATCGTGGATAACTGTCAGGGGGTTTTATTTGGTGGGTTTGCACCCAACTCGGAAAGTGCGGAGATTCTGTCAAAGGCATTGGGAAATAAAACGGTGTTGTCCGGTTCCATCAGCCGGGGGAAAAATGATCCCAGCCAGAGCCTGCAGATGATTGGGCGTCCGCTCATGACTCCGGATGAACTTAAGTCGCTGCCAAAGGGACACTTTATCCTGGCGAAGACCGGTTGTCATCCGATGCGGGTAGAACTGCGCTTATTTTTTAAATGGGGGATTGAATTTGAGGAAGAATATGAAGTGGAACAGCATGTAGCGCGGCCGGTGTCTTATGCGGATCGGCTGGAAGTGGAGCAGGAGATTATCCGGAGACAATTTGATGAGGATGGTGAGGCTGACTTTGATGAACCGTCAGGAATAGAGGGGACTTCAGGCGGAGGTCTGGCGCATGTACAGATGCCAAAACGGTCGGCAGCCCCAGGAACCAGACAATCACTCCGGACAGACTAAGGGGGGAGGTATATGGGATATTATGATTCTGTCTATTCGGAGGAATTACCACACCGTGCGATTTCGGTGTATATGTATTTAAAAGAGCGGGCAGATAAAAAGAGCCAGTGTTATCCGGCCATGAGCACCATCGCAGAAGAACTGAACCTTTCGAGGAGAACGATTCAGCGGGCGGTTGCAGATTTAGAAAAGGCCGGATTCATTAAAACAGAACAGCGCTTTCGGAGAAAGGGAGGGAAGAGCAGCTTACTATACACCATTTTGAAATGATGGGATTACACCAAGGGGAAAATCTGTCTCCTTGGTGTCTTATGGTATATGCCACAATGACGCATGAAGGGAACATACCATTGCGAGATAGATTATTAAACAGAAAAAAGAATAAGACCATTTAAAAACGCAGCATATTCAGAGGTGACTGGGAAGTAACCATTAAAATAGTGTTTATGCAAAAACAGGATGAGGGAAAAAATAAATAGTAGGCGCTGATCTTGAGGCAAAACAGTAATTGCTCCGCAAAGTGATATATTCCTAAATGCGAGGTGTGACATATGAAAAGAGAAAGAGATTTTGTGGAAAGTCGCAGAAACCGGATTGTGGAGATAATGGAGGAGAAACCGGAAGTTCGGGTAGATGAACTTCCGCAAATACTGGGGGTGTCCTTGATTACAATTAGGAGAGATCTTCAGTATCTGGAGGAATAGAAGCTCCTTGTTCGTAATTATGGAGGAGCTGTGTCAACTATGGCCCCTAAGAATATGAAGGACGAGGTGCAGCTGTACCGCAAGATTATCGCTAGGTATGCGGCAGCCTTTGTGTCAGAAAATGATACAATATTTATCAACACCAGCAGCAATGCACTCCAGATACTGGAGTATGTGGAGTGCAATAATGTGACGGTTATTACCAATAATGGCAAGGCTATAGGGCGGGAATATTGTCGGGGTGTTAATGTGGTACTTACGGGAGGAAAATTGCGCCATCCCAAGGATGCCATGGTGGGGGACTTTACTCTGAGAAATTTGCAGCATGTATATGCAAAGAAAGCGTTTGTGGGATGCTCTGGTATCAGCGCAGAGTTAGGAATGACCACAGAGATATTCAATGACACGGATGAGAAGGCATTCGATGACGCCCTGAACGCCATAAGAGAAAAAGGCATTCAGGTATACCAGGTGCACAAATCTGATTTTTAAGACATCGTGCCACTCCGGATTCAAAGACGGCGATTGGAAAAGAGACATATAATTGAAAAAGCGGTATGTCTCCCCTCTATGAGGAGTGGCATAGCGCTTTTTCAATTGGCTGTCGAACGTTTTTGTTATGAAAAAAGACTGATTACATAAGATTCCTGCTTTAAATGAGAGGTGTTTCATTATCTTCCAATGTCTGCTGATGTGGTGGTAAAAAATTAGGATAAAGCACTTTTGGGTGGAGCTGGAATGATTTTGGTGTGACGCCAGTTATCTTTTTAAAGGTATGAGAAAAATGGGCGTAATCATAGTAGCACAGAGTGGTTGCAACTTCGCTGGGAGAAAGCCCAGCGCGAAGCAGCAGTTTTGCTTCTGAGACCTTCCGCTTATGGATATATTCCATCACACTGATCCCGGTTTCTTTTTTGAATCGGGCACTTAAAGTCGCTTCTGAAACAAAGAAAGATTTACTGATGCCACTTACCTTTAAAACGGTATAAAGATTTAACCCAATATGCTGCATGACTGATTTGACCAAAGGAGAGAAATCCTTGTTAACAAAATGATGCATCAGTTCCGTGAAATGGATAATCGCACAATCCCGAACATATAAAACATCCATTAATTTTTCCTTTTCTTCTATCAGGCGTATGTAGAAATTTCTTAAACGATAGGAATCGGAAATATCATATCCGGATTGGATGGCTAAGGAGGATAATTTCTCCAAAATAATGATGGTATAGTTTTTTTCAGAGCGAAGAGGGGACTGGGCATTGTCTGGAATCACACTGTTGCTTAACTCTGCCAGGCTCTCGCGAAGCTGTTGTGTATCGCCACTTTGAACGAGAGCAAGAATCTGTTCTTCATACCGATAGGTATAGTAGTCTGGCTGGAATGCCCTCCAATCATGTTCTTTTAGTTTTTCCTGTGTTAGTAAAAACTTATTTTTGCAGACCTGTAGATGCAGATCGTCCGAATAAGGACACTCTGAACTGCCACTAAATAAAAAATTCAAATGAATCAGAAAATCCCTAACATCTCCAAGAGAAAAGTAAGGTAAAAGTTCCAAATACTGAGAAAGAAACACCTGTAGGCTTGGGTCTTGCATATAGTCATAAACTCGGTTTTGAATCACTGTATCCGTAAGGCGAGAGGTGGTAAAAGGTCCAATGATAAGAATGGTATCCGAATGGGAATACGTAATAAAAGCCTCATCCAGTATCCCTGAAAAGAGAAAAGTAGAGGAGGAGTCGGAATCACAGTATTGAGTAAAATCATAAGGAAGCACCTGAACCCGGTCGGCCACAAACAGATGCTCCAAATGAAAATCCTGATTGAACACATAGATGGGCAGATGCGATATAACATGAATCGACTTTATTAGTTTGAGTAATTTGTTCTTCATAAAAACTCCCTGATATGGATATCTTTTGTTTGAAATGGATGTATGGTTTGCAAGGGCCTACAAATCGTTTTTCAAATGATTACCAAATCTAAGCATATGGTAGGAAGTGGTTCGAGTTTAGCATAGGTCCCTCGCTAAAATCAAGTTAAGGAAAAATAAAAATATGGAAACATACATAAAAAGGCGATAAATTTACAATCATTTTTTTGCGGATATCGTTATAATGCACCTGTAAAGAAAAGAATCTGACATGACAGGTTTTGTTATGTCGCGTACTAAAAATGTATGGTATGGATTCGCATTGCAAGGGTACATGGGAGGAGGTGAGAAAGAACTCTACATGCAGTTAACAATGACAACAGACTATGCATTGCGTTGCCTGTTATATCTGGCGGGCAAAGAGGGAGTGTCCAGTTCACCGGAAATAGGAAAAACGGTGGGAATTAACAATATATTTGTCCAAAAAGTATTACGTGTTTTGCGCGATGCTGGATTCGTTTCCAGTTTACAGGGAGGGACGGGCGGATACAGGCTGGCGAAGAAGCCAGAAGAAATTGTACTGCTTGATATTATCCTGCTGTTTGAAAAGACGATGAAAATCAATCGCTGTCTGGAAGCGGAAGGGTGTTGTGAACGATGTGAAACGTGTCCCATGCATGTTTATTATGCAGAAGTACAAAAGACATTGGAAGGTTATTTTGGACAAGATACTCTACAGGATGTGATAAACCATGGAAAAATAAAAAGAAAGGAGATGATAGATGATGCAAAAGAAAAAGAATATAGAAAGCACTCTATGTAAATTTTTTTTGGGTGGGGGGGGGGAGCCGCTACTAAGATCATACATACGGACAGGCCCATAATAAATAGTCATTTAATATAAAGAAAGAGGATATAAAAAGTATGAAGAACAGTCTGGAACAAAAAAGACGAAGATTTAAAAAAACAGGGCGGCAGGCATGTGCATTTGCATTAAGTCTTGCGGTGATGGTGCCCTCTATGGGATTGCCATCTTACGCTGCTGTGCCATACAGAAGTAATGGTGTCAGCATCGGAGATAAGGGGATGGACACAAGCAGTCATTTCACGGCAAATGGAATTGAAGAATCAAAGCTTCGATATGCGACAACTACTTTTGATAAAGTGGAGGCAGATGGAACGATTCATTTAATACATAGTAAGTGGATTGTGACAAACGGAGCGTCAGAATTTGCAACCGATGCCTCCAACCAATTTGCGGGAAAGTATATTCTGACTTTTTCTAATGATCAGTTTTACAAACAAATTGACCGTGTGACGATTGATGATACCAGTATGGAAAAGGTTGATGACGGAGCCCTTTGGATGATTCCGGCTGTAGGAAACCTTAGCACAGGTTTGATTGGGGTTAACACAAATCACGATATAAAAATTACGTTAAAGAATGGACAGACTTTAGAAGGACTTGGGTTGGCAGATAAAGAAGTTTCATTTAATAGCTTGTGGATTAAAAAAAATGGAGCGATTGCTGAAGAAAGTGTTAGCAATGGATTTATCCTACAGAATAATCCGAATGTAAAAAATGAAAAGAAGACTGGTTTTACTAATGGTCGAGTGTCCCAAAGAGTAGTGTTTGATGCGCAAACAATGTCCTTGAAATCAGTTCATACATTTAAACCGAATGAGAATTACCTTCAGACGGATTACAACTGGGTTGTTTATGTAAAGGAACACATACCTGTAGAACTGTTACGGTATATTGATAGAAATGAGGTTTATATCTACTGCTCCGATTCTCGGGGGGTAGTCCAGAACGGCCGAAAAATATTCAGGGTAACCATTGACGATGCGGGAAATATTGATACCAGCGAGGTTCCGGAATTAAGCATTGTGGGAAATGATACCAGTACACAATTGAACGCGGCAAGAGCTAATACGAATGAAATCTTTTGGGGAACATTGGGACAGAGCAGAAGTTATACTATTTCCTACAAACTGCGGAATGATGTGACATTAGAGCAGTTTGCAAGAGAGATGAATGATTATGTTACTGCTAAAAATGCTCGAGTGCTGTTTGAGCATTGGATGGAGGCAGATTATCTGAATGCTAGGGATGGAGGAGCAACACCTCAGCAATTGCAAGATTCCTATACGAATGCCTATTTGGATACAAACGATACGGACAAGGATGGGTTGTTTGATTTTGTTGAATGGCAGACAGGAACCGATACTCGAAACGTGGATACGGATGGAGATGGTGTTCCGGATGGTAAAGAATTTATGGAAGATAAGACGAACCCTAGTGATGCCAAGGATTATCTGGTTTCTGTTCCGACTACTAATATGACCTCCTGTGACCCGACAAAAGCTGTCACAATCACTGGAACTGTTCCAAAACCATTGCAAAAGGATCCGGCAGATGAAACAAAGCTGATTGATATTACAAGTCAAGATGCCGGTGATGCGATTGTTAAACTTCAGGGATATGATGATGCATCAAAGAGCTATACGCAGGAAGAATATGGTACAGTAAAGATTCCTTTTGCTGATCTTGTAAAGGGTGAATTCACCATGAGTGTTCCTGCAAATACGGTTCCAGAAGGAACGAAAGTGGTGCTGGTAGCATACAGTCCTAATGGCCTGAATCCTGCCATGGGAACTCCTTTTGAGTTTAAACGAAGCGATGCTGAAATTTACGAAGCGACCGGGGGAGTTTTGGATAAGGAATATGGTGAAACGGCCACGGCAGACGAGATTGTAGGAAAGGTAACGACAACAGCGCCTGATGATAAAGTGAAAACCAAGGAAGTAGTGGGAATCATTCCGACAACGGGCAAGGACCAGAAGGTAAAAGTAAAGGTAACCTATGCGGACGACAGCTTTGACGAAGCGGAAGTGACAGTGAATTATGGAACTGCATCCGAAAAGTACACTCCTGTGGGCCAGGAAGTAACGGTAGAAAAGGGTGGAACACCAGAAGCGTCCGAGGGAATCAAGAACAAGACAGACCTTCCGACAGGAACAACCTATGAATGGAAACAGCCGGTTGATACAACGACTCCGGGAACGCAAAAGGGTACCGTCATAGTTACATATCCGGATCAGAGCACGGATGAGGTAGAGGTAGATGTCCAGGTTAAGGATACAAAAACAGATGCCCAGACATACGAAGCGACCGGAGGCGTTCTGGATAAGGAATATGGTGAAACAGCCACGGCAGACGAGATTGTAGGAAAGGTAACGACAACAGCGCCTGATGATAAAGTGAAAACCAAGGAAGTAGTGGGAATCATTCCGACAACGGGCAAGGACCAGAAGGTAAAAGTAAAGGTAACCTATGCGGACGACAGCTTTGACGAAGCGGAAGTGACAGTGAATTATGGAACTGCATCCGAAAAGTACACTCCTGTGGGCCAGGAAGTAACGGTAGAAAAGGGTGGAACACCAGAAGCGTCCGAGGGAATCAAGAACAAGACAGACCTTCCGACAGGAACAACCTATGAATGGAAACAGCCGGTTGATACAACGACTCCGGGAACGCAAAAGGGTACCGTCATAGTTACATATCCGGATCAGAGCACGGATGAGGTAGAGGTAGATGTCCAGGTTAAGGATACAAAAACAGATGCCCAGACATACGAAGCGACCGGAGGCGTTCTGGATAAGGAATATGGTGAAACAGCCACGGCAGACGAGATTGTAGGAAAGGTAACGACAACAGCGCCTGATGATAAAGTGAAAACCAAGGAAGTAGTGGGAATCATTCCGACAACGGGCAAGGACCAGAAGGTAAAAGTAAAGGTAACCTATGCGGACGACAGCTTTGACGAAGCGGAAGTGACAGTGAATTATGGAACTGCATCCGAAAAGTACACTCCTGTGGGCCAGGAAGTAACGGTAGAAAAGGGTGGAACACCAGAAGCGTCCGAGGGAATCAAGAACAAGACAGACCTTCCGACAGGAACAACCTATGAATGGAAACAGCCGGTTGATACAACGACTCCGGGAACGCAAAAGGGTACCGTCATAGTTACATATCCGGATCAGAGCACGGATGAGGTAGAGGTAGATGTCCAGGTTAAGGATACAAAAACAGATGCCCAGACATACGAAGCGACCGGAGGCGTTCTGGATAAGGAATATGGTGAAACAGCCACGGCAGACGAGATTGTAGGAAAGGTAACGACAACAGCGCCTGATGATAAAGTGAAAACCAAGGAAGTAGTGGGAATCATTCCGACAACGGGCAAGGACCAGAAGGTAAAAGTAAAGGTAACCTATGCGGACGACAGCTTTGACGAAGCGGAAGTGACAGTGAATTATGGAAGCGCGGCCGATAAGTATGATCCGGAGATAGAAGATGAGACCGTCAAAATAGGGGATGCTATTGACCTCACAGATAATGTGACTAACCTGGATGAACTACCGTCTGGAACAAAAGTAAAGGATGTAACGGACACGCCTATTGACACGTCTGTTCCGGGGGAGCACACAGGAAAGGTAGAAATTACCTATCCAGATGGAAGCAAGGAAGTCGTAGAGATTCCGGTGAAAGTTGTTGATAAGACAGATGCAGAACGATACAAACCTGTGACAGAGCGTGAGTTGATTGAAGAAGGGCAGACCTATGATTTAACGGACAATGTAAAAAATATAGGCAGCCTTCCAACAGGAACTACGGTAGAAGATGTAACACCAGAAGGAGATATTGATCCGGATACTCCTGGAAATTACACAGGAATTATAAAAGTAATATATCCGGATGGCTCCAGTGAGACCGTAAAAGTTAAGGTAAAAGTTAAGAAAAGGAAGCCTGATGCGAAGAAATATGATCCCGAAGTTGTACCAGAAATAATCTACGCAGGTGAACTAGCTGATTTGACGGATAATGTGGTAAATCTGGAAGATGAACTGCCAGAAGGTACGATTGTAACTGACATTACAGAGTATGGAGAAGATGGGGTAAACCTGGATAGACCTGGTAAATATAAAGGAAGAATTGAAATTGAATATCCAGACGGCTCTACAAAAGAACTAACAGTACCTATACGCGTTTTGAAAGATGCAGACACAGCAACGCCTAGTGAACCTGGTAAAGCAACACCTAGCGAACCGGATAAGGCGACAGATAGTGAGGCAGAAAAGACAGATGCCAGTAAGTATAAACCCAAGCCAAATCCGATTGTTATAGACCAGGGAGAAACATTTGAACCGGAGGAGGGAATTAAAAATAAGAATGAACTTCCGGAGGGTACAGAGTACAGCGATGAGACCCCTGACAATGTGGATACATCAAAAGATTATACAGCTATCATTGTTGTGACGTATCCAGATGGTTCCGAGGACAAAGTAAAGGTTCCGGTAACGGTACGTCCGGGTGAGTCAGAAAAGACAGATGCTGATAAGTATGATCCGGAGCCAAATCCTATCGTGATAGATAAAGGAGATACGTTTGAACCGGAAGATGCTATAAAAAATAAAGATGAACTTCCGGAAGGCACAGACTACCGTGATGAAACTCCTGACAATGTTGACAAAACAAAGGATTATACGGCTATTATTGTTGTGACGTATCCAGACGGTTCGGAGGATAAAGTAAAGGTTCCGGTAACCGTAAAACCAGGAACATCCGGTTCAGGTAGTTCGGGCAGTGGAAGTTCTGGTGGAAGTTCTGGTGGAGGTTCTAGAGGAGGCTCTGGTTCCAATAGTAGTCATGTGAGCAATGACAGAATTTATGAGAACCCTGACATGAGCGTGACTACTGGCTCCGTTCGGGGAACATGGACCCTGGTGGATGCACAGACCCATAAATGGACCTATACAACGTCCTCCGGCGTAATGGCGAAGAATGGTTGGATGTTCGTTGGAAATCCATATGCAAAGGATGAGGAAGGAAGATTCAACTGGTTTAAGTTTGATGCAAATGGAATCATGGAGTTTGGCTGGATTAAGAGCCAGAATGGAAAGTGGTATCATACTCACGCAGTGTCAGACGGAAATCTTGGTATTCTTCATAAGGGTTGGTACAATGAGCCAATGGATGGAAAGCGGTATTACCTGGATGAAAAAACCGGAGCAATGCTTGATGGTTGGGTTGCCTTGTCAGGTAAGTACTACTATTTTACAGAAGCTCCTCTGGTTCCGGAACAGACCTATTTCCAGAAAGAAAACGGTTTTTGGTATTATGACGATAATAATAGAAGGCCTTACGGTTCTATGTATCAGAATGAGTTGACACCAGACAATTACTTTGTAGATCATAACGGTGTCTGGGATGGAAAAAATCATTAAAAACCATCCGTTTCAGATGTGAGATTTTATCGGGGGTGCTGCTATCAGTGGCATCCCCTATGCTTTTATAAGAAATAGGAGATGAGTGAGAAACAATGTTGTTTCTGTAACTGGTAGAGTAGAGAAGTGCGGGGGAAGAAACGTGTTTCCATGGTTAAACAGAGGCTGTTTTTATATTGCCGTATTATCGGGGAATAGTAATGTCCTTTGGGATTACAGGTATATGCTTTGCAATTTTGCGGAGTGTAATCATCACAAAATCGGGGTAGTCCTAACAACAAGCAAGGGAGCACTGCTTCAGAGCATTAGGTTTTTTAGCAGAAAGCCTGACTTTATTATCGTAGCAGATCCACTGAATAAATATCAATATCGAATGTTTATCGAGCAGTTGGAACGGCGTAAAAGCCGTGCAAAGGTGTTCTTTGTGGGGACAGAGGAGAGCCTGGAAGGATATGAGAAAAAAATAATTTCAGTAGCGACCAAAGCAAAACTGGAACGGTATCTTGAAAAGGAAATTGATTGGCTGCAACGAAAGCGACTATGGAGGTTGTGAGAAAGGAGTATATAACAAAATGAACAAAAGACAATTGGTGGATCGCATGTCATCAGAAAGTGGTCTGACAATGAAACAGAGTGAAAAAGCCTTGAATGGACTGATGGATGTCATACATACCGAATTATCTTCCGGAGGAAATGTCTCGTTGATTGGATTTGGTGTGTTTTCTGTGGCTGACCGGAAGGCCAGAATGGCGCGGAATCCGAAAACAGGAGAAGAAATGGAAGTAAAGGCCAGAAAAATCCCTGTGTTTAAAGCGGGGTCAACTTTGAAACGGGCAGTGAACAGCAGGTAACAGGATGGAAGCCACACAAGCGGAGCCAGGACTTCGTTTGATTAGGGAACGGGAGGAACCTTTGATGAAGACAGTGATTGTAGGAGCCAATCATGGAGGAATTGCAGCAGCTAATACACTTTTGGACCATTATTCGGATCAGCGGGTCGTTATGATTGACCAGAATACCAATATCAGTTACTTGGGTTGTGGGACAGCCCTTTGGGTTGGCCGGCAGATCGACTCCTATCAGGATTTATTTTATGCAAAAAAAGAAGATTTTGAAAAAAAGGGAGCTTCCGTCCATATGGAGACAACGGTAAGGAAGATTGACTTTGAAAGAAAGGTTGTTTTCTGTGAAAAGACGGATGGAAGAACATTTGAGGAGTCCTATGATAAGTTGATTCTGGCAACGGGTTCGCTCCCCATTGACCCGGATTTGCCAGGTCAGAATCTGGAGCATATCAGCTTTCTTAAGCTGTTTCAGGACGGGCAGAACGTAGACCACTTAATTGGCCGCATGGATGTGCAACGTGTAGCCGTGATAGGAGCGGGGTATATTGGCGTTGAGATTGCGGAAGCAGCAATCCGAAGAGGAAAAAAGGTTAAGTTGTTTGACATTGCAGACACCTCTTTAGCAGGCTACTATGATGAATGGTTCACGAAGGATATGGACCGCCTTTTAGAAGAAAAAGGAATTGAGACGCATTTCAAAGAACAGGTCCTTGCGTTTTTGGGAACAACCTCGGTGGAACGGATTGTAACGGACCATGGAGAATATAAAACGGACTTGGTGATCAGTTCTATTGATTTCAGACCGAATACCGTGCTGGGAATGGAAAATCTGAAGTTATTCAAGAATGGAGCATACTTTGTGGATCGTCATCAACAGACGAGTGATCCGGATGTATATGCAGTAGGAGACTGCGCTGCGATTTATTCCAATGCGTTGAAGAAAAAAACCTACATTGCGTTGGCAACGAATGCGGTACGTTCCGGGATTGTAGCGGGGCATAATGTGGGAGGAACCGCATTGGAGGAGACTGGGGTTCAGGGCTCCAATGGAATTTCCGTATTTGGTTATCATATGGTTTCTACTGGATTGAGTGTAAAGGCCGCACAAAAAAGTGGGTTGGATGTCACCTATACGGACTTTGAAGATTTGCAAAGACCGGGGTTTATGAAGAAAAATGCGAAGGTAAAAGTTCGGATTGTATATGAAAGGGACTCACGCCGGATTGTCGGGGCCCAGATGGCATCAACCGAGGATATATCGATGGGAATCCACATGTTTTCTCTGGCGATTGAACAGGAAGTGACGATTGATCAGCTAAAGCTTTTAGATCTCTTTTTCCTTCCTCATTTTAATCAGCCTTATAACTACATTACAATGGCGGCGTTGTCTGCAAAATAAAGCGCACAGAGTTATGAATGATTTAAGAAATCAAGGGGGAGGGAATCTCAACATCAAATGCAGGGAACTCCCTCCTTTATAAAAATGTTTTTCTGTCTGGGCTGGAATCGCGTGATGGGATAGAGAAGCGGAGGGCATATAAGGTGGTATCTGAAAACATGCTGAGCAAGATAATGGACCATTTGAACCTGTGGCATTATGAGGATGCCGATGACAGGGAAGAGAGAGCGGGGCTTTTTGGAAATAGAACGGAAGAGAATGAAGGAAATTTCCTGTTGAATATAGTAACATATAAGCCAAGGACGATGGATGACGTCCAGGAGATATGCGAACGATTTTTAGATGGAGATGCAGTGATTCTATCCTTGGAGCAGGCAGAAGGAAAAAATGAGGAGAGGATTGTAGATTTTTTGTCAGGGGCGATATACAGCCAAAATGGAAATATCTTAAAGATATCCGAACATATTTATGCGATATCCCCAGAGGATGTGGGGCTATTTGAAAGGTAAAAACACAATCTGATGGCAAGGGAAAAAGAGCTCTTCTTCCAAAAGAGTTGAAAGGAGAGAGGCGCTGGGAACTGGGCGATTTAGGGAGAAATAAGAATGCAGTTTAAGGCAACAGGTGAAGTGAAGATAAATATAGCAGTATTGGCATATAGCAATAAGATTTTATGGGATTGCAGAAATTTTTTATATGCTTTTATGGATAAAACAAAGTGTAATTTGGGGATTACATTAACGAAAAATGTGGATGTTATCTTTCGCGGAATGAAATTTATGCCAGGCGGATTCGATTTGGTTGTGGTAGCGGATGTTTTTTGTGAACAAAAATATGACGAATTTGTCAATACCATTACAAAAGATCCCAATCATACAAGAGTCTTCTTTTTTGGAGAGGAACACAAGAATGTTAAAAGCATGGGGAGTATGATCACCGTATCGAGTAAAGAGCAGTTGGAGAAACAGTTAAGTAAAGAGATTACAGGATTGTTGTTTGGAGCGTCAGATATAACCTATAAGGGATGATAAGAAGACTGTTAAGTCGGGTAAGTGAGAGGAACGAAGGGATGGGAGAAAGAATATTGCGGGATAGATTAGAAACGCTGCAGATGAAAGATTTAGATAAGTTTGACAGAGCGGCTATTGTTCTGCTCTGCATCCATGGAGTGTCGGCGCATGGCGTGTATGGAGATATTTATAATCATAATTTCAAGGAGAATATTCCGTTCAACGGGATTGGAGATATGGTATTAAAAATAGATCAAATATGCAATTGGCTGAATACCCCGAGAGCGACAACAGAACCCCGTTTTTTTAGCAGGGAAATGGAGAAACTGTATAGGGAATCCTATTCAGACCCTCCTGAGCAAAACGTGAAAGCAGATGGTGAGGTTGGTGGAGGAGAGATTGATTACGAACGGGTAGCAAATGCTAAAGAACTGCTTGTGATTTGGGTGAAATACAGGCAGAATGCCAGTTTGCAGGGAAGTGTGAGAGGAAAATTTACAAAAGGGATTACAGTACATTTTAGAAGTGCATTGGAATTAATGCGCATGATGAGTATGGTAGAGAAGTAGCTAGAAGTCAAGTGTAAAGTGTTTTTTAATAGACAACGAAATAGGAACAATTGTAATGAAAGCAAACAAAAGAGCAAAAAATGCAAGAAAACAGATTTCAGATATCTACCTGGAAGTTGCAAAACTGAGTGATTTCTTAATCGAGCTACAGCTTCAGGCAGAAAGAGCGTTTGTGAATCAGGAAGATTCTCATGAGTTAGCGGATGAGTATATCCTTTTATTTCAAGGTATCACCAAAGCAATCGAACAGTGTCGGCAGATTGGTGGTGGGGGCTTTTGAAGGAGTAAATGAATGAGAAACAGAAATGTTGCTTGGAGGAATTCTTTTGAAGCAAGGCCGATTGGTAGAATGAACTTATGGTATGTTCAGGTGATATGGGGAAAGAAAAGAAGTTTTATGAACAACTTGGAGAGAGGGACATCAGGAGTGGCTGATTCAATCATTAGGTCGTTGCTCAATAGTTTTATACAGTTTAGGAGAAGGAAAAATGGAGCGTGCAGAGAGACGGCGAAATGCGAAAAATGAGAAGAAAGAAAAGAAAGCTACATATAATCTGACAAGGGAACAGCTCAATCATATGGTTCATGAAAGACTCGAGGATGAACTGGATCACATGAGGCAAGAGGCGATGGAGGAAGCGATCAATACTGCTATGCTTCTGTTATTAACTTTGCCTTTGAAAGTTTTAATGGACCATTACTGGAAAAAATCCTACACCAAACGGATGCCAGAATTTATTAATTATGTTTTGTCCTATTATGAGCAGTGGCAGAAAGGAGAATTGGATATGGATGAATTAAGAAAGGAACTTTGGGAGTATGGTGGTGTCCGCCTGGAAGAAGTGGAAGACTGATTATGATGAATTAAATGAGCAGATAAAAGAGATTGTAGGGAATATTACTGGGAACAATGTATTAAGGTATATGTGGCAGACTGATGTGAAAGAAAAAAGCGATTAGTGTTGAAAATGAACAGTATTTCTCTCAGGAGAATGATTTTTCTGAAGCTATTTGACTGTTTCAATTGAGTGCATTGGTGATAGCTTGAAATAAAGGATATTATTAATGTTTAACGATGTTAAAATATAGGGTGGGTGGCATGGTGGATAAAGGTTTTACAGATCAGTTGAAAGGAAAAACTAAGGAGATTGTTGGGGATCTCACCGGAGATACTGTGACTAAAGTCGAGGGCTGGCTTGAGCAGGGCGTGGGAAAAACAAAAAAGGCGATTGCGGATGTTACAGATATCATTGAAGAAGTAGCGGAAAAAGCAACAGAGAAACTTGATAAAAAGTGAAAAGAACGAGAGTAAAAGATGAAGAATAGAAACAATTAGGGGAAGAAAGAGTATGAGATAAAAGAGAAAATATCTTTTATTGCAAAACATTACCGGTGCAATCAATTGGAATAATTGAATGAGTTTTTGAAGATATTCAGAAAGGACGGCTGGAAAAAAGAATGAGGGAAATATTTTTCGTTTATTTTTGGAATGTCGTATAGAGAAGTATAAATTTTATAGAAAATAAATTATTATCTTGATTGCTAGAGCAATTTTCAAACTCGCTCTAGCATCAGTGGAGAGATTGACAAAGTTAATAAAAACGAGGTATTTTGAGTGAAAAAGCGTATATTATCATTTTTGTGTGTTCTATGTATGGTAACAATGCTGCTTGGGAACGGGCTTTCTGTTTACGCCAGCGCATTTGGGCAATCAGTTACCATGGCAGTAAAAATTCCTAACGAGATTATGAGGGACACTACACTCCCTGTTTCTGGAATTGATCGTGGGGAGGTATATGAGGCGGATATAACGGCCAAAATGGCAGAAATTGAGCAGCCAGCCACCACGATAGAGAAAACAACTAACGAAATTACAGAGGAGGATGTAAGCCATGTGGAAACATCTGAAGAGGAGATAACTACACATCTGGAAGAAACTGAGCAACCGGTTATCATGACAGAAGAAACAGTACATGAAGTCATAGGGAAAGATGTGAATATAGGAACTCCATCCGAGGCAGAGATAACTGAGAATCCGCAAGAAGATATCGAAAATCGCGATATAGATATAGTTCAGCCCCTAGAAACAGTAGGGAACGTTGATGCGATTCCGTATGGACTGTTAACTTTGTCCTCGCCGCAGGAAACTGCTTATTATAGTGAAGATATAATTACTTCCGATATTATATTAAATGGAGCGCATCTTTTGTTTCCTCTGGCATCCTCCTATCTGGAAGTGAGATTTCCGACCAGCCTTTATTCCGGACGTGATCTTTTAACGGAAAGTTTTATTGACCATGTTTCCCTATCCCAACTATCAGGAATAAAACCGATTGTGACTACGGAAAATGGAGAAACCAGTATTAAGATAGATCTTATGAAGTTGGATAATACAACACGCATTACGATACCATATAGTTTTAGTTTCAAGGACCGCCTTACACCTGATGACTATGCTGTGACACCACAGATTACCTTATACGATAAAGACGGAAATATATTGGAGCAAGTAGAGGATCAGACGTATACGCTAAAATATGATACACGCAAAGCGACAAAAAATATTTTAGGGGTTGATGGAAAGGGCTATGCTTATGCGGGGCTCTCAAAAGAAAACGATGCGAACCGGGTTAGTGAAACAAAGGCAGATGTGGTTCCGTTCATTTTTGGAGTAGGTGGCAGCGGAGATATAAAACATTACCGTCATCTCGAATCGGTCGTGCTCACCGATACCCTGCCAACGTATGTTAATAGTAAAGGTCAAACGGTTACAGCAAAATTTGACCCGGCATTAAATCCAGAATGGACAGATAATGGAGATGGGACGGTATCTACGACCGTGCATTTTAGCAATCCCCGTTCAGGAGATTTGCGGGATGATATTAATCAGGATTTAAGCAAACTGCGTTTAAATCTCCTTTTCCCGGATGCCTTAATCACAGAAAACGGACAGCCTGTAACCTATACGAATCATATTTCTATTCAAGAAAAACCGTATAATCAAGCGGACACCGAAGAAGCTATCGTACACGATGCATCAAAAGACTTTTATTTGAAAACGGAAACTCTGGATGGCCAAGGGTTATTGAAGAAGCACATGCGATCCGGAAATATTCAGTACGATAAAAACAGTCTCTATGCAGAGAAGCCTACGTATCGTTTCTTCTTTACGAATACCTACAGCTCTCCATTGACAGAACTTACAATTACAGAGGATTCACAAACATTTGATTCTCGCTTGTTTTTAACTGAATTCGTATATCTGCATATAAGCGATCCAGCTGAGTCGGTTTTTGAAAATCATGCAAAAATCCGTGCATACAGAAAAGATGGAAGTTATGTTGAGATACCAATGAAGCTGTATTTGAAAGTAAATGAGACTGCGGAACAGGAGCTTTCCAAAATGGCCGATGATGTCAACAATGGAATCATAAAAGCGGAAGATACGCAAGCGGTGGAACCGGAGTTTGTTAAGTTCTCTTTTGTATTTGAAGATGGATTTTCTCTCCAGCCGGGATCATCGCTAAGCGGAGATATCCGAATGGCATTTAAAGACCCATATCATGTGGAATACTCTGATAAACATGATATTAGAAATGAAATTTCAGCAGACTGTAAGTATACGACAGCGTATGGAGAAGAAATCCCGATTCATTCGACTGCATCGAGCAGTACACAGTTTGTCCCGTTTCAGGAAACAGTCTCATTAGCAAAGGGGACAGAGGCTCAAAAAACAGGAACCGTTGGAGAACGGCTGAATTTTCGTATTACACTGAATACTGGAGGGCTTTCAAAAAATCGGTATCTTCGGAACCCTACCTTTATAGACCTGTTGCCAAAGGGCTTAAGTGTTACAAAAGATACCAGTGTCAAGGCGTTCTATCAATCCGGCAATTATTTAGAAGGTTGGGAAGTCATTGAGAACTATCAAAATACAGGAAGAACTGCCATTAAAGTAAAATTCAAATCAGGAAGGATGAACGAATTACAGGGTGGTGATGTTAATAATCCGTATTCACTAAACTTTTTTATCACTAATTTGGAAATCAATGAAAACATCATACCTACACTGGCAGAGACCAACACCTTGAACAACGATAACCATATTTATTTCTTTACCGATGACAATACTGCTTATCCAGATGAAATTTTCTCTAATAATCTGGTCACCGACACACTGGATATCAATCAGGATGGAAGCACCGCAGATAAAATTCTTCGGAGCAGTTCCAAAGTATTAGGAACAACAGCAGGAAAAATCTACAGCAGTAAAAGCATTCGAAGCCTTGAACCTATTAAAGATGCACCCGAATTAAACGATTCAGCGGAATGGACAGAAAGTATAGAGACAAATTATAGTGGAAAATCGAACACAGATGGAAAATTTCAATATCAAATTCAAGTACATAATTATACAAGTGAATTCAAAAATACGCTTGTTTTATATGATGTCCTGCCCTATAAAGGAGACGGCAGAGACTCTATGTTTTCCAATGGGTTTATGGGTAATGTTACCTTATCCGCAGGCGATCAGGATATGACGGATCAATTCGATATTTATTATCGGACAGACCAGTATCCATCTGAAAATGCGACAGAAGAAATAAAAAATGCAAACTGGACAAAGACACCCGCATCATGGAATGATGTAACCGCAATCAAAGCCGTTATGAAGTCTGGCGCGCAGCTCCCGCCCTATTCTGTTTTGAGCATGGTATGGGATATGAAAACGCCGGATTACGATGCGGTGGGGGATTTAGGAAATCAATCCGCGTTCAATACATTTTATGTGAGCTATACTGCGGGAAACAGCTTTGAACAGGGAAATACCGTAAAAAATACGCTTCCCATGAAGTGGAAGCCAATGGTTCCCGCTGTTCGCACTGTTTCTGTCCAGAAGATTTGGCTCGGAAAACCGGCGCAGGAAGTCCGTGTCACCCTTCTGGCTAACGGTAAAAAACTGAAAGATGCAACATTAAATGAATCCAACCATTGGTCCTATGATTTCAAAGATTTGCCGGTCATGGAGCAAATGACAGATCAAGGAGAGATTCAATATACGATTGAAGAAGTAGCTGTAGACGGTTATACCACGAGTATCACCGGTAATATGAACGATGGATTTGTCATTACCAATTCCTTCACCGATTACTCGGTAGACAAGAATGTAACGGAAAGCAGTTTCCGGCGGGAAGGCGATATTCTTCATTACACGCTCACCATAACGAACACTGGTAAAACTGATTTTGAAACATTAACTGTAAAAGATACACTCGTGCCGTTTGACAAAATGAAACGGGTAGAATCAAAAACTGAAGATGGACGGTTGGAAGTTGGAGAAATATGGACTTTGACTTACGACTATGAAGTAACAGCGGCAGATGTAGAAGCTGGAAAAGTGTGGAACAAAGTGAGTGTTACGAGTCCTGAAAGGCCCAATGACACTCCAAAAGAAGATACAACAGAGACTTCAAAAGAAAATGTCTACAAAGTTATCCACGAATTTGTGAGTGGAACACCTGGAAAGGAATTACCACAGGAGATTGTCGATTTAACCCCGGTAACCCAGGAAAACAAAACTGATGGCACCGAAGTAAGACCGACCCCATCAGAAAAGATGGAGGTGCAGACGAGTGATGGTGTTTGGAGCTTTTTAAAGTGGGATAAAACTTCTTCCGTGATAGAGGGCCATGATGTGATATTTGTGGGGGTTTGGAGATTTGAAACGAAGCCCGGTACTGACCCCGATCCTGGTAAGGATCCGACAAAGGAAAACACCGGGAATTTAACAGTCACAAAGACGGTAAGCGGCTTTCGCGGCGATCAGAATATGGATTTTACCTTTACCGTTACACTGGATAAAAAGGATCTCAGCGGCCAGTATGGGGATATGACCTTCGCCAATGGCGTTGCCACTTTTGCCTTGAAGCATGGGCAGAGCAAGACGGCCACCGGGCTTCCAGTAGGAGTGTCTTACACAGTAGATGAAAGTGGCAACAGCGGCTATACGGTGACTAAGACCAATGCAGTTGGTAAAATTCAAGATAGCATTACCGCAATCGTGGCCTTTGAAAATTATAGGGGGAGTTCCGGTGGCTCCGGCGGCTCCGGTGGTAGCGGCGGAAGTAGCAGCCATACCCCGCAGGCCGCCCGTGTGACCCTGACGGCCGCAAAGACTATGGATGGCTTGATTCCCACGGGCAGCGGCTTTACCTTCTTCCTGGATGATGCCAATGGCCAGCGGTTGCAGGTGAAGAACAATCAGGGTGGAAATATCACCTTTGATACCCTGACGTTCAACAAAACCGGCACCTATGTCTATTACCTCACGGAGCAGACGGGCAATGACAAGAATGTCAACTATGATACGGCTTCCTACAAAGTAACCGTCATCGTGACCTGCCCCTATGATTATGCGGCCAGCGTGTCCTACGAAAAGAATGGGCAGGCATGTACCGGAATACCAACATTTTCCAACACCATGAAGTCGGTTGCAACGGAACCGGTGCAGACACTTCCCTTCGGCACACCGGACCGTCCTCTTGACAATGTTCCAAAGACTGAGGACAGCAGTAATCTATCTTTCTGGGGTATTTTGTTGGTTGCTTCTCTCCTGAGCCTCTCCACGCTTTTTGCAGGGAATAAGGCGCGGAAATCTTGCTCTCAGAGCTAGCAAAACAAACGCTGATGCGCGGAACGAAACCAATCAGTTTATGGATGGTGTTCATTCTTTAGAATGAATGCCATTTATCTTTTATGCAGAAGAAAAGGAGAACGCCTATGATTAAGAAGAAACTTGCGATACAAATCGCCCAAAGGATTGGAAATGGACGGGAGGAAACAACGAAGTTACTGGATGTTTTATGTGAGGTGCTGGGAGATACTCTGGACGCCGGCGTGTTTGTCCATCTTACGGGGCTGGGGAGACTTACCGTGCGGGAATATCCAGCCCAAAAGGGATTTGATCCTCGAACAAGAGGATTCATCAATATGGCTGCCAAGAAATCCCCAGTATTCAAGGCAAACAAAAGCCTGAAAGGAAAGTCCAATGAAGCGGGGGCTTGACTCAATGGGCTCCGCACGTCCCAGGTGGGGACGCTCTAGGGGACGTAATAAGCATCCGTGGTATGTGACGCTGGGGGGGCTGTCCAGTTGTGTAATGCTGGTCGTGTCTCTGTTCATGCTGGGGCATTCACTATTGGGACTGGAGAAATCACAAGTGGTATTTACAACTTTAACTACCCGCGTGGAAGAAGAACGAAAGCGTCCAAAACCAACCACAACTATAGAACTTGTAACAGAGGACACACACGCTTCCTCACCATATGCGGTTCTGAAAGAAGAAAACGGCAATCTATTTGGCTGGGTGAAAATTGCCGGAACAAAGTTGGACTATCCGGTGATGTATACGCCTGAAGAGCCGGAATACTATCTGCATCGGGCTTTCGACAAAAGTAGCTCTGTCAGCGGTGTTCCCTTCTTGGATGGAAACTACATTGATGGAGGAAAGCACTATCTTATCTACGGTCATAACATGAAAAACGGTACCATGTTTCATACTCTACTGAACTATGTAAAAGCAGATTTTTGGAAGGAACACCCCACCATTACCTTCGATACTCTACAAGATAATGACACGTATACCGTTATCGGGGTGTTCTATTCCAGAGTGTATTACCAGGATGAAACGGACGTGTTCCGCTTTTATGCCTATCAAGATCTGAGCGATCCAGTTTTGTTCTCCGAGTACGTGGACAACGTGACGGCGGCCTCTTTGTATGATACGGGGGAAACAGCAAAGTATGGGGACACGCTTCTGACTTTGGTGACATGTAGCTATCACGAGGAAAATGGGCGGTTTGTTGTGGTGGCCCGGAAATGTTGATTGATATATTTGCAAGTGAGGGCTATATCTGGGGAAATTAGAAGGATATCCAGCTATCAAACAGATGCGATTGTAAATTTTCACTTGAAAAATAAGGAGTTTATTAGGGGTATGAAAAAATACATTGAGATTATTCGATGCATTGCGGAAGAGATTTGCGTTTTTGTTCCAGGAATTTAAAAGCATTTATATCTCATTCAGCGGCAGCAAGGATAGCGATGTTCTTTTGAATTTGCTGCTGTATTACTGGAATAATCATGCTTCAGATCGTGTGATTGGCGTATTCCATCAGGATTTTGAGGCGCAGTATACCGTGACTACGGACTATATTACCCGCACTTTTAAGCGCCTGGAAAACGAATACGGCATAGAGCTTTACTGGGTCTGACTTCCTATGGTAACACGGACAGCGCTGAGTAGTTACGAAATGTATTGGTATCCTTGGGATGATACAAAGCAGGATATATGGGTGCGTCAGATACCAAAGTATTCCTATGTCATTAATCTGACGAAGCCGTTTGCCTACTATCGCTACAGGATGCATCAGAGAGATTTTGCAAAGCATTTTGGCCGATTCTACAAGGAGGAGCATGGGTATGGCAGGACGGTCTGCCTGCTTGGTATGCGAGCGGATGAGCCTCTGCAGCGGTACAGCGGATTTGTTAATAAAAAATATAGGTATCATAATGAGGGCTGGATTTCCAAGCAATTCAAAGATGTATGGTGTGCTTCAACTTTATACGACTTGTCAAACTCCGATATGTGGTGCGCGAATTATTGATTTGATTATGACTACAATAATTTATATGATCTCTTTTAAATCAAGACCGGTTAGTAGAGTGAATCTATGGTATGTTCAGATGATATGGGGAAAGAACAGAATCTTTGTGAACAACTCAGAGAGATTGACATCAGGAGTGACTGATTTAATCATTAGGAAGCTGATATGGCGCGGTATATATGACCAGCTGGGCTAGCGCGAGAGAGGGCAGGACATTGATGGCCGCTTCCCGGCTCCCAAGAGCGAGGAGATATTGGATTGTGTTCTGCTGGAGGTAGAACTGGCGGTTGAGCTGCTGTCAACTCTGCAAGAGCAGGAACCTACGGAACCGGCAGTTGGAATCGTCCTGGGCTGGGAGCTACCAGTCCAGGCGGTGGTGAGTGGATTGGAAACGCCCCGCTCTTATTTGGAGCTGGTGCAGGAGGAGCATACCCCGTTGTAAGGGATGACTTGATGGGCCGCGCCCCATAAGAACTAAGCAAGGAAAATGTTGGTGGAAGGACATCACGGCCAGGCTGGACGACAGGGATGCATATACCGCTTTGGAAAAAGGAAGCAAGAAGGAATAACCTTTGGAGAAGACATCTTTTCGGGACTAATGGAGGAAAATCATGTTGGCAAAGAAGTTTAAAAGTGTCCTGTGTCAACTGGGCATGGAGCGACTGGAACACCCACTGTTTTACCATGCGCCAGTGGGAATCCGGTTCAGAATAGGTGGGGAAGAGACGATATACTTAGATGGAAAAATCAATTCTGACTATGTTCAGGGTGCGCTGGATCGGGCGGCTGCGATTTACCGGAGCCTTCCGAATCCACCAGATATCCTACGGATCGATGGATATCCCGAAAAAGAAACAGATGAGTCTGTACTGACTATGGTTCGGAAGATGTCCGGGCTTCCTGTCCCCCAGGAGCAGGAAGCATCCGTAGGATTGGATGAAGATGGCGATGCCCATAGGCAGATTCGCTTTTATTGGGACCTTAGGCGTGTTTTGTTCTGTCCAGAACAGCTTATTCGGGAAATTATCCTGGGAGACATCGGCGGTTGGTCCGGCTTTACGTCTAATGTTTATCTGGCAGGCCCTGGTCCCTACCTCTACCATCTGTACGATGACCGGGGGCTGGATGTGCTGGGCAGTTCACAGGAACTGCTGCTGCCTCTCTACCGCCAATTTCATAGCTGGATTTTAGAGTATGATCTGGAGCAGATTGATCGCCTGTTTGCTTCAGAAGACTAACCACCCTGACAGAAATTTATCAGTGATGGCCGACTTTTTTCGCTATAGCTGGATTCTACAGAGAGGCGAGCGGGTATTCAACCTTGGAGTGGACACGAAGAAGGGGTGGAATCTGAAGTTATTCAACGACATCCTACGGGGCAGTTTTGGGAAGATCAGCGGCCATGGAATTACCCTGGGCGGTATTATTGTGAATTCCGGTAATTTCGGCTGGAAAGCCAGTGGTAAAACAACTCCTATCGAAAAAAACACTCCTAGCTATCATGGGGACTCGTTTGTGGAAGCGGCAGCCCCGGCGGCCTTTGTCACCTATATCCATGCCATTCTTCTTCGCGATAAAGGTGCAACTCTTTCCCACTTCAACGCATTTCTGTTTTTGTAGGGCATGGAACCGCCTTTCTCTACGCCTGGAACGTCACGCAGAAAATACAAAGAAAATGATGGACTATCTAGACCATCATCCACAGGTGGAAAAAGTCAATCATCTCAGCCTGCCGGCTCATCCTAATCACGCATTGTACACAAAGTATTTCCCAAATGGAGGAGCCAGTATCTTCACCTTTTAGATTAAGGGTGGCCAGGAGAAATCCTGGAGGTTTATGGACAATCTATAAATTTTCTCCCTGCTTGCAATGTAGCCGATGTAAAGAGCCTCGTAATCCACCCTGCCAGTATCACCCATTCCCAACTCTTCCCGGAAGAATTGTTGGAACAGGGCATTAAGCAGAATACAATCCGCCTGTCCATCGGCACAGAGCATATTGATGATATTATTGCAGACTTAGAGAATAGGTTTGCTTCATTAAAATAAGTGATGTGAATGAAATTGAGGTAAAAGGGAGTCAGGCTTGAGCTGGGAAATTATCGGGAAATATTTGCCGTTGTACCTTTCTGGTTTCACTGAAATGCAGCCGGACAACATAATAGGTAGTATCCCAATCTTTTTTACTAATGCGGGCGTGTTCTTTTTCCCTACGCCGGTCTGGGGGTTCCACTATCATTTCAGAGGATTTTTTCTCGGTGCTTAAAGGGTCATATACTTCTTTATCGGGCACAGCCCACCGGAGATGAGTTGTCAAGGGCATTTTAATCAAGTTTTCAAAAATTCAAAAATGGCAGCCTTTCAATCTACGCTATTTCCAGGATTTTCCCTCGATTTTTCTGCGTCTTTTGCATATAATAAGAGTAGGGAAAATCCTACTTTCCATGTTTCAGAAAGGTGGTGTAAAATCATATTAGCAAATACGTTTGTAGACAATGCAAAAGTCATGGCAAAGGGGCAGGTCACAATTCCCAAAGATATTCGGGAAGTACTCGGCGTGGCAAGTGGTGATCGCATTACGTTTATCGTTGAGGGAAACACCGTCCGCATAGTTAATTCTGCTGTCTACGCTATGCAGGTGCTTCAAAAGGAGATAGCCGGAGAAGCGGAACGCGCTGGCTTAACCTCCGATGATGATGTCATGGCGTTTGTGAAAGAATTGAGAAATGAGGATGAGAACGAATGAGGGGGTTGATTGATACCAATGTCCTGATCTCTGCCACTTTAAACGCAAACGGCATTCCCTTTCAGGCGTATGTAAAAGCGGCGTCCTATCCCAATCATGGGCTGATCTGTGAGCAGAACGTGGACGAAATGAAGCGGGTATTTAGTAAGACAAATTCTAAAACTAATATCTTCCCATAATAAAAACTACCTTTTTCTTAAAACTATAGCAGTATCTCTCCTTAGTGAGCTACTGCTATAAATACATCCTATAATTAATAAATTTGTTGTGAATTATTTACAACTTGAGAGTTTTACTATTCGATAAATCTAAAGTAACGGTTGCTGTTTCAAAGTGTATTTCAAATACTATCAGTGATTTCCCACCATATTCTATTGTTTCTCGATAATCAGGTATCTTCTCGCAAAAACAATCTGCCAAATCAAAAATATTTTTTTTACTCTTTATAGCAGTTCCCCTCACTTTTATATGCTCGTTTTCTTTTTTGGGAATTGTTGTAAAGGCAACATTTTGATTTTGTTTCATTTCTTTTACTTTATCGTTATTTTTAAATGTTGCAAAGTATACAATATTATTTTCTGGATTGAAATAATAATTGACAACTCTAACATTTGGAATGCCGTCTGTTCCGATTGTTGCCAATGCAAGGTCAGTCTGTTCTGCCATCATTTTTTGAAATTCTTTTAGTGTATCCATAGAAATCCTCCTTTTATTATTGATACATGAATAGTATAATATAAAAAGGTATCAGAATATGACACCATTTAAACAGAATAAGGAGGTTTAAACGAATGCGTAAATCCACACGATTGAATGACATGATGATTTTTTTAAACGATAAAAGTTTTTTTAACTTGAAAGATATTATGCAAGAGTACGGAATATCTAAAAGTACAGCAATTCGAGATATACAATCTTTAGAAGAAATCGGTATGCCCATATTTTCAGAAACAGGAAGAAATGGACGATACGGTATTTTGAAAAATAGACTTCTTTCACCAATTATTTTTACTGTTGATGAAATGTATGCTTTGTATTTTGCTATGCTAACTTTAAACGCCTATGAATCGACTCCTTTTCATTTAAGTATTGAAAAGTTAAAGAAAAAGTTTGAAACTTGCTTGTCTGATGAACTTATTAAAACTATTAATAAGATGGAACATACATTAAGCCTTGAGGGGACTAAGCATTATAATAGTAGCCCTTTACTAAAAGATATTTTAGAAATGGCAGTAAAAGATACGGTGTGCTGTATCTCTTATAAAAAAGGCGAATTCGTATCAGAAGTACAAGTGCAGTTTTTTAATATATCTTCATCTTTTGGACAATGGTATGTTACAGGTTTTAATTATGACAGGCAAAGAGTTCAAGTTTTCCGTTGTGATAAAATTATCGATATTTCAGAAAGTGAGTGCTATATACCGAAGCCAAGGCAAGAACTTCTAAATCGTTCGACAAATATATTTAAGTCTGAAAATGCTACAGATTTTGAAGTTCAAATATTAGATAAAGGAGTGGATTTATTTTATAAAGAAAATTATCCCTCAATGGAATTAGTCAAATATGATGGACAATATAAAATAAAAGGATTTTACAACGTAGGGGAAGAAAGATTTATTGCTGATTATTTCCTTTCATATGGAAAATTGATTAAGTCTATTTATCCAGAGCATTTAAAAAAACTTATATCGAAACGAGCAAAAGAATTGTACCAATATTACGATAATCTATAAAAATAAGGCATATAATTTTATGTGTTTGTATGCTTATGAATTTATTTTACAATCTTCCAGTTGCTATCCTTATATAGCACAAGTTCAAACTGTGATACCTATGTTGTCTTTGTCTGATTATCAATGAATTTCATGGCAACTTTGACTTTCACATTATTCTCATGGCAATAAAATTCCCCTTTATTCCTCTTGATTATCTCAAAACAGCAAAGAAAAAGTCCTGTCAAGAGTCTTACCAACGTAGGTGGTGCTTGCACTCTTGATCGGACTTTTTGTTTGTTGTATCTTCTGTGAGAGGATAAAGGATATTCATCTTGAACATCAAAATATTCATATTTACAATAACCTTGCGTTTGGCGAATGGAACATACGGGGGCATGTGCTTGTGTCCCTCTGTGCTTTCCCCGAACATATCAAGGCTGTAAAACTCATCATAGCGGTCTAAAATCTTCTGAAATTTCAAATGCTTGACAAACTCTTTGATTGGGTAAAGGTCGGACGCTGTGATGTCTTTGCCATTGATATAATCTGTGATATATTCCCTTAACTGTTCTAATTCGTATTCCAGCCATTCTTCCTCGCTGTCAAAGAAGTTATCATAATGACCGTGTTTCAATTCAGCACTTAATCGTTCTTCCCCTCTGACGAACTGACAGACTTCTTTCTCTATATGAGAAGCAAATTTCCATGTACCTGACAGCATTTCATTCGGTGCAACTTCTAACACAACCATTATCTTTTCCAGTGTTTCAAAGGTAGGATAATACACACCTCTTTCAATCTTGGAAAGGCTTTGTAGGTTGATACCGATAGCATCGGCAAGTTCTTGCTGCTTCATCCCTTTTAGTTTCCTGAACGTCTGTATATTTGGTCCAAAATGCTTATCATTCATAGAACATCTTCTCCTTTCAATTGCTTTATAAGCCTATGATGATTATTAATATTGAAAATTCAAGAAAAAGTTCTTAAAAAGTAATTCTATTGGCGTTATTATCATAGCAGATAGAGCGATTGAAAACAATGAGGTCAATCACACGACTGAGTAAGCATTTAGAGAAGATATTTTCACTTTGATAGCATGAATGAGCATGGACTGTCAGACTGAAAATCGTGGTTTCCAAAAGGGGCTGGCTGGACGGGGCACATCCTCCAGACGTGTTTCGGACAGACAGTTCCTTTTGGAAAGGGAACGCCGTAGGCGTTGGGCAAGGACGTATATGTAACACTGCCCTGCGTATACATGTCATAGTACCTAGAAACTGTGATAGATAAAGGAAAATTTGCAATTTATCCCCCATAAAAAATCGGGAAGTACGAAAGGCGTAATGCAGTATCGTAGCACACGAAAATTTATCCGTTAAGATTGATTACATCAGCATTGTATTTGAAACTGCAACCGCTGAAGATGTAATCACACACATTTTAGATTTACCGCCTGACATTTTCAATGTTTATCCAGCAACCGTAAAATTCAAGACGTATCAGACACGCTGGGAGATTGGAGATATTTATGTATCGGGCGATGCAAAAAAGATAGAGGACAATCCAAAAGGACTTGGCTGTTATCTTGTGATGACGGACAAAGGGTGTGATGATATTTTTTAAATCCTCGACAGCAGAAATTTAACTTTTGGAGATATGTTCAGACGCTGTGAAAGAAGATACGGGCTGGATAACTTTCATTTTACAAGGCTTGATGTTGCCATAGATGATAAGAACGAAAAACCATTCTTTACCTTAGAGCAGATAAAGAAGAAATGCGAAAAAGAGGAATTTATAGCAAACAGTGAGGGCTATCACTTTGACGAAAGCAAGTTTGATGATTTTGATACCGCAAAGACGGGTTATATCGGTGCTGGAAAGTCGGGATTGTTCTACCGTTTTTATGACAAAGACAAGGAAGTTTGTTTAAAATACAACAAGACGCTTGATGAAGTCGGCAGTTGGAAAAGGACAGAAATGTAACTGCGTGATGATAAGGCTCATGACTTTGCCATGACATCCATGACATTTAAGGATAGACAGGTGGAACTTGGAGAACTGGCTTTCGGTTTGCTGGCTGATAATATACGCTTTGTTGTGCCAAATAAAAATGAAAGCAATAAGAGTAGATGAAAAACGTGTCGGTTTTGGGAACGCTTTTTAGGGGCTGTGGAAGTCTTGAAACTGTATATACCCAAACAACACAATTCCTACAATACCATTAACAACCATAAACGCTCGTTAAAAGCGTCATTCTACATAGCCATACAAGATGATTATGTGAGGAAGAACCCCTTTGATTTCTAGATGGGAGTCAAGACCACCGGCTTAGCTGGTGGTCTTGACTGATACAGAGATTGGAAGAGTAATAGTTATAATTGCCATCCGGTGGCTTCTACACAGAATTTAAGGAAATTCCGGTAAATTCCGTCCTTTTTACTGAGCTGCTCATGGGTGCCCTTTTGCTTGACTTGCCCATTATCAATCACAATAATCTGGTCAGCTTTTTGTACAGTACTCAATCGGTGGGCTATGGAAATTAAAGTCTTATTTTTAGTCAGCTCCTCAATCGCAGATAAAAGAGCCTGTTCATTTTCAGGGTCAACACTGGAGGTCGCTTCATCTAAAATGACAATGGGTGCGTCTTTTAAAATTGCCCGTGCAATGGAGATTCTTTGTTTTTCGCCGCCAGATAATGTAGATCCGCTTTCGCCAATTATAGTCTGATATCCATCCGGCAAAGCCATAATAAAGTCATGACAGCAGGCTCTTTTTGCTGCCTCCATTACTTCTTCAAGTGACGCATCAGGCTTCCCAAACTTAATATTATTTTCGATTGTGTCATGGAATAGATAAACCTTTTGGAAAACCATACTGATACAGTCAAGCACACTGTCAGCGGTATAGTCTTTCACATTTTGGCCGCCAATACACACAGAGCCTTCCTGAACGTCCCAGAAACGAGCGATTAAGTTACATAATGTCGTTTTACCGCTTCCTGACGGACCTACAATCGCACATGTAGTATGTTCTGGTATGTTTAAGGAAATGTGGTCAATAATTCTGCGGGAACCATAGCCAAATGATACATCTTTTAATGAAATCTCATAATTGGAAGGATGGAGTTTATCTGTAGTGGTGTCCATCTGGGGAATATTTGTCACTTCCTCCAAACGGTCTAATTCGGTATTTATTTTCTTGCTCAAGAATGCACTGTTTCCCATAGTTTCCAAATCAGAATAAACGGTGAATGCACAAAACAAAAATGTCATACAGAATGGTAGGGAAATTTTTCCGTCCATGTATAAGATACCAGCAATAGCGATTAAGACGCAGCTCATCAATTTATAGACAAGGCCATATAGCCGGAGAACACCTGCGGTTGCCTTTTCCTGCGAATAATCAGCGTCCCATTTCTTTTGAAATGCGGTGTGTACCTCTTGCTGGCCGCTTTTGCCGTTTGAAAATGAACGGAGAACAGCAATCCCACGTATGTACTCTAAACATTTATTAACCAGATTTTCCTGGGCAGCCTGATAAATTGGCGAATGTTCTGCGGCCCGCTGTCTGACCAGGCGTAATACTGTCAGGCCAATTACTAAGCCTATCATACTTAGTGTCCCTATTATTGGATTAAAAAAGAACATCATGAAAGACATAAGGAATGCCATGGCAACACCACTGGTCATCTGTTCGATAGCCATCATTGAGTAACCTTCCAGATCCGCTATGGTAGTGGTTAAAATTGTTTGGATGGTTCCAAGGTTCTGCTCTGAAAAATAACCCATAGGTGCTTGTTTTAATCGCTCACCAATTTCTAAACGGTAATCACGGAAAATATCATAACCGGTTCCGCTCATGGTACGGTCACTCATCCATTGGAAAAAGAAACGTCCAAGAATACTAATAAGAATGATAATTACAGCTTTTAAAATTATTGAGGAGGTCAGTGTATCAAGGTTCAACATGATTAAAAATACACTGAGCATCATAAAGCTTTGAAAAAAGGATTTTAAAATATTGCACAGTATTCCAACTGTTATTTTTTTTCTGCTGGAGCCGGCGATTTGATAAATACGAGAAATCATTTCAAACATCTAAGATTCTCCTTTCGTTTTGGAAGTTACCGCATCTGAATAATTCTCCCACATTTCCTTATAAAGAGGGCAGTTCTCTAACAGTTCATTTTGCGTTCCGCATCCGGCTATTTTCCCATCAGCTACAACAAGGATTTGATCGGCATTGCGGATTGTATTCAGACGATGTGCAACAACAATTAGGGTTTTCCCGGAAATTAACTTACTGATTGCTTCTTGTATCAGTGCTTCATTTTCCGGGTCTGCATAGGCAGTTGCTTCATCAAGAATAACCACGGAAGCTTTTTTTAGCATGGCACGCGCTATGGTGATACGTTGGCGTTCTCCACCAGATAGGCGGTCTCCGGCATCTCCGGCCATAGTGTCGTAGCCTTTTTCTAATTGCATGATAAAATCATGGCAGTTTGCAGCTTTTGCAACGGTTTCTATTTGTTCGTCCGTTGCGGCTGGATTTCCCATGCGGATATTATCACGGATGGTTTTATCAAAAAGAAAGTTATCCTGTGCAACATAACTGATTTCTCCCATCAGCTGCTCAAAGGGGATGTTGCGAATATCCTGTGAACCAAAAAGCACAGTCCCGGAGGTGGCATCCCAAAACCCCGCCATTAATTTGGCTATGGTAGATTTACCAGATCCGGATGGGCCGACAATCGCTGTCATTGATTTCGGTGACGTCTTAAATGAGATATCGTGCAGCACTTCACTTTTGTTATAACCAAAGCAAACGTGACTAAATTCAAATGTCGGTTCTGTGAGAGTAACCGGGTCCGCAGGCCGCTGCAGTTCAGGAGTTTTTAAGAAGGCAGTAACTTGTTCAAGGTTTCCTTTGATCATACTCACCTGCTCCATGGCTTCCGATACTTTCATCAGCGGCCCTGTAAAGCCAAGGGGGACAATAAGACATATCATCAGAACCGGTAAAGTAATCGAACCATTCATAAAAAGCAAAGCACCGATAGGAAGCGTGCCAAGTAAGGTGGAGGGAAGGACTGCGCGAGCGGCCGCATTCCATAGCCAGCACTCGCTCCACCATTCCATGGTGCAGTCGTGGAAGTAATTGACAGCTTTTGAGTATTGACCATAGGACGAGCTGGACCGGTTAAAAGCTTTAATGACCTGAATACCATTTACATATTCCACAAGAGAACTGTTCATTTCATTCGCAGAACACATATAGTTTTCCATACGGGAGGCATATCCGCGCATCATGGCAGCGAAAAACAAACCTCCCAACGGGACAGTAATTAAAGAGGCCAGCCCCATACGCCAATCCAAAATAAAGATTAATAGAATACTGCATAGCGGTGCTGTAATGTGGGACGGAAGTTCAGGCATAAAATGGGCCATAGAATCCTCTAGCTTTGCTACATTATCTACAATTAAGTTTTTAAAACTGCCGGAAGGGGTTTCCAACATGACGCCCATGGGAACCTTCGCCATTTTATCGGCAATTTTTTCACGTATATTTTGTAAAATAGTAAAGGAAATACGGTGGGACAGAAGGGACGACCTCCATATAAGGAATGTCTTAATGCACTGGCAAAGTGCCGCGATTCCCGCCAATATCACCGTATCTTTAGTAGTAGCTGTTCCGAAATAGAGTGAATCTGCCAACATAGCCAGCATAAGGAATGGAACCATACCAAATAGTTCCCCTAAAACGGCCATAAGAATGGAAAATTTCATTTTCCCCTTGCTACTGCCAACAAACATAAAAAGCTGTCGGATTGCCCCCGGTTCTTTTGATTTCATATAAACATCTTCCTTTCTGCTAATCAGAATTGGTAAATGGGTATTGATTTTTTAGGAAAAGGGTGGTAAAATCTATATTACAGCGTAATATTACAGTGTAATATAGTATAGAATGGAGGGGAGGAAATGTCAAGGGATTTCCAGCAAACTCATGAAAAGCTTTTGGCCTGTGCAAAGAAACACTTCTTAGAATTTGGCTTTGAAAGAGCCAGTATTAGGGAAATCTGTAAAGACGCAAATGTAACCAATGGTGCCTTTTACAATCATTTTGCTGATAAGGAAGCTTTATTTGGTTCTTTAGTGGAATCAGTTGTTCAGACAATCCAAAAGATATATTCAGAATCAATAGATAAGCATTTTGATTTAGTAAAAACAGATGAGCTTAAGAATTTGTGGAGGCTGTCAGAAAGCACGATTATCCAGATAATTGAATATATTTATGAGAATTTTGATGTATTCAGGCTGCTTCTGATGTACTCGTCAGGAACAAAGTATGCAGGCTTTTTAGACGACTTGGTACGCGCAGATGTGCAGGAGACAATAAAACTCATTGCAGAATTAAAAGCACGCGGTGTACCTGTCAATGATTTAGATGAGGACGAGTGGCATATGTTGGTCCATTCTTACTATGCTTCAATTGCGGAAATTGTTATGCACAATTATCCAAAGCCAGCTGCATTGAAGTATGCCCATACGCTATCGGTATTTTTCAGCTCGGGCTGGCAAACTGTTTTGGGGATTTAATCCCCAAAAAATTTCCCTGACGGTTAGCTGCATCTAACTATAAAACATGAAATTAGTCATAACGAAAGGACGATTAAAATGCAAAAATCTAATAAACTAAATGGAAAAGATCTTATCAATGTAGGAATTTATACTGCCATGACTCTTGTAATATTTTTTGTTTTCGGATTACTGACCTCACTGCCTGTAATATATCCATTCCTCCTGTTTATCTGGCCGTTTGTATGTGGCATTCCTATGATGCTGTACTACACAAAAATCCAAAAATTTGGGATGCTGACAATTACAGGTGTCATCTGCGGTCTGTTTTTCTTTCTTATAGGCTATACATGGATTGGGCTGGTGGGGTGGACACTGGGCGGAATTCTTGCTGATATTGTGTTAAAGGCCGGCCAGTATAAAAGCTTTAAAGTTACCTTCCTAAGCTATGCGTGTTTTTGTCTTGGGATGATGGGATGCCCTGCGAATCTTTGGATTGCCGGTCAGTCCTACTGGGAAAATATTCACAGCTCCATGGGGGACCAGTACGCAGAAACATTACAATCTATGATGCCATCATGGATGATGTATGCAGGATTTTTGATTTTGTTTGTCGGCGGGATTTGCGGTGCTTTGCTCGGTCATAAAATGCTGAAGAAGCACTTTGAGAGGGCGGGTATTGTTTGATGCACATGCTTGCTGTTACAGAGACGAAAGGATTCCATTTAGACCCACGGACAAAATTACTGCTGATGGCCGTTGTAGCTACCGCCGAGTTTTTATACGGCCATACTGCTTTTATGCTTGCAGTGGCTTTGATACCTTTTATTCTATTACTTACAAACAGGCAGTATAAGGCAGCAACCATTTTTATAGTTCTGTTTGTAGCTGCTTTGGTGGTTAAGGAAATCCAAAACTCAATTCGTTTTCATATGGTTGTCAATATGGTTGTAGTTTTATTGGTGGGATTGGTTTTAAGGCTTTTTCCTGCTTTTGCAATGGGAAATTACATAATTAAGTCTACTACTGCCAGTGAGTGTATTACATCACTGAGCAGAATGCATATCGGTAGGAATATTACCATTCCTCTTTCTGTATTATTTCGCTTTTTACCTACCATGCAGGAAGAGTCAGCAGCTATTAAAGACGCTATGAGAATGAGGGAAATCCAGTTTGGTACGAAAAAATTTTGGCAGAATCCAATGGCACTGCTTGAATATCGTTTCATACCGCTTATGATTTCGGTTGTAAAGATTGGTGATGAACTGTCTGCAGCAGCATTAACCCGTGGGTTGGATAATCCAGCGGATCGGTCAAGTATAACGAGAGTTGGATTTACCTGTTACGATGCCATTGCGGTAGTAATTTCAGGCGTTATGCTGTTTGTCACCTTATTTATTATTAAATGGTAGAAGGGGAAGTGAAATGATAGAAATAAAAGATGTGTCCTTTACCTATGAAAGCGGAGAATCAGAGAATAGCCTGCGTAATATTAATTTGAAAATCAAAGATGGAGAGACTGTTTTACTGTGTGGTGAATCTGGTTGCGGTAAAACAACTTTGACACGCCTGATTAACGGATTGATTCCACATTATTATAATGGACAGTTAACGGGACAGATTTATTTGGATGGGAAAGAGGTAAAGGATTATCAGCTATATCAGATTGCTCCCATGGTTGGCTCTGTATTTCAAAACCCGAGAACACAGTTCTACAATGTAGATACGACAAGCGAGATTGTGTTTGGATGCGAAAATATGGGGTTGCCGGTGCAGGAAATGCTGGCAAGGCTTGAGAATACAACAAAATGCCTTAAATTAGAAAATCTGCTTGGACGGAGCCTGTTTGCTTTATCTGGTGGAGAAAAGCAGAAGATAGCCTGTGCATCGGCAGATGCTATCTGCCCGAATACTTTTGTTTTGGATGAACCGTCCTCTAATTTGGATATTTCTTCGATAAAAGATTTAACAGAAGTAATTCGCCAATGGCAATCTGAAAATAAAACAGTAATTGTTGCCGAACACCGCCTTTATTACCTGGCTCCATATGCGGACCGAATCATATATATGAAGCGCGGAGAGATATGTAATGAATATACAAGAGAGGAATTTTTGGGACTAGACCCAAAAGAGTTAAAGAAAATGGGATTACGTGCATTAAATCCATTTGACTTGATGCCTGAAAAAACCCCTGAAGCAAATGAAAAAAGCCTGCAGATTGATAATTTTTGGTTTTCATATGAAAAACGGGGATATCCGATTGTAAACATACCGGATTTAACATTGCCGCAGGGAGAAATCATTGGAATCATTGGTGACAATGGAGCTGGTAAATCCTCTTTTGCCAGATGTCTATGCGGATTAGATAAATCTTCAAAGGGCACTTTGAAATTAAATGGCAATGCCCTTAATGCGAAGAAGCGCCGGCATATTTCCTATATGGTAATGCAGGATGTAAATCACCAGCTTTTTACAGAAGATGTTCTTGATGAACTTTTGCTGAGTATGGATGGAGAAAATGAGGAAGAGGACAAGGTTCGGGCACAAGAAATTTTGGCCGGGCTTGATTTGTCGGATAAACTGAAACTGCACCCAATGTCATTATCCGGTGGAGAGAAGCAGCGAGTTGCTATTGGCAGTGCGGTTGCATCTGGAAAAGAAATAATCATATTTGATGAACCCACCAGCGGGTTGGATTATAGACATATGCTTGAGGTTTCAGAAAAATTAATACAGCTAAAAGAAATGAAAAAAACGTTGTTTCTGATAACGCATGATCCTGAACTGATATACAAATGCTGTACACATCTTATGTTTATTGAGCATGGCCGTATATTATGGCATCGGCCTATGGATAACGAGGCTGTAAGACTTTTACAGGAATTTTTCTCCCACGAAAAGGGTAGTTCAGCAATGGCTATATAAAAACGAATGAGTACTTTGAAGTGAGCTGAGAGAAATGTTATATGTCATAAGGACTAAAGAGAACTTATTTCGGATAAAGAAAATGTAAGAGTAAGCTGTAAGTTAATATAATGATTCAGGCCGCAGTACTTTTTATAATAGATGACAATGTCGATTTATCAAAAAGTCTGCGGCAATTATTTTATAAATTTGTTAAAAAGTTATTTTGGGAGGAAACGTATGACCATAAAAAATCGGTATTTTCCATTTGTGTCCGAAAATGTAGCTGACAGTAATAAGGGGACTATCTTGTTTTGCTTTCATCATGCAGGAGGAACGGCGACAACATATCGGCCGTGGACTTTGAAATCTAATGATTCAGTGATCATTATGTGTGTCGAGCTGCCTGGAAAGGGAACCAGGCGGACTGAAAGAATGGCTGTTGATTTTAATGAGATTCTGCCGGAACTGTCATTGCAAATTGCTGATGTTAGCTGCGGCAGAAAGATTGTCCTTTATGGGCACAGTATGGGGGCAGCAATGGCGTTTTATACGGCACATTATTTGTGGAATCAATTAGACAGAAAATGTGAAAAAATAATTGTTGCCGGGCGTCAGGCTCCGGATCAGGAAAATCCCTATGAATTTAAGACCTATATGAATGATGATGCTTTAATTGAGGAGTTAGTTCGGTATAATGCCACACCAAAGGAAGTGCTAGAAAATAAAGAGCTGCTGAATTTTATTCTTCCGGGTCTGCGTCAGGATTATATATTAAATGAAAGTCTGGTTTATCATGGAGAAGTGTTGGATATACCGATAGTAGCGCATACTGGAAGCCAGGATTACGAGGCAAATGCAGAGATAATGAATTTGTGGAAACATATGACAACCAATATCTTTCAGTTGAATTTGTTCGAGGGTTCCCATTTCTTTGTTACAGATTTAGGCAATAAGTATAGGGATATTGTGATACAGGAAGCAATTAATAAACGGGAGGATTAAGCCTATGAAGGAAAACATTTCGATTATAAAAGGGATGGACACGTTAAGAACAATTGCAGAGGAACGGAAGGTATCGGTTAATGTACTGCTAAAGGGAATCGCAGTGGAAATATATTATCGTTGGTTTGCAAATGAAACAGCAATAGAATATGTGACGCTGAATGATTTGATTAGTGAGGTAATCGACAGGTCTAAGGATAAAGATACCATAGTTATCAATGATTACGTGTGCAGTGTAATGTGCAACAATGATAAGGCTGTTCTGTGCATTGAGTGTGAGCAGTTGGAATGTGATATGATGGAAGGCTTGAGTGCTTTTACTGAGGAAATTATTTTGGAGTGGGCAGATTTAGCTGATAATGCTCCAATGGTCCACCAAATTCCGAGAAATCAGATGGCTGTCAGGAAGAACAGGAATAGGACGAAAAAAACATTTTCAGATGAATGCCTACATCATGGATTTTTTGAAAATGCGGCAAATGCGCCTGGGAAAGCAGCACTTATATATTACAAGAATGGAAATAAAGAAGAAATTAGTTATTCCTGCTTACAGGATATGATTTTAAAGTTAGCTGGATATTTAAAGGAAAATGATGTAAAAAGCGGAACGCTGGTCGGTGTAAGTATACCCAAAGGCATTAATCAGGTTATTGCCGTTTATGGTATTTTGGCGGCAGGAGCAACATATGTGCCTATTGGCGTTCACCAGCCTGTAGAAAGAAAAAAGAAAATTATAGATACTGGAAGAATAAGGTATATCGTAACAAGCAATGAAATGAGGTCAGAAGAAGATTTAGGAGTATCTGTGATCTGCCTTGAAGCGGTTCTTCAGAAAGCGTTACCGGCAAAAGAACCTGGCTTTCCCGAAACGAACCAACCGGCTTATATTATTTTTACATCGGGTACAACTGGTATACCTAAAGGTGTGGTTATCTCCCATAGTGAGGCCCATAATACAATAGCCGATATAAATCAACGATTTAATATAGGTAGGAATCATACTGGGATCGCTATTTCAGACTTGGATTTTGATTTATCTGTTTATGATATTTTTGGATTGTTATCAGCTGGGGGAACCTTGGTGGTGTTGAGTGAGGAAACAAAAAGGGAGCCTGTATTTTGGAGAAAAGCAATTATTGATGCGGGCGTAAATGTTTGGAACTCGGTTCCGGCACTGTTTGATATGTTATTAACCACCTGTGAAACTGATAAACAAATGCTGCCGCTTCAACTGGTTTTATTATCCGGAGATTGGATTAAGATGGATTTATATGACAGGCTGAAAGCAATCAGTGAATGCTGTAAGTTTGTTTCTCTGGGAGGAGCAACGGAAGCGGCCATATGGTCTAATTATTTTGTTGTGGACGGTATTGACAGCAGCTGGAAGTCAATACCATATGGTGAACCACTAAGCAATCAGTATCTGAGAGTTGTTGATGGTAATGGATATGATTGTCCGGATTATGTAAATGGGGAACTGTGGATTGGCGGGGACGGTGTGGCAGAAGGCTACTTAAATGACCCTGAATTAACAGATGCGAAGTTTGTTGCAATAGATGGGGTAAGGTGGTATAAAACCGGCGATTTGGTCCGGTATAATTCTGCAGGGATTGTAGAATTTCTGGGTAGAATCGACAATCAGGTTAAGATTAATGGCTACCGAATCGAATTGGGAGAAGTAGAAAATGTTATTAAGCGTTCTCCGGACGTTTCTAATGTAGTGGTAGGTGTGGTTGATGAGAAAGGAAAAAAGGAATTAGGAGCTGTGATTGTTCCGAAAATAAATGCTGCTGTCAATGTACATATTACTTGTTGTGAGGATAACAACAAATATTCGGATTTCCATATGAAGGAACGTGAAAGAGTTGTCAGGCAGTTGATTCTTGAATTCTGTCATATGCAATCAAGGGTATCAGCAGAGTATAGGCCGATTATAGAATTTTGGGAGGGCTGGCTTGAATGCCATATGGAATATTCAGCAGATATATTTTACGCCAGAGAGGAAATGGAACCATTGCAAAAGGTTATGAATGCAAGGAATCTTTTTGCGGAGATACTCACGGGGGAGCAACGTGTGGAGGAGCTGCTTCGGAGGGAGGAGGTTTCACCAGAGTTCTGGTCTTTAAAGGGGGAAGATACGAAGTACTTTTTAGACAAGATACTGGCAGGCGATATAAGTAACAGGAAAATCGCAGTTTTGGGTGCAAGAACAGGAGAAATTATAAAGCAATACTGGGACGGATTCTGCCAGGCAGAGGAGATAACGTTATTTGATACTTCAGCGGGAATATTGAAGTTGGCACAGGAAAAACTGGGAGGAATGAATGCAAATATCCGCTATTGCAGTACATACAATGAGGGTGTGGAAGAATCGGAACTGAATAAATATGATATTGTTTTGGCGGTAAATCTATTGCATACCTATGAGGAACCTTTAAAGGAAGTGGAGTGGGCAGCGCTTCTGCTGAAGAGGGAAGGGGACTTTTATGCAATCGAGTATGAGGAGTTAGACCCCATGGGTATTCTTATTTCTGGTTTGCTGGAGAATGGATTTGTTAATAGAAAGCGGGGAAGACGAGAGCATACGCCTTTACTATTATTGGATGATTGGAAAAATATTTATGGACAGGCTCCTTTTGGAGAGGTTGCAATAAACAGAAGAGGAAGATTGGGAGCTCTGTTAATCCACGCTAAAAACGTAACACCAGAAGTAATAGAAATGAGATCTCGTATATTAGAATACATGAATGAAAATCTGACGGCCTACATGATTCCGACTAAACGCATGATTGTAAAGCAAGTAGTGTTGAGCAAAAATGGAAAGGTGGATAGACAGCAGACATTAGCGTTATTGGCTGTAAAGCAAACAGCGGAAAAGGAGAGTATCATACTTCAGGGAATTGAAGCTGATATTGCAGAGCTTTGGACAAACATTCTGAGTTGCAAAATATTTGATAGGAGCCAGAGCTTTTTTGAATCGGGCGGAGATAGTCTATCAGCAACTCGGTTTCTGGCGGAAATCAAGAAGAAATACTCTGTGGATATACCATTAAAGGATATCTTTAGCACGCCATCTCTCAAGTCTGTTGCGGATCTGCTTCAGGCCAGGCTTGCGGAGAATGAAGGTATGGTTGAAGGCGAGATATAAAACTCTGGAAGGAGCATTGACTCTATGGATAAAACAAAAGAGTTCATATGGCTGGCAGATAATGAGTTGAGAATAAATTTAAATAAATTAGCCAGTGATGGAATCAATGTATGGTTAGAGGATGAAAAGCTAAAGTTTAAAGGCGAACAGGGCAAGGTTACGGAAGAGGCATTAAAATGGATGCGGCAGAATAAAACAGCAATTATATCCTATCTCTTGGAGAAGGAGGAGGTTCAGGATAAGGGATTTGATTTAACCCCGATACAAAAGGCGTATTTCTTGGGTAGGGATAACCTCTATGAATTGGGAGGTATCAGTGCTAATTACTATTTTGAAATAGATATGGATAAGCTGGATGTTAAGAAATTTGAATCAATATTTAACCAGGTGATTCATGATAATGAGGCACTGAGAGGCATTATCTTGAAGTGTGGGAGGCAGGCTGTTTTAAGTAACGTACCGTGGTTCTCCATTGAAGTGAAAAGAGTAAATGATGAAGCAGAGCAAAAAGCGCTGCGGTTAGAGTGGGAAAGCAAAATATATCCGTTGGAGTCCTGGCCTATGTTTCATGTGGGTCTGACAACAAAGGATAATTGCTGTTACAGGCTGCATGTGGGGTTTGACTGTATTTTGCTGGATGCCTGGAGTGTCACACTTATGCTGAAGCAGATATATAAACTTTATGAAAATGATAAGATTATGGTTCCTGCATACACCTTTAGAGAATATTGCAATGAACATGGGAAGCTTCTGAATGAAAAAATTCAGGAGCAGGCTGAGCGGTATTGGAGCCAGCGGTGTGAAATGCTTCCGAAGGCACCGGCCTTGCCATATGCAAAAAAACTATCGGATATTAATATACCGCATTTTAGAAGATTGAATTATGAGTTGCCGAGATCCGATACAGAAACGATATATATGAAGGCGAAGGAATACAAAGTAACCCCAGCAGCAGTTCTGTGTACTGTTTATATGAAAGTATTGGCAGAATATGCGGAGTCTCCTGAGTTTTCCATAAATCTAACTGTGTTTAATCGTTTATCAGCAAATAGGGAAGTGCAGGAAGTCCTTGGAGACTTTACGAATATCAGTATCGCGGTATATGAAGCGAAGAAAGGACGGTCATTTAAGGAGGAGGTTCTGGAAACACAGAAAGAATTTTGGAATTTGGTTAAATATAGAGGGTATGAGGGCGTAAAGATAATCAGAAAAATGCCAAAGAATAATCCAGTTCAGGCGTCTTTGCCGGTAGTTTTTACGGGAATCCTTCAGGGACTTAAACAGTCCGATTACTATCTCCCCAATTGGGCAAGAGAAATTTATGCCTACAGCCAGACACCTCAAGTTTCTTTGGATTATCAGGCAACGGATTTTAAAGGTAATCTGTCTGTTAATTGGGATTACGTGGTACAGGCATTTGAGAATTTTGTGATACAGGAGATGTTTGACAAAAATATAGCTCTGCTGAGGAAAATCATTCAATTGGGTTGGGAACAGGAAATTGAAATATAGGAAGAATCCCATGTGGAATGATGGTGTTTATATATTTAAGGAGTTAGACCGTATCAGTGAATCAGATTTAGAACGGGTATCTATGATTTTGCCGGAATATCGGTTGGAAAAGGTTAAAAAATATAAACGGGATCTTGATCGTAAGAATTGCGTCATCGCTTATCTCTTATTAACGATTGCCCTGAAACGGGAGTTTAATATAGAGGGAAGGATTGCTATGGACTATGGCATTCACGGAAAACCGTATTTAAAAGAATATCAAGACGTTTACTTTAATTTTAGCCACTGTTCCCAGGGTATGGTCTGTGCTGTTTCTATAAATGATATAGGTGTTGATATAGAAACAATCGATGAAAAGAGAATGTTCTTTTCATCGGATATTTTTTCACCAAAAGAACTGGAATTCATTGTAAATTCGCAGAAAGAAGATTTCTTCCGCTTATGGGTTTTAAAGGAAGCTACTGTAAAATGTACAGGCATAGGTTTGGTCTACGGGAGCAATTATATTGAGTTTTTAACTCCGAAAGACGGGACTTTCTGCAAAGATGAATTTGTGTATCATCTGAAAAAGATAGGAAGTATGTATTTAGCGGTATGTAGCAAATACCCGGTCCGATATCAAATGGTTACACGAAAGGAGTTACTCAATATATGAGACAAAATGGAAGTATTATGGAAATCTTTCATAATTTTTTTAATAATAGCGAAAATGAAATTATATTTTATGATTTGAGTGAGGAACGTTTCAGTGCGGATAATTTACGGAATATGGTTGAAAAAACCATGGCGAAGCTGAGCTCTGTTGAAAGGCGAGAGTATGTTATTTTACAGATTGGTGATAAAAAGGAGTTTCTAATTTCCCTGATTTCCTTATTCTGTTTAGATGCCATTCCGGTTATATTGCCAATGTGTACCAGCCAAAGTGGTTATGAGCAGTTAAAGAAGATTTTGAAGGCGCATCCAGGGACATTGGTGATTGCTGATAATCAGGGCAGCCAGAATTTGGCTCATTTTACAGATGGAAGTATTAATATACAAAATATTGAAGCGGACGCAATGAGCCTTTGCCGCAGGGGCAGAGCATATGGGGAGCAGGACGAGGCAATTATCATGTATTCCTCCGGCAGTACCTCGGAACCAAAGGGAACAATATTGACTGTCGAAAATATTATAGAGTCGGTAAAAGAGAAAAGCATAGAGTATAGCGTAGCACAAAATGATGTGTTTATGACATGGATGTCCTTAGAGCATATAGTGGGGATGGTGGACTTTATGTTCTTACCATTTTTTACAGGCTGTACATGCGTTTACTCGGAAATCAGCTCATTTTTATCTAATCCCAGGGAATGGTTCGATTTGATGGAAAAATACAATGTGACGGTTTCTGTAGCACCTAATTTTGCATATAAGTATATGTCCGATTGTATAACTGATTCAGATAATTGGGATCTATCATCCCTTCGCATTTTAATGAGTATTGGAGAACCGATTTCACGGCAGGTGATTCAGAGATTTTTTTCTAAGGTAAACAGGTTTCATATTGATGAGGAAAAGTTTGTTGCTGCGTATGGGTTGAGTGAGACTTGTTCCGGTGTGGTTGTAAATAAAGGAAATGTGTTAAAAGCTAAAGTGGCACCAGAAGTGAATATAACATCAGGAATTGATTTTGACAGCAGCCATTTTGATTATAAAAAAGCTGATTTAATTTGTCAGGGAGAACCTATTGCAGATACAAAAGTTAGAATCATGGACGACCATCGTGAGGAACTAAAAGAAAATTGTATCGGAAATATAGAGATAAAGGGAAGTGCTGTTTGTAAGGGATATTTTGAGTATGATGGCCGTCAGCCTGTAGAAGATGGGTGGTTAAGTACAGGCGATATAGGATTTTACTCTGGTGGGGCATTATATGTTATAGGGAGAAGAAAGGACGTGATTTTTTCCTACGGAAAAAATATATACCTGAGTGATCTTGAATATGCGGTTGCTAAATATTTTCAGCTTAGAAGCGTGGCCTGCGGTGATAATGTGTCCAGCGAGGGTGAATTTTATATCTATTTATTTGTTGAAATAAATGAGGCTGAAGGTCAGCAAATGAAAAGTAAAATCAGGCATACTATTTTAAGAGAGCTGGGTATAAAGCTAGATGATATTATCTTTATGGACAAACTTAGTAATACAAAAGCAGGAAAAATCAGTAAAGCAGAAATCATGAGGAAATATACAATGAGTAGAGATTCAGAGAGAAGAGATAATATAGAAGGTTTTATAAAGGGTTACTTTGCGGGAGAAGTTACGGAAGACACCAGTATTCTGGACGTTGCAGAAGACTCCCTGAGTATGTTTCGGTTGATTGGTGCAATCCATAAGCAATTTGGAATTAAAATGGGGATTCTTGATTTAACGAGGTGTGAAACCATTCATGATTTATGTGATTACATCAATAAGCTTTCTGGAAGAGAAATACCGGTAGAAAAGATAACATGTGAAAACCAGATGTTTTGCACCTCTATACAGGAGGCATACATACTGGGACGCCAGCAGGAGTTCTATGGAAATACCAACATGTCCCACTTTTATTTGGAAGTGAGGCATAATCTTTCTTCACAAAAAATAGAAGAGGCAATACGTAAACTAATCAGACGCCATTCTATGCTGCGCAGTATTTTTGAAAATAGCAGACGGGTGGTATTGGGTGAAGACATTGCCGATACGTTTTTCTTAAAGACTTTAGAAGAAAAGTCACTTGAAAGCCATAGAAAAGCTGCCAATCAGAAAGTAAATGAACCAGACAAATGGCCACTGTTTGAAATCTGTAATATCAAGGAGGGGGATTCTTATATTGCGGCCATTGATATAGATATGCTTATTGTGGACGGATTTAGTTTAAGCGTGTTGGTCAGAGACTTTAAGAGTTTATGCAGGGGGCTGGAATTAGAACCCATATCGGATGGATTTGGCAAGTATCTGGAAGCATATTCCATCAGAAAATCCGGAAACAGATACTTACAGGATAAACAATATTGGCTGGAAAGAGTGAAGACGCTTCCGGGCTCCCCACAAATACCGATTCTTGCAGCTGTCAATCGTGGCCCTAATGTATTTTTACGCAAGGAGAAGGCATTTACAGAGCAAGCCTGGGAAGAGTTAGAAAATGTTGCAGAAAGAAATGGTGTGACGATAAGCGTATTGCTGTTGACTCTTTATATACATACGCTTAAGAGATGGAGCGAGGAACCGGAATTTACACTCAATGTAACAGTGATGGATCGTCCGACACAGATGAAAGACACAGAGCGTTTTGTTGGAGACTTTACGACCAATACACTTTTCAATTACGAAAATGAATCAGGCAGTCCCCGGAATCTGTACCAGGATTTATCTCATGTAAAGGGTAGGTTATATGAGTATTTGGATCATAACAATTTCGATGGTGTAGAAGTAATAAGGGAGTATGCTAAAGTTCATCAGGGCGAGATGGCTTTAATGCCGGTGGTTTTCACCAGTATGTTGTTTAAGGAAGACAATGCGCTTACATATGAGGACATCAACTACTTTGTTACTCAAACATCACAGGTATATCTGGACTGCCAGATATATCATTATGATACAACTTACGTAATCGCTTGGGATTATCTGGAGAAGGTTTTTCCGGACAATATGATTCACAATATGTTTGATTACTACATGAATCTTGTTGAAGGAATAATCTGCGGCCGTGAAATCAATGAAATCCCCGTAGGAAATGAGAGAGCAGTTACTCGGTACAATGAAACTGATTATTCGGAAGAACTAATGACTATTCCGGAAATGTTAAAACGGTCACTCGATTTCTTTGGTCCCAAAACAGCCATAACGGATGGTGAAACTGTATTAACATATGAACAGTTAAAGAGACGTATGGAAGATATGATTGAGGATTATATAAAACAGGGGATGAAATGTGGAGATACGGTCATGGTACTGGCGGGAAAGGATATTGATTCCGTAGTAGCGATATTAGCTGTTGCTAAAATAGGAGCCACCTTTATACCCGTTCCGGAAGATTATCCGAAGGAACGTATTGAAACTATAAGAGAGTATTCCAGTGCAGAGTGGATTGTGCATGTGCAGAATAATAAGATTGAAAGATGTGTTTCTGCTAAGAGACAGAGGAATCACACAACTTCTAAGTTGGAGGACACAGCCTATATAATTTTCACATCGGGTAGCACAGGCAATCCCAAAGGGGTGGCCATTTCTCACGAAGGTGTTATGAATACGCTGGTTGATATGAAAAAAAGATTTGCCTTGGACGAAAATGAAGGGGTATTGGGATTGTCTGCGCTGAATTTTGATTTATCCATTTTTGATATTTTCGGCAGTATCTATATGGGCGGATTTTTATCTTTGGTAAAGGACCCGAGGAATGCAGAAGAGATAAACCATATGCTGGAGCAATTCCCTATAACGATATGGAATTCGGTTCCAGCAATCATGAAACTGTTTTTGGAAAGTCTTCCAGTGGATTATAGAAATACAGAAATAAATCATATTTTCTTAAGCGGGGACTGGATTGGTACGGAGCTGCCTGAAAAAATAAAAAAGGTGTTTACGAATGCAGAAATTATAAGTTTGGGAGGTGCTACAGAGGCTTCAATCTGGTCAATCTATTTTCCGATCCGTGAGGTTCGGAAAGAATGGAGCAGTATACCTTATGGCTATCCATTAGGAAATCAAAAGATTTATATATTGAATAAAGAAGGCGATGCATGCCCAACAAATGTTGTGGGTGAAATCTGTATTGGCGGAAGGGGAGTAGCTTTAGGATATGTTGGAGACGAGGAAAAAACAAATCGGTCATTTGTAGATATACCTTCAATTGGGAGAGTGTATAAAACAGGGGACTATGGTAAATTTTCTGAAGAAGGATATGTAATAATATTGGGGCGAAAAGATGGTCAGGTTAAAATAAACGGTTTTCGTATTGAATTAGGTGAGATTGAGGCTGTTGCCCGTAAATTCTATACAGTAGATAATGCAATTGCAATTATGGATTCTAAGAAGAAATTGGCTCTGTTTTATACTGGGAAGGAAATAGAAGATAGGGAATTGCAGGTTCACTTTGAAAAATATCTGCCTGCCTACATGATCCCATACCGCTTTGTTTATATGGAACAGTTCCCGTTAAGTAAAAATGGAAAAATAGACAGGGCTGCGTTATTGCAGATACGGGAATTAAAAGAGGAATCCGAGATATCAGCTCCGGCTAATGAGATAGAAATGAAAATATCTGTAATATGGGGGAAGTATTTAGAGAGCGATCAAGTATCGGTTGATGAAAACTTCTTTGCCTTGGGCGGGGATTCTATCATTGCACAAAGGATAGCACAGGAATTAACAAAGCAATTTGCAGTGAAAATTCCCTTTGTAAAAATTGTGGAAACCGGCACTGTAAAAGAATTGGCCCGGTTTATACAAGCTGAAACGGAATCAAAGGAGGAGCCGAAGGCCACTTTATTATCGGAAAACCAGGGGGAGAAAACAGTGGAAGCATCTCAAACGGAACTTCCAATGACGAATATTCAAAAAGCATATTTTAATGGAAGAAATGATTCGTTTGAATTGGCGCACTATAATGCCCATTACTATTTTGAGGTGGAGTTCCCATATGAAATCAGTGATATTGAAAGAAGCATTGCACAGATGCTGGAGCGTCATGAGGTTTTACGCAGTATATTTTTAAAAAATGGAACACAGAAGATTCTGGCAGACGTGCCGGAGTATAAGGTTGATATTACGATAGCCGAGACGGAACAGGAGTTTGCGGAAAAGAATGAACAGATGTGCCGCGAATTGTCTCACAAAAATTATGATTTTTCAAAGTGGCCGTTATTTACGTTTGAAGTTTTAAAACGGGGATGTGACGATTTTAAGATTTTGTGTGCAAGTATCAACCTCATGGTTTGTGATGGTGACAGCTTAAGAATCTTTCTAAAGGAATTTACAGAAGGTTTAAATAATAAAAAACTGCCGCCGATTCATTATTCATATCACGAATATGTAAATTCATTAAATGATTGTACGAATGAAAGGGAGTATCAGGAGGCGAAAGCTTACTGGTTAAATAAAATTCCTTGTTTTCCGGAATTCCCTCACTTACCTATGCTGAAAAACCTGACACAATGTAAAAATTATAGAATCAGCAGAGTCTCCGAAACGATTGATGCTGAAACCTGGGGGACATTTAAAAACACTGTAAGAAAACATGCTGTTTCTCCATCTACAGTACTTTGCACAATTTATGCCAGGGTGCTTGCGAAATGGAGTAATCAGAAGGATTTGCTGCTTAATATGACTGCATTTGAAAGAAAAGAGTTTGATCAGAATGTCAGTGGGATTTTAGGGGACTTTACAAAAATTCTTCCATTGGAAGTACATATTGATGGGGCGGATTTTTGGGATAATGCGATGCAGATTCAGACGAGGATTTTGAATAATCTGGATCACAAAGCATTTGATGGTACAGAGATTATAAGAGAATTGTCAAGGCTGAGGAATGGAATAGGTAAGGCCCTGATGCCGGTGGTATTTACCTGTGTGTTATTTGATTCTGATGAGAACTGGTTTGAACAGATTGGAAAACTGAGATACGCCGTTACGCAGACACCTCAGGTATTTTTGGATAACCAAATTCTTGAAATGAAGCATGAGCTTTATATATCGTGGGATTATGTGGAGGATTTATTCAATCCTGCGATAATAGCTGCAGTATTTGAGGATTTTATAAGTGGAATTAAAAATATAGCAGTAAATGGGGTATTTGAAACACGGTCTCAAATAGAAACGGATAAAGTTTGGGATGGATATAACATGCCGGTGGAACGTGTTGCCCCCAATACATTGCAGGCATTTTTTGAAAAGCAGGTCCGGGAAACACCGGACGGAACAGCCTTATATTACGGAGACAAACAATACACCTATGCTGCGATTGAGGCCAAAGCGAATCAGGTTGCACGTTATTTATGCAGCCATGGAATCTGCGGCGCCAATAACCGGGTCGGCGTGCTGGGAGAAAGAAAACCGGAAACCATTATTTCTATTATAGGAGTATTAAAAACGGGTGCTGCCTATGTTCCTGTGGATGCAAAGTTCCCGAAGGAAAGACGGGATTTCATACTGGAGAATAGTGGTTCAAGGCTATTGCTGAGTGAGGAACTGTATCGTTCGGGGGAATTAGAGCAATATGATGAAAGCCCCATAGGAATACAATCGCTGCCTGATTCTTTGGCATATATCATTTATACGTCAGGCAGTACAGGAAAACCAAAGGGCGTTATGATAAATCATATGGCAGCCTGCAATACAATCAGCGATCTGAACAACAAGATAAAATTAAATAAGACGGACAGATTGATTGGGATATCATCAGTTTGCTTTGATTTATCCGTATATGATATTTTTGGAGCATTTAGTACAGGAGCTGCACTGGTAATGGTCCGTGATGCGAGAGATTGCAGCGAGATTGTTTCCCTTCTTGCGGAAAGAAAGATTACGGTATGGAACTCGGTACCGGTTATCTGCTCAATTGTTGTTCAACATATGTTGGAAAGAGGGATGAAAGATAGCCTTTCATTACGGCAGATTATGCTGAGTGGAGATTGGATTCCACTTGATTTGCCAGATAAGGCGAAAAGCATCTTTAACAAAACTAAGATAATGAGTTTAGGCGGAGCAACAGAAGCTTCTATTTGGTCAATCTATTATGAAATAGGAGAAGTAAAACCAGCATGGAAGAGTATACCTTATGGCATGCCTTTAAAAAATCAGACAATGTATGTTTTGAACTTCGCCGGCGAGTTATGCCCTATGGACGTAGTGGGTGAAATATATATTGGAGGAGTTGGGGTCGCACAGGGATATTGTGGAGATACAGAGAAAACGGAAGCTGCATTTATTCAACATGACCATCTGGGCAGGATTTATAAGACTGGTGATATGGGAGTGCTGCGGAAAGAGGGATATATTGAATTTTTAGGCAGAATAGATAATCAGGTTAAAATTCGTGGCTATAGAATCGAATTGGGAGAAATTGAATCTGCCATTAATAATGTACCAGGAATTGAAAAAAGTGTAATTTCATATGTGGTAAATAGAACGGGAAATAAACAGCTGATAGCATACTATATTCCAACATCGAACGACCTTGCTTCAGAGACTATCAAGGAAAGTATAGGTGCTTTTCTGCCTGAATACATGGTACCGCAGCATTATATTTCCATAAAAGAATTACCGCTGTCTGCCAATGGGAAAATTGACAGAAGTAAGCTTCCTGAGCTGAATTTAGATAAGAAGGAGCGGGCATTATCAAAAGATGTAATCAGTCCGTTGCAGAAAACACTGCTGGGAATTTGGCAAAAGGTATTTGAAAATACTGAAATTACTATTACCGATGATTTTTATGGCCTGGGTGGAGATTCTATTGTTCTGATGAAGCTATTGGACGAAATTGCTTTGGCAGGTCTGGAAAACATTAGCATAGAAGATATTTTGGAATATGAGACAATAGAGGCGTTATCAGCTTATATGGAAGAAAACAAATAAGAGGAGTTATTACATGATAGGAATTATTGGAGGCAGTGGTAATGTTGGCCAATGGGCGACCCAGGCTTTAACGCGTTTTTCCAGTGCATACATCAAAGTGGGGGGAAGGAATAAGGAACAATTTGAAAAATTGGCAAGGTCATTGCCTGATAACGCCGCAGTGGAATTCAGGCAGGTGGATTTCAAAAACATTCATAGTGTAAAGCAATTTGCTGAGGATTGCACAATTATTTTAAATTGCGCCGGCCCTACCTATAATCATGCATCCGAACTGGCGGAAGCGGTATTGAATATGGGAATTGGGTATGTGGACGTTGGATATGGTAAAGCGATGGACCAAATATTTAAAAGATATGGCGATAAAAGGATTCTTTGTAAAGCCGGTGCAATCCCTGGATTATCAGGCGTGTTGCCAAAATATCTGGCCCAGCAAGTTGAAGAGATACACCAGATAGAAGTATATTATTGCGCTTTGGGAAAGTTCACTAAGACAGCTGCGGCAGACTATTTAGATGGGGTATTTGACAACAGAATGGAATTACCATCAAAGAGGAGAGAGGCAAGAAGGAAACTTCTTCCTCTTTCCATAAACGAAGCTTATTTATACCCATATTATGATGAGGAATGTGAGCATGTAGAACGGATTACAAAGTGTAATGTTTCAAAATGGTTCATGGCATTGGAGGGGGAGTGCACGCACAATTTTATGAACACGGCGGCTGACAGTTATAAAATGGATTCTGATAAAGCAGTTGAAGATTTGTGCTTGGCTACTTATGTCGATACATTAGGAAGAACGGAATATGCAGGTTTTGTAATTCAGATATCCGGAGAGACAGCGGGTAAACATATGATTCGCACCATGCAGGTAAAAGCACCAACAGCAGAGTATATGACAGGTACAGTAGCAGCGGCATCTGCCCTTTTGCTGGATAATACAAAGGAGTTGGAAATCGGAGGGGAATTAGGAAAGATAAAAGAAGTGAATGAATTCTTTTCTATATTGGATAGGATTGGACAAAGGTTGCTGATAAGCATTGTAGATAAATCAATAGAGGATTTAACAGCTGTTGAGGAAGGAGAAATATAAATATGCAGAAAATACGAACTGTGGTATGCGGCACTACATTTGGGCTCTTTTATCTTGAGGCTCTGAGACGATTGAATGATAAATTTGAGATTGTCGGTATTTTAGCAAATGGGAGCGAACGTTCCAAAAGATGCGCGGCAAATTTCAATACCACTTTATATACTGATATACGGCAGGTTCCAAAGGATATTGACTTAGCCTGCGTAGTTATAAGAACCAGGGCGTTGGGCGGAAAAGGGACTGAGATAGCGGCACATTTCCTGGAAAATGGAATAAATGTCATTCAGGAGCAGCCAATCCATCCTAAAGATTTGGAAGAGTGCTATCGTATTGCGTTAAAGAATGGGGTATATTTTCAAACCGGAGATGTTTACCCCCACCTTGACGGTGTTGAAACGTTTATACGAAGTGCACATAAATTAAATGAAATTCATGACCGTCCGCTATATATGAACTTATCTTTTGCACCGCAGGTATCTTATCCGTTAATGGATATTTTGATGAATTCCTTACCAGATATCCGCTCATGGGAATTCAGCGGTAATGTTAAGGCTGGACCATTTAGGGTTATAACAGGTACTTTAAATAAGATACCGGTATGCATGGAAATTCATAATGAGGTATTCCCGAAGGACCCGGATAACAACATGCATTTGCTTCATAGTATAACGTATATGTATGAGAGCGGACATTTGTCACTGCAGGACACATTTGGGCCGGCAATTTGGAATCCGCGGCTTGACATTCCTGTGGAGTTATACAATTATGGCGATGTGAAAAGTGAAGTTCCTGAATACATGTATGAAAAAACGGGACATATTTTAGGCGGATATCACAGCCGGAATTTTAAACAGATTATCACAGATATATGGCCGGAGGCTGTAAAGAAGGATCTCCTGCTGGTTTTAAAGGGAATTAGCGATAAACGGCTGCTCAACGCCAAAGGACAGAAAGAGATGATTTGCTCAAGGCAGTGGAATGAGATGACAAAATATCTGGGATATGCGGATATAATGGACAAGAAATTGAGTAAGGCCACCCTTACCGATATATTGGAAAAGAGTGTTCAAGAACAGAGGAGGCATGAATATGAATCATGTTGAGAACATGAAAATAATTTTAGAGTTATTTAAAAATAAGGGAATCACCCTATTTATGGATGGAGAAAAATTAAAGTACAGAGCCTCTCATGGAATAAATCATGATGATATTTTGTTGCTGAAAGAGAATAAAGAAGCTTTGATTCAGTATTTCAAAGAGCACGCTGAGGATATAAGAATCATATCTGCCCCAGAGGATATGTACAAACCATTTGCGCTTACAGATGTACAGGCTGCCTATGCATTGGGAAGAAAAGATACTTTTGAATATGGTGGGGTAGCATGCCATGTTTATATGGAATTAACATATAGTGAGTTACATGTGGATAAGGTACAGGCAGCATGGCAGCGTTTGATTGCCAGACATGAGATGCTGAGAGCCATTGTTAATGAAAATGGAACACAGCAGGTATTACCGGAAGTAAATGAATTTAAAATACAGGAGTATGATCTTTTACATATTTCTGAGGCTGGTAAGGCTCTCGAAAAAATTAGAAATCGTATGGGAAATGCTATATATGAACTTGGAAGCTGGCCCATGTTTGAAATTGCAGTGAGCCATACAGATAAGGAATCCATTCTTCACTTTTCAATGGAATTTTTAATTGCAGATTGGAAAAGTATTTGGATGCTATTATACGAGTTTGAAACACTTTATTTCACACCGGAACAATTGTTGCCTGAAGTGGGAGTGACATTCAGGGACTATTTGATAGCCGAGAGAAAATTGAAAGAAACAGAACAGTATAAGGTTGATAAGGAGTACTGGTTAAATAGAATAGAAAGTTTGCCAAAGGCTCCGGAGCTTCCGATACTTAGAAATCCAATTAAAAACAGGAGTGATTTTTCAAGATATTTTATGGAGATTGATCAGGAAAAATGGAATAGATTAAAAAGATACTCCAATCATTTTGGAATAACGCCAACGGCAGTGGTATTGACAGCTTATGCAGAAGTAATGGAACGGTGGAGTCAGACATCAGAATTTTGTATTAATCTCACCGTTCTCAACAGAGCGCCCATTCACCAGAAGGTAGAGGAAATTGTTGGAGATTTTACATCTGTAAGCCTTTTGGAAACACGTATGGAAAAATCGAAGCCTTTTATTGAAAAGGCCCGAGAGATATCAGGCCAATTGTTTGAAGATTTGGATCATCGTTTGTTTAATGGTGTTGAGGTCATCAGGGAAATATCGAGGAAAAAAGGAAGGGAACATGCCTTAATGCCAATTGTTTTTACCAGCGCTATTGGCCTTTCTGATAAGAAGCTGCAAGGTGAGTTTCACGGAAATGGAATTAGCCAGACACCACAAGTATTCATAGACTGCCAGGTCATGGACGGAGAATATGGATTACAGGCGGATTGGGATGTTAGAAACGGTGTATTTCCTGATGGGTTGATTAAGGATATGTTTGAAACCTTCCGTAGCAGGCTTTTGGAGTTGGCAGAAACTGATGTGAACTGGACAAAGGTTTCTGAACTGGAACTGCCTTCATGGCAGCTGGAGCGGATAGCCGGCATAAACAGTACTGAAAAAGAGATATCTCCTCAAATGCTGTATGACGAGTTCCTGGAACAGGTTAAGAAGCAACCTGCAAAAACAGCAGTGATTGATTCTGCAGATAAATTTACATATTTGGAACTTCATCATATGGCGTTAGGGATTGCGGACCGCCTGAGTGAAATGGGGATTAAACCAGGCAGCAATATTGCAGTTTTGCTCCCCAAAAGTCGATTTCAGGTAGCTGCGGTATTAGGTATTTTATATACTTCTTGCATTTATGTGCCTGTTGACATAGAGCAGCCGGAACAGCGTTGGAACACAATCGTAGCCAATGCTGATATAAAAGCAGTTCTTATTCATTCGGGTCATAGTGCAGTTTTTGAACATGTGCCGGTGTTACCGGTTGACCAGATCGAGGCAATAAGTAATGACAGTATGATATTGCGAGGAACCCCCGATGATTTGGCATATATTATTTTTACTTCAGGAACTACTGGTGTTCCTAAAGGTGTGGCTATCACACATAAAGCTGCTTGGAATACAATTAAAGATATTAACCAGAAATTTTTCGTCAGTAGTCAGGATTCAGTGTTAGGGCTGTCAAAACTTAATTTTGATTTGTCGGTCTATGATATTTTTGGATTATTATCATGCGGAGGAACCTTGGTTTATCCAAAACTCTCAAGATACATGGACCCGTCTCATTGGGTAGAGCTTATACAGGAATATGAAATCACCATCTGGAATTCCGTACCCGCGTTTATGCAGATTTTAACCGGTTATTTTGCCGGTAAGAATGAGAAGCTGCCACTTCGCATCGTGCTGTTATCAGGAGACTGGATTCCGGTAGGCATGCCTGGGGATATACAAAAATGTGCTGGTGATGCCATGGTTATCAGCTTAGGCGGTGCAACGGAAGCCTCTATCTGGTCCATATATCATGAATGTGTTGATAATGAGATACGTGAGGTGAGTATACCTTATGGCAAACCTCTATCGAATCAGGGATTCTCTATTTATGATGCAAAAGGACGCCCATGCCCGGTATACGTGACAGGAGAACTTTGTATTTGGGGAACAGGTCTTGCCGAAGGGTATTATAATGACCATAAGCTGACAGAGGCAAAGTTTGTTACGGGCAGAGAAAATGGCAGAATGTATAAAACAGGGGATAATGGCTGTTATCTGCCTAATGGTGAGATTGAGTTTAAGGGGCGAAATGATAATCAGATAAAGCTGAGAGGACACCGTATTGAATTAGGAGAGATCCAGTCTACTCTGGAACAGCATAAATCTGTTTCACAGGCTATGGTGGTGCTGAATGAGGTAAAAACGGATATTTATGCTTTTGTAAAGACTGTTCAAGGGAATGTGAAGAATTCTGATTTAAAACAATATTTAGAAGCGTATTTACCAAAGTATATGATTCCTGCGGATATTATTTCGGTAGAAGAGTTTCCGCTGACTGCCAATGGGAAAATAGACCGGGATAAAATTAAAAAGTTAATCATTAAACAGGAAAACGCAGAAGGAAAAGAACTGCGGGAAGAAAATCCTGATGAACTACAGAATAAACTGATAGAGCTTTGGAACAGCGTTGTTCCCCAAAGCGCAGCTGGGGTATTTGACAATTTCTATGACTTGGGAGCGGATTCACTAATACTCGCCCAGATGGCTACAAAAGTTAGAGAACAAATTTCTAAGGATATTGCCTTTGACGCTTTACTGAGAGAACTGATTTATAATCCGACCATTCAAAAACTGTCGGAGTTCATTAGGAATAATACAGAAACGGAAGTCGAAGAGAAGAAAATGGAGGACACAAACTCTGAACTTGTATTTGTGAGGGAATATGGCGGAGATCTGGAGAAAGGACTTAGTATAATATTCCATGGTGCTTTAGGTTCATTTAATCGTTTCGACTATCTTGCAGATTCTTTAATTGCAAGTAAGGGAGAAAAAGTGATTGGGATAGGTATTAAAGATACGAATAAGTATTGTTCAATACCGTCAACTAATTTGATTTGGATGTTATCAGATATATATTCCCAAATAATCTGTAGTTATCAGGTAAAGGCCGTAAGTTTGATAGGGTATTGTTTCGGTGGTGTTATAGCATTAGAGACGGCAAACCGCCTTAATGAAAATTCGATAACCGTGAAGTCACTCTCAATATTAGACAGCCTTTTATTGCCTCCTTCATTTAAGGTAGAAGATGAACTGCTAATGGAAATGATGTTTTTGGACAATATCCCAGTTTCTTACGCAGATATTGAGATGCCGAATCCTGCGCTGTACGAGCAGATTATAGTCCAGGAATCAATGAAAAAAGGAGTAATTAATAAGGGCTTTCTGACAAGTATATCTGGAACAACCGAACGGGAGCAGTTAGGTAACTTTTTCAGAGAATTGGCAACGATGCAGAAAGAAGAACGGTTCGGATTATACGCAGTACAGTGTAAAAAGAATACGAATGTAGAGATGCCGATGGAGCTTATTAAGAGTTTATATCAGGTTTGCGTTGCGACATTTGAAGCCATGCATTATGAAATATGCCCGTATTTAGGTACAATAAATTATTTCTTTGCCCCGGAGGGCGAAGTGGGATTTAAGAAAATGGTGTTGGAGACATGGGAGGGATTGGCATTAGGAGCTTTTAACGTTATCGAAACCCCTGGAAACCATTATACTTGTGTGGAACAGAAAGAGAATGCAGAATATTTGGCAGGCTCATTATGTGACTTAAAAGAATGATGGACATTGTACATCGAGATTACTGCTTCTACAAAATAAAACATTTTTGGTAACTTAAAAGGCTGGCAGTTAAAAGAAAAGGATGTGATATGATGTCAAATAAAAATAATACTCGGTCTATGCTGCTTCATGACAGCCCGCAAAGTTTAGTATTAACAATAGAAGGGCATACTGAAAGGCAATGGGGAGACCGGATGTCTGTTCTAAGAAAAAAGGAGAAGATTTCAAACGAAACTTGTAGCCAGAGTTATGCTATGAATCCGGGGATGAATAGCTATTGCGCAATAGGGTAGAGTTTAATATAATCGTGAATTTTGAATAGAGAAATAATAAATTATGACATTAATCGTGCAACATTATGGTTTTCATATGATCAGCCAGTGTATAATCGTAATTTCAGGGCGGTTGTTGGAAAATAAGATTACAAGACATATAGTGAATTTGTGAAATCCACTCTGATGGATTCCGTACAGGAGATGAGTAATACAGGTAAGCATATCCGCTATTTGGACAGAGAAATACTGCCACCATGCTATGAGGATGAGTCCCTGAACACAAATTGTGAAAGCTATGAGAACAGCATATACCTGAAAGAGTTGTCTGCCACCTATGGAAAGACCGGGATGGCAAGGGCAGAGGACTGGCTGATGACGAAAAAAGGTAGGTAAGCGGTCCTTGACGTGATGGGAATAGTGCTGGAGCCGGAAGAACTAGTGAACACAATCTTTTACCTGAGGGAAGGGGAGCTGGGGGACGATGCGTTGTCTGGAATTAGCATAGTCACAATGCTGTGTGATTTTTTAAGAGGATGCTGGGTATCTATAAATTAAATTGACATCTTGACATTATTCTGAAAACGTCTATAATATAAAAATAAAAATTAATTTCAAATTGGGGAGCACTTATATGTCTGAACGAGGCAGATACAAGACGAAGCAACAAGATCTCATATTAGAGTGTCTGAAAAAACAAAAGTGGCGTTTTCTCACAGTGAGCCAATTCATGGACTGTCTTAGGGAGAAGGGAGTGGTCGTTGGGCAGACAACTGTATACCGGGTATTGGAACGCATGGTCGATGATGGAAAGATGATGAAGCTTCCGATGGAGGATGGTACCAAAGTACGTTATTGTTTTGCGGGTGAAGAAGATTGGGACAAGCTGGGGAAATTGGTATGTATGGGATGCGGTCGTCTTATTCCACTTGAATGTTCTAAAATGGCAGATTTTTTGGAACATATTTATAAGGAACATGGCTTCGAATTGGATCAGAAACACACAATCTTGTATGGCTATTGTGAATGCTGTAACAATAAGAGGTCTGTCCCGAAGATTGGTCTGTGATGGCAAAATGGCCTTTCGTACGAAAGTTTTGTTACGCAATGTATTTTTGCAGGGATACTGATAAAACTTTGTCAATACTACAAGCAAGGTAGCTATCAGGCACCCAAATTAGTTTCTTTTAGTAATAGTGAGATAGGGCGGGGGCGTGGTAAAGCTACCGTTTATCAGTTGTCTCTTACTTGAGATTATTGAGGAGGCTGCAAACACATTCTGTGTCATTGTATTCTAAAAAAATTCTGGATGATTGTAGAATAATGATAATGGAGAGGGACCTATATCTTAGAATAAACGATTGACGTTTTGAAGTCTGAGGAGATGGCAGGTTGCGAGACCTATGAAACAGGAAGATCATTGGTTTTAGTCAATGGAGAGTCCATAGGTTAAAAACTGATAGTGGAATGAGATAACATCCGTTCAAGATAAAAAAAAAGGAGGAGATGAAGTGGACTATTTAGATGAGCATAAAAGAATCTTTGCGTTCGTGACAGCGTTTCTTGTAACCGCTGTGCTGCTTCTCTCTGGCTTTTTTATTGTCACACATATAGAACATGAGTGTACAGGTGAGGATTGTCCTGTCTGCGCGGAGCTTCAGGAATGCGCTGCTACGATCCGCTTGATAACAGAAGCAGCAGGAACAGGAGCCATCGTCATCTTTGCATATATCATTACTCAAAAACTCTTATCATCTTACCAGACTGGACTCTATCTGTGCCCGGTTTCTTTGGTCAGCTTAAAAATCCGATTAGATAATTAAAACTTTCTTTCAACAAGGCTGTTTTCTATCCATATAACCGTTATCCTCTGGGATGGTGTACTCTGTGTATCAGGATACACGGTTTGGCGGAGATACGTTTGGACTGGGAACACGCCTTGTTTTTTGTGTGCTTGTATACCTGCTATTACTGTAAAAAAACACATTTCAGGAGGATGATTATTATGAATAAAAAATTAAATTCTACATTCTGCACACTGGCTGTGACAGCAATGGTTTCTGTTGCTATGCTTTCAGGGTGCTCAGGTACCACCGCTGCACCAGGGGCTTCTGATACAGACCAGGCTTCAACCACCGCTGTGGCAGGTGGAGATAAGAGTATGGGCGAGGCGTCAATGGAGGCAGAGAACACCGATGCTGGGATTGAATCAAAGGATACGGACGGACAGAAGCTGAAGGTAATGGCCAGCTTTTATCCTATGTATGATTTTGCTGTCAAAATCGGCGGTGATAAAGCGGAGGTGACCAATATGGTTCCGGCCGGCACAGAGCCCCATGACTGGGAACCGGCCGCAGCCGATATTAAGAATTTGGAGGAAGCGGCTCTTTTTGTCTACAGCGGCGGGGGTATGGAGCATTGGGTGGAGGATGTGCTTGCTAGCCTGGAAACAAAGAAGTTGGTATCGGTGGAAGCTTCCGCCGGAGTTACACTCAGATCAGGACACATTCATGATGAGGAAGAACATAAGGGAGCGGAGGAACACACAGAGGAAGAAGAACATGGCCATGACCACGGCCAGTTTGATCCCCATGTATGGCTCAGCCCTGTGAACGCAAAGAAAGAAATGGAAAACATTAAGAATGCTTACGTTAAGGCAGACCCGGAAAACAAAGATTACTATGAAAAAAATTATCAGACCTATACAGCCGAGTTTGATAAACTGGATCAGGAATATAAAGATACGTTGTCTGCCCTGCCTAATAAGAGCATTGTAGTGTCTCATGAAGCGTTCGGTTATCTCTGCGATGCCTATGGACTGACTCAGATGGGCATCGAGGGATTGTCTCCTGATTCGGAACCGGACCCGGCAAGAATGGCGGAGATCATTGACTTTGTAAAGGCCAATCACGTCAAAGTTATTTTCTTTGAAGAACTGGTAAGCCCGAAGGTGGCCGAGACAATTGCGGCGGAAACAGGAGCCCAGACCCGGGTGTTAAATCCACTAGAAGGATTAAGCGATGAGGAACTAAAAAATGGCGCAGATTATTTCTCTGTGATGGAGGATAACTTAAAGCAGCTGAAAGCTGCACTTGAATAAAAACAGGAACAGGAGTACTGATGATGGATGTCATTGCAGTGAAAGGACTGGATTTTTCCTATGGAAATACCCAGATATTAAAGAATATCAATTTTACTGTTCCCGAGGGCCGATTTGCGGTTCTATTGGGACCAAACGGGGCAGGAAAAAGCACCCTGATAAAGCTCATGCTGGGGGAACTTCCGCTAAGTGGACAAACAGGTAAGATTGAACTTCTGGGGCAGGAGATTCGGCAGTTTAAAGACTGGAAGAAGATCAGCTACGTTTCCCAAAACGGTATGGCATCCTGTCAGAATTTTCCCGCTTCCGTAGAGGAGTTTGTCCAAGCAGGTCTATACACCCAAATTGGAAAGTTCCGGTTTGCCGGAAAAAGGGAGAGGGAGCAGGTTCGCCGTGTGCTGCATCAAGTCGGTATGGGAGATTTTGCAAAACGGCTGATTGGCCGACTATCCGGAGGGCAGCAACAGAGGGTCCTGCTGGCAAGGGCGCTGATAAACGCCCCGCGGCTTTTGCTGCTGGATGAACCCACTTCCGGTATGGACGAAGACAGTACTACCTTATTTTACCGGCTGCTGTATCAGATTAACCGGGAGCAGGGGGTGACCATCTGGATTGTAACTCATGATCGGAAACGGCTCATGGCTTATGCAGACGATATCTGGCTTTTAGAAGATGAGAAGATGAAATTGGTCCAGCCAGGCAGAGAGGAGGGAGAGCATGGAAATCTTTGAATATGCGTTCATGCAGCGGGCCTTTATTGTGGGCATTCTTCTGGCGGCCATCATCCCGTGTATCGGGCTAGTGATTGTATGTAAGCGTCTGTCCATGATTGGGGACGCCCTGTCCCATACCTCGCTGGCTGGGGTGGCGGCCGGGCTGCTCCTGGGGCTGAATCCTGTCTTGACCGCTGCGGCTGCCTGCGTGGTTGCCGCTATTGGGATTGAGGCGATACGCAGGAAGATTCCCAGATTTTCGGAAATGTCCATTGCTATCATTATGTCTGCCGGGATTGGCCTGGCGGGCGTTTTGTCAGGATTTATTAAAAATGCAGCCAATTTCAACAGCTTCCTGTTTGGAAGTATTGTGGCAATCAGTAACGGGGAGTTGTATCTGGTAATCGCCGTCAGCATGGCGGTTCTGCTTATGTTTCTGCTTATGTACAAAGAACTGTTTTATGTGTCTCTGGACGAACAAAGCGCCAGGCTGGCCGGGGTGCCCGTAAAGACAGTGAACTTTCTGTTTACTGTTTTAATCGCGGTGACAGTTTCTGTCGCTGCAAGGACGGTGGGGGCTCTCATCGTCTCATCCATGATGGTGGTTCCCGTGGCCTGCGCCATGCAGTTTGGAACGAGTTACCGTCAGACGCTTATTTTGGCGGTGGTTCTGGATATTCTGTTTATGATTACAGGCTTGTTCGCTGCGTACTACCTGGGATTGAAGCCGGGCGGCACGATTGTGCTAGTGGGAGTATTGGTTTTGATACTAGTGTTTGTAGGAAAGAGAATTCTGAGATGAAAATAATTATATGAAATTGCAAAAGAGAAAAAAGCAGTACGGAACAGTAGGGAAATATTGCGGCAGGGATTTGTATATTAAAAGAACAGTTAGAGGGAGACTACAGAGAAGGATAGGCCTAAGAAGAGGTAAGAACCGATACCTCTGCCTGGCTATAATTTGCGTCTGCCTGCTGGCTACAGGCGGTCTGTTGTTTAAAATGAGAATACTTCTGGGTGATAGGGAAATATCGACCACGGCATCTGCCGCAGAGTCAGCTTCGGCTTCTGGCAAGGAAGCTTCGTCATCTCCTGGTGAGAAAGCTTCACTATCCTTATTTGACAAGACGGATGAACTGCTGGCCCAGGTGGATAGAGCCGTTTCCCAGTATGACTATGACAGGGCTGTGGAGCTGCTTGTAGGAAACGGGGCTGATAAGGAAGATCCGAGGATTGGGGAAAAACTTTCTGATATTGAAGCGGTAAAGAAAACTCTGGTGGAACAGGACATTTACCAGATTACCCATATATTCTTTCATATTCTGGTAGAAGACCCAGGAAGGACATTTCTAGACACAGCCCAGGGCAAGGGCTACAATTCTGTGATGACCACGGTTCCGGAATTTGAAGCGATCCTGACTCAGATGTATCAGAGAGGTTATGTGCTGGTCGGCATTCACGATTTGGCGGAGGTGAGTGAGGACGAAACAGGGATGGAACAGATGAGAGCGAAGAAAATCCTGCTTCCCCCGGGCAAAAAAGCATTTGTTATGAGCCAGGATGATGTCAATTACTATGAATACATGGAGGGGTCTGGCTGCGCGCGTAAAATACTTTTGGATGATCGTGGGAAACCAGTTTGCGAATACATGGATCAGGATGGAACTGTCTGGATTGGGGAATATGACTTAGTTCCCATTCTCGACCGTTTCGTGGAGGAACATCCGGATTTTAGCTACAGAGGGGCCAAGGCAATCTTGGCCCTGACTGGATATAACGGTGTCCTGGGATACCGCACCGATGAAACGTACGATCCGGCTTCTCCAAACTATGATCCAGACATGAAACCAAATCCCAATATCGAGGAAGACCGGGCCTATGTAAAAAAACTAACACAGGCACTGAAAGAGGATGGTTATGAGTTTGCTTCCCACTCCTGGGGACATCGGGATTACGGGAAAATTGACCTTGAACATATGAAAGCAGATATTGAGCGATGGGAAAAGAATGTGGCTCCTCTGCTTCCCGATCCCTGCGACATCATGATTTATCCCTTTGGATCCGATGTGGGGGACTGGAGGCCCTATACGGAAGAAAATGAAAAATACCGATACTTGCAGAGCCTGGGCTTCAGGTACTTCTGTAATGTGGATTCCAGACCATATTGGGTGGAAACAGGAGGCCAGTTCCTCCGGCAGGCCAGACGGAACCTGGACGGCTACCGGCTGTGGATGGATTATGGCTGCGGTGCAAATAGGCTGTCCGACTTAATTGATGTGAATACGGTATTTGATGCGCGCAGGCCAACACCGGTTGGATGGAAGTAAGCAATACCGGTTGGTTGGAAGCGGCCGGCAGAAAGGAGTGTATATGACGGATGTTTATGTGATATCTGGCTTTTTAGGAGCGGGAAAGACGACACTGATTAAAACCATGGTGCATTCCGCGTTCAAGAACAAGAAACTGGTTGTGATTGAAAATGACTTTGGGGAGGCCGGGATTGATGCCGGGCTGCTCAAGGAATGCAACTTGGCGGTTACCAGTTTAAGCGATGGGTGTATCTGCTGCAGTCTGACCGGAGACTTTGAGAAAGCGATGGAACGCATATTAAAGGACTACATACCGGATGCCGTATTGGTGGAACCATCCGGCGTGGTCAGATTATCCGATCTGATTAAAATCTGTTTAAAACAGGAGGACAGGGGCCTTATCCATCTGAAAAGGACAATAACCGTGGTGGATATACGGTCATTTGATAAATATAGAAAAAATTACGGGGGATTTTTTGAGGATCAGATTGCTTATGCTGATTTGATACTGCTAAGTCACCAAGAGGAAGGGGGGCAGGAAATTCAATCGGTTAAGATTAAAATTCAGGAAATGAATCCTGAAGCCAGAGTCGAGGCGGATTTTTGGGAATCCATTCCTGCATCTGTATTCCGGTATGGCCCGCGAAACAGCAACATTTTTAAGCTAGAAATGGAAGCAGCGGTCTCTATGAAACCTGTGCGGATTCGCAGCTGCAGGGAACCATCCCGTAGAACCGGTTTTATCAGGCGTCACTTCGCCAGGGATGTCTTTTCTTCTGTTACTATTGAGTGGAAAGAACCCATTACGGAGGAGCGGCTGGGGAAAAAGATTCTGCATGTTGTGAAACATGCAGAGGGGGAAATCCTCCGAGGAAAAGGGATTGTGGCAGATGGACGCCGGGGATTGGTATTCCACTATCTGCCTGGTAGTTTAAGCATTGAACCCGCAAACATAGTTGGGAATCAGGTTTGCTTCATAGGCACCGGCCTGGATGAACAGCAGATACATACATTATTCAGAGAGGAAACAACATGACAACACCGGTATGGGTCATAACTGGACTGCTGGATTCGGGAAAGACCACGCTCATCAACCAGTTGGCTGAACAGGAACTGGATGAACTGGATATCCTGGTCATCCAGTTTGAATCAGGCGAAACACCTCTGATAGAACAAGAACGTGTGAAGAAACTGGCATTCTCCAAGAGCCAGTTGGAACAGAGTCCATTCGGCATTGCCGATACCATCATTCACTACATTGATAAACACAGACCTGATTTAATTCTGATTGAATGGAACGGGATGGAGCATTTCCATAAACTGGAGAAAATGCTTCTCCAGTTTTCTGCAAAAGCAGTGCTGAGTATTGAAAAGGTGGTTTATGCAGCGGAGGGAGCCAGCTTTAAGACCAGGATTCCAGATGCAGGAGTGGCAACATTTTCACAGATTGCGGGCTGCGACTGTGCTTACGTGAGACTGAAGGGGAATCGGAAATCTCGGAATGGCATGGATGTTCTTTATGGCTGCAACCCAGATATCCAGGTCTATACCAGCTGGAACCGTTTTGTACGCGCCTTGTTCCGTTTCGGTATGAAGCCTCGGCATTGGTTCCTGATGCTTCTGACTGCGGTCATGTTGTATATGGCAGCTTTTTCCATGCTAAATGATGCGGGGGCTTTGCCAGAACGGTATATAAGCATATTCCTTGGGGTTTTTCTGCAGGCAGCGCCCTTTTTGGCTGTTGGTGTCCTGCTTTCCTCCCTGATTCAGGTTTATTTAAAGCCAGACTGGATTCAGAGAAGATTCCCCAGAAAAATTCTGGCTGGCCAGCTCTTTGCAGTGCTTGCCGGTTTTTGCTTGCCGGTATGCGACTGTGCATCCATTCCTGTATTCAAAGGTCTGGTCAAAAAGGGGGTACCCATACCGGCTGCTGTGACCTTTATGCTGGTATCCCCGGTGATTAATCCGGTAGTCATCCTCTCCACCTGGTATGCGTTTAATGGCAATTACAAGATTATCGCGGCCAGATGCGGCCTGGGTATATTGTGCTCTGTACTCTGTGGATTGACCTATCTTTTTAAACCGCCTGTGAATTATCTGGTGGAAGATGCCATGCCTATCCAGGCGGCGTGTGGGGATTACAGCCTTCTGGTAGAAAAGAGGACTCAGTTGTCCCGTTTTTCTCTGATGATGCAGCACGCGCAGAATGAATTTTTCTCAGTGGGCAAATTCCTGCTTACCGGAATCTTTGCATCCACCTTGTTTCAGGATATGATTCCACGGGCAGTTGCCGCAGGCGGCGCCGCGGCGCCGTGGAAAGCGCTTCTGGTGATGATGGGGTTGGCCTTTGTGTTGTCCCTCTGTTCCTCCTCCGATGCGGTAGTGGCCAGAAGTATGGCCGGGAGCCTTCCGGTGGGGGCTGTCCTGGGATTTTTGGTGTTCGGCCCTATGATGGACATCAAAAATGCTGCCATGTTGCTTTCAGGTTTTAAATCCAGTTTTGTTATTCGTCTTTTTGCAACCACATTTCTTGTCTGTTTTCTTGTGATAGGTGTATTTATGACAGGGGGAAGCGGAGGAATCAGAATATGACGCTGCGGGGAAAAGGAATCAACCTTCAGGTATTGACAGAATGTATCTGTTATCTGTTGTTTGGATACCTGTTGTTTCAGCTTACTTATTCAGGCGGGTATTTAAATTATGTGACTCCAAGGATGAAGCCGTATCTTTACGGCATGTCTGCTTTAATGTTTTTATGGGCGGTGTTTACAGGAAGGTACTTACTGACACCCCGGTATCGGGTAAAGATGGCCCGTTCTTTTGTTTTTATTATCCCGATTCTGCTGCTTGTCTTCCATCCGGCCGATCCTAGGGGGAGCAGTATGGTCAGAAGCTATGAGAGCTCCGGTTTTTCCATGAGTTCCGGAAATGGCGGCGGCCAGATGGCGGGAAATCCGGGGCGGCAGACAGCGGGGAGTACTGTGAGACAGACATTGCCTGCGGCCGGAGGAGAATCCAGGGGGCCTTTCTCCGATGGAGAATCAGGTTCAGGGCTGCCGGACGGGGAAAATACAGAAACGGATGGATACAGCGGAACTGATGCTTATCCAGAAGATGATACCGGACAGTCCTCCGGAGAAGAAAATCCATGGTATGACTTAAATGGTCTGGACGAGGCGGAAAAAACCATTACGATTGCAGATGAAGATTACTACACATGGATGTATGAACTGAGTAACTTTTATGAAAAGTATGAAGGCTATACCATTGTAATGAAAGGGTTTGTCTACCGTGCTCCAGACATTCAAAAAAAGTGCGATTTTGCCCTGGTCCGGCTGTCCATGTGGTGCTGTGCCGCGGATCTAAGCCCAATTGGTTTTCTGGTGGATAGTGACAATGAAGTGACATTCAAGGATGACGACTGGGTGACGGTAAAGGGTACATTTGGAATCAGCGAGGATGGAGCATCTCTGATTTTAAAGGCCCAAAATATAGAAGCGGCCGAAAAACCCGAAGAAGAATATATTTATCCATATTTTTAATAAAAGCAACGATGAAGTAGAATTAAAATGAAAATCAAAGATTGAAAAGTAAAACAGGAGCAGAATACAGTGGAGCAATACAGGAAACTGTGCCAGAAATTAAAAGAGGAGGGGGAACCATGTGGCATTAATCAGCCTCCCAAAGAATGCCTCCCCGATCCGGCTGCATAACCGCTGCCGGATTACCGGCCATTATCATAGATATCTGCTCAAATAAAGAGGACAGATTGTATTTTAGAAACTGGTCTACAGAGGCGGACTGTCGCGAATCTGGAAAGCAAGTTGGAAAACTAAAGGAGATTTATGGATAAAAAAATAAACATTTGACGGTGTGAAATCCGGAAAGGAAAATGTGCTCATGAGAGTCAAGGTAACATTGGCATGTATGGAGTGCCACGACAGAACCTATGCAACAACTAAAAATAAGCAGAAGCACCCGGAACGGATGGAGGTAATGAAATATTGTCCGAGGCTTCGGAAATATTTGCTTCATAAAGAAACAAAATAAAACGTTGGATTGTTTTTGCTTTTAGTACAATATTTCAGGCGAAGTCGTTATTATGAAGATGGAAACGTGTAAAGATATTTGTCATACATTTGGGATGAAAGAATTATATTCGCTAAGAAAAGAAACCATTGAACGGGGGAGCGCAAGTGCAAAGGAGAATCATGAATTCTGGTATATGCAGATGTTTGGAAAAGCCTGAATGGAAATGAAAGTCGGGCTTACATTTGCCTTCATGAATCTTAAAAGCTGGCGAAGATTAAGGTCAAATGGGGACTCCTGGAGGAAGAAGGCCCAGTCACAAGGTCTATTTTACACAATTCGGTTAATAAAAGAAAAATGGCTCTGGGATGCAAATCCCAGAGCCGCTTTGTCTACAGTCTGAGGAGGGCAAGCAATGCTGGCCCTCCTAAATGGATGCGTAATTCTTGTAACCATACTTAGGGCATACACCATTTTCATTCAGTTGCAATGCCGCACAGTGGACAACGTTCTACTTCCAGATGCGGAGTGTATTCCTCCGATGCCTGATTCACACCGCTGGTAAAGGTCAGCTTGACAATGTTTAGTTTGTCCTTTCTGTCTAACAAAAAAGGATTAAGTCTGTAAGCTGTTTTTCTTGCTTACAAAATATTATACGAGGGAGGTGAAAGAAATCGGATATAAGGATTGTGGCGGTTTTGCTATAGATATTCCAAACTATGAACAACTGATGGAGCTATTTTAAATAAGATTTGAAATTTAGTGAAGTTGCTTTTTTCTGGATAGTATGCTATACTCAATCCAACAAAATCTTATAGAAAAGAACCGTCTAAAAAGAAGGGCTTTTGATATTACACTTTGGTGCCATATGAAAAGGCTCTTCTTTTTGTTATATTCTTTAGATTTTGTTTTTAAGAAATCGTTTGAGGAAAACAAAAAATTTAAAATCAGGAGGGAAAAACAATGGAAACAATTTGTGTTCAGAGAAGAGAAGGCGCCATTAAGGCAAAAAAATTAAGACGTCTGGGATTCATTCCGGCCAATGTATTCGGAAAGTCCCTGCCAGATCCGATTTCAATTCAGTTAAAAGAAAGTGATGCTCGCAGACTGCTTCACCAGAAACGTGAGGGAAGTAAACTTATGCTGGACTTAGAGGGAACCGGACTGCCGGTTCAGATTAAAGAAAAAGAAATAGATACAATTAAAGGACAAATTCAGCATATCAGTTTTCAAGCACTAACAGCAGATGAAAAGGTGAACAGTGTCATTCATATTCTCCTTGTAAATGATGACAAAATACCAGGACAGCTTGATAAGATGCTCATGGAGATACCATACGCTTCATTACCTGGAGATATGATTGACACGATAACAGTAGATTTGGATGGTATTACGGTTGGAACTATTTTGACTGTGAAAGATATTCCGGAACTTATGAGTGATAAGATAGAATTAAAGGTTGATTCAGAAGAAATTGTACTTCGTGTCAGCGAGAGAAAACACCATGTTGAAGTTAAGGAAGCGGAGTAATTGTTATGGAACTCTTGGGGCGGTAGATGATTCATAAAAATTTGGAAATGGCGTGATTACGAATAGATTGACATAATTCGTATAACATTTAACGTGTTCAACACACATAAAGAAAAAAAGAAGAACTTTTGCTATGCTTTTGTGTTGAAAAAGTTCTTCTTTTTATTTCTTACATAAATTTAAAAACAAAATCTCTTTATGTAATGCAATTGTTGCAGGCACGATGTATTGCTGCACAGGCACAGAATTATGTGGATTTCTATTTTGAATTGCTTCTTAAAATGAATATAACAAAGAAGACATACAGCGATTTATGGATAACTGAGAGTGGAAGGAGGAAAAGGATTGAAACAGGAAAAGACTTTGGAGAAAGCAAAAGTGGATAATGTATATGAGATAGAGACAGATTCTGTTCAATGGTATTTAAAGCAGGCTGGAGTAGGTCCTCTATTGACAAAAGAAGAAGAAATAGAACTTGCATATTTGATACAGGAAGGCAGTGATGAAGCACGGCAGAAAATGATTTCCTCTAATTTGAGGTTAGTAATCAATCAGGCTAAAAAATATGTTACATATACACAATCATTGACATTATTAGATTTAATTCAAGAAGGAAATCTAGGATTGATAAAAGCTGTTGAAAAATATAATCCTGAACTCGGATTTCGTTTTTCAACCTATGCATCATGGTGGATTAAGCAGGCAATCACACGAGCAATTTCAGTTTTGGATAAAGCAATACGCTTACCCGTACATTTTTGTGAAGATATACAAAAAGTAAAAAGAGCAACACATGAAATCATGCAGCAGAATGATATTGTTACACCAGAGAAATTAAAAGATATCACCGGATTTTCAGAGGGTAAGATAGAAAAGATACTTATGAATATGAACCATACGATTTCACTTGAGACCCCAGTGGGGGAAGAAGCTACTCTGGGAGATTTTGTTGAAGATACACTTACCCCATCAATAGAGGAACAGGCAATGGAAAATGCTATGCAGAGGGAAATTAGTCGTCAAATGGAGTGCTTGAGACCTCGTGAACAGACAATTTTGGCTTTGCGGTTCGGATTAAATGGTCAGAATCCGCATACCTTGGAAGAAGTTGGAAAGCAAATGGGTGTGACAAGAGAAAGAATACGGCAGATTGAGATGAAAGCATTAAGAAAGTTAAGACATCCAAATAGAAGCCGATATTTGAGAGAGTTTATTTTGGGATAGACTGAAGGGGGAGAAATATGGAGATTATGAAGTTTTTCTTTCATAAGATTACTGTAACAGGCGAATTAACAGTAGCTGCTATCATTTTTCGAATATTTGTTTCTCTTTGTATTGGAGGAATTCTTGGAGCAGAAAGAGGAATAAAAAATAGACCAGCAGGATTTATGACCTATGTTCTTGTTTCAGTAGGGGCGACAATTTATATGTTAACAAATCAATATATTACTACAGTTATACCGGGGAGTGATCCAACAAGATTTGGGGCACAGGTTATAAGCGGAATCGGTTTTTTAGGGGCTGGTACTATTATCGTGACAAGACAAAATGAAATCAGAGGGTTAACTACAGCAGCCGGTTTATGGGTTGCAGCATCATTGGGATTGGCTGTTGGAACTGGATTTTATTCGGGTGCATTTATTGGAATCTTATTTACAGTGTTTGCACTTGTTTTATTAAAAAAAATAGATGTTTATATTAAACAGCATGCTAGAAGTATGGAGATTTATATAGAGCATAATATAGAATTTTCATTTCGTAATCTGGTAGATTATATAGAAAAACGAGGGTTTGACGTGTTTGAGATGCAAAGAAGCAAGATAAAAACTCTGGATAAGGATTTGGGCGTTCTTATTTTTTCGTTGGATTTAGTAAAAAAAGTAAATCATCAAGAAGTTTTAAACCATTTAAACGAAATTGAAGGGATAGAATATGTCAAAGAAATTGCTTAGAAAAGTTCCTTTATTGAGTGGCTTTTTCTTTTTTTGGACGAAAGCCTATCTCTACTATAGGCATCAAAATCCTAGAAAAGGCAATGACAGGTCTTTCTAGGTAACTGTAAGGGGAGATTGCCCAAAGAACCTTATAGGAGGCCATAATTAGAATGAGTATGAGGGGGCCAAGCGGTGAAGCTGTTTAAACCACCTTCAGAAATAAGAGCATGGATGTGGGGGATTACATTTTGAATTTCACTCGAAGATATGGAGAGGGAAGATAAGCCGGGGATAAAGTTTGCGCATTTAATAAGTTAAAAAACATGCATAGAATAACATTCCTGGCAGCACGAAACAGGCAGTTGAGACACGCGGAGTTTTTACGAATAGTAAAAACACAGGGCCGATGGAAGCTGGAAAACAGTTTATAGGACATACGAAAAGCCCATTTTAGGTTATATATGTTCCTATAGGAAGGGGAGAAACGGCTTTTTTTTAGTTGGAAAAAAGAAACTCCTACACCCCTCATGAGTGAGGGGCGGTGGACATGAAAGTGCCGAAGGAAGTTTGTTTTATGGGATGCTTTCTTGTATTTTTATACTTTCTACAGTGTAACATAAGATTTTCTTTTTGGTAAACAGGTTTAGACGTCCGGGGACTTCCCTTTTAACCAATCTGTCCAGACAGAGTAATACTTACCGAGCACGTGGGAACCATCAGTGGAATAGGTAGTCTTCAGAGCACCGTTTTCATCATCGAAAATGTCATTGACATCGATATAGCAGCAATCGCTGTTTTCTGCGATAGCTCTGATGCCACTGTTTATCTGGTTGATTTTTTCATTGGTATAGGTATTGCTGGAGGCGGATTTTTCGGCAGTTACGTGGAGGTTGGCCTCCAACACAATCATAGCGTTCGGCTGACGGGCCTTGATGGTATCCACGACAGACTGGTATTTACGGATAATACTGTTGTAATCGTAGCCCAGTTCGTTGATGCCCAGCATCAGATATATGGTGTGGTATTGTTGTTGGAAAAGGACTTCCGCCAGATTTTGTTTTAAGCCGCTTTTGGTCTTTACGGTGGATTCAAACAGGTTGAACACACTCATTCCAGAGTTGGCAAAAATCTCGGCGTTTCCTAAATCACCATATTCGAAAAGCCCCACAGTTCTGGAGTCGCCAATGAACAGGGTGCTGGTAAAGTCAGGGTTTGGAGGGATATAGCTGGGCCCCACAGAGGTAGCAGCGGGAGTTTGCGGTGCAGAAGTTGCGGGTTCCGATGTGGTGTCTATGCTGTCGAAAGAAGAAGCTTCCATGGAAACGCTTTCTGAGGAATCATTTTTATGGGCAGAATGTTTTGGAACTACATGAGCAGTATCATGAATAGCCGGCTCCTCCGGATGTGTATTTTCAGTTTGGCTTGTTTCCGGGTGGTCGTGTTTTACGGCAGAAAGTTCTGCATCGATATTTTCAATCATTTCCTGACCATTGCTACATACCCGGACGAAGACAGAGGTAACAATGCCGTAAACGGAGGCGGGTAATGTAGATATGATGGCTGATATAAGAAGGCTGAAAGCCAGAAGTAAGGTATACCAGTATTTCTTCATAGTTGTAATCTCCTAATTTAAAATCTGAAGTACAAAAATGGATCGTCCGCGCCCATTTTTATAAGGTAAACGCAGAGCCAGAAAACGGCTAGTAGGATTACCGCAGTCAGAAAGGAGCGCTTCCACTGTTTATAGAGTTTACGAGGCAGCTGTGTTATAAAGATTAGGCTGAGAGTCAAGGACAGCACATAAATCCGGCCATATTTCAGGAAATCTCCCGCAAAATAAAGAGACTGTTTTTCAGGAGCGAGAAAGGGGAACAGGCGTAGAAGATAAATTTTCATCTGTACCAGATCCGTCACTGCAAAGCTCAACCAGGTCAGCGGGATGGCCATTATCATATAGAGATGGCCGATTAGGGGACAGCCGTCCAGTAAATGTTTCAGCCCCATCTTCTCGATGAGCATGAGCAGGAAAATGACACTTCCCCATAGGATAAAATTCCAGCTTGCCCCGTGCCATAATCCGGTCAGTAGCCAGACCACTAGCATATTGCGAATCGTTGTGGCTTTGCCACAGCGATTACCGCCCAGTGGGATATAGATGTAATCCCGGAACCAACCGCCCAGAGTCATGTGCCATCTACGCCAGAATTCGGTCATGGACAGGGATAGATACGGATAGTTGAAATTGTCCGGCAGAGAAAATCCCATCAACTGTCCAAGTCCCTTTGCCATCAGGGAGTAGCTATAAAAATCAAAGTAAATCTGAAAACTGAATGCGGCCAGACCCAGCCAGGCAAAAGGAGTTGAAATACTTTCGTAGCCAATGGCCCCTACCTGGCTCCACAGCCGCCCAACCTGGTTGGCTAGAAGAACTTTGAGCCCCAGACCAATCGTAAATTCCCGCAAGCCGTTTTCAACATTTTTTAGGTAATGGCTACGCTGGTGGATTTGCTTACGTACGGAAGCGTAAGTGACGATAGGACCAGCAATTAGCTGTGGAAACATGGTGATATACGTGCCATAGTTGATAAAGGAAGTTTCGTGAAGAACATCCTTTCTATAAACATCAGCGAGGTAGGAGATGGCTTGAAAGGTGTAAAAGCTGATTCCGACAGGTAATGGAAACTCCGGAATCTGGATGGAAAATCCAATTCCCATTTTTTTAAAGATCCAATTTAGATTTCCTGCAAAAAAGCCGGAATATTTAAATAGGAACAACCAGATCAGGTTATAGCAGAGTCCGAATATCAGCCATTTTTTCCGGTGTTCAAGCCATCTGCGCCGTCCCAGAAGGAGGCCAATATGGTAATTTACCAGGACGGATAGCAGAAATAAGAAAAAGTACCAGGGCTCATTTTTTACGCCGTAAATATAGAATATAAGGCTGCCGGCAAACAGAACGGCGTTTTTCCATTTTGCGGGACATATATAGTACAACAGTAAAAACAGGGGCAGAAAGTGAAATAGGAAAACAAGGCTGCTGAAAACCATTTTTCATTCCTCCAGTAAGTACAGTATGGGTAACTCATTTATATTAGATGGAGCGAGAGTTAAAAAAGTTTCATTAAAATGTAAATTTTTATATAATATTACAGCGAACAACTGTGTACTCTATCATACTGTGCAATAGCCAGACTGCTATGGGCTCTATCAGTTGCCCTTTTATCAACCGCTGCATTTATGTAGTAAACAAATGCGCTGTATGATGTGCCTATCCTGTATAACTGCAACCATTATAATGGCTTATATCAAGATAGTTTTAGCATTCCTCAAACCATTGCTCAATCGGCCAGCGCAGGTATTGCTACAAGGTTCTTCTCCTTGCGATACGCAACGACACATATGCTGAACCTCTGTGCCTGGATGGAGCTGTTGGCATCTTCTGGCAGTGTCACCTATTCCTTGGAATTTTTTGAGGATGGGGAGGGGCAGAAGTAAGACAGATATTGCCGGCGGAAGGAGGCGAATCCCAGAGGCCGCTATCCGATGGAGAATCAGGTTCAGGGCTGCCGGACGGGGAAAATACAGAAATGGAGGGATACAGCGAAAACGATGCATATCCAGAAGATGATAGCAGACAGTCTTCCAGAGAAGAAAATCCATGGTATGACTTAAAAGGTCTGGATGAGGTAGAAAAAACATTACGATTGCAGATGGAGATTACTACACACGGATCTATGAATTGAGTGATTGTTATGAAAAGTAAGAAGGTTATACCGTTGTAATAAAAGGATTTGTCTTCCGTACTACGGATATCCCTAAAATGCGATCTTGCCCTGGTCCGTCTGTCCATGTGGTGCTGCTGTGCCGCGGATTTAAGCCCAATGAGTTTTCTGATGGACAGTGAAGTGACATTCAAAGAAGACTAAATGGTGACGGTAACAGGCGCATTTGAAATCAGCGAGGATGGAGAGTCCCTGATTTTAAAGGCTCAGAGCATTGAAGTATCCAGGAAGCCTGAGGAAGGATACGTTTATCCGTGCTTTCAATCGGAAAATAGGATGAGGGAGAATTGAAAGGAAAAATAAAGATTGAAAAATGAAAGCGGACACATTGTTAATTTAACAGATAAAATTCAGATATTTGTAAAAAATTAAAAATAGACTTCCTGTGTGATAGAATTACATATCAATTGCAAGATGTCTATTTTTATAATGAGAAAATCTAATATAAATTGTTATTGACATGGAACATCTTTTAATTCAGATCATCATGAAGTATTAAAAAATTGCACAGTACGAGGCACAAGCATCATAAAAGTCATACGTATATTATGAGATTGTGAAAGGAAGATGATTAATAATGTTTCCAAAAATCAGGGGAGCTCTGTAAAAGTGAGAGTTCTTTCTGATTTTTTTGTGTATAGAGCTAGGTATAACTCAATGAACTATTTTGGTGATTTTGTGGCAACTTTTATATTGATTAAAGATTAATACTATAGCTATGAAGAAAACAAACTTTTATTATTTTTAAAAATGTTTACTTCTTACAGGGTGCTTAAAAGGAACAGTCATTTTTTGTTTAGCAATAAGGATAATCGTCTATAATCAGGGCACTATAAATAATTATAAAAACCATATAATGTAAGGAGCAGAATTTGATGAAAAGAAATGGAAGGCTGGTAAAACGAATTGTTACGCAGGAATCTGTTAACAGATATTGCGAATGGCTTTATGGATGTGAGAAAAGCAGTGGAACTATTAAACAATACAAGCATTATTTATTGCTATTTATGCAATACATGAATGGGAAGAGTGTAGAGAAAAGAGATGTAATTATGTGGAAAGGAATACTGAGAGAGAGAATGGCTCCGGTGACGGTCAACAGTGCACTGGCAGCAGTCAATGGATTTTTGACGCATAATGCATGGCAGGATTGCCGGACAAAATTTTTGAAGGTAAGCCGCAGAGTATTTTGTCCGGAAAGCAGGGAAATAGATAGAGATGAATATAAGCGTTTGGTGAAATGCGCTTACAAGAAGGGTGATGAAAGAATGGCAATGCTTCTTCAGACTATATGCGCTACAGGAATACGAGTTTCTGAAGTTCCCTATATTACTATAGAGGCCGTAAAACAGGGAAGGGCAGAAGTTGAATGCAAAGGGAGAATAAGGACTGTTTTCTTGACTTCCCGTTTGTGTTATATGTTGCTGGACTACGCAAAGAAAAGTCATATTGACAGTGGGATGATCTTTGTGACAAGAAGCGGGAAGGCACTTGACAGAAGCAATATATGGCGAAACATGAAAAAACTGTGTGAAGGAGCCGATGTATTATGGGATAAGGTATTTCCGCATAATTTTCGTCATTTGTTTGCCAGGCTCTATTATGAACAGGAAAAAAACCTGGTTAGACTTGCGGATATATTAGGGCATAGCAATATTAATACAACAAGGATTTATACAATGGAAAGCGGACGCAACCATATGAGACAATTAGAAAAACTCGAAGTATTGTTTGACTTTTACAACAAATTTTCTCTTTTGTTGTAAAAACATTCATACAACCACAATTATTTTACTACATATTTCGAAAGAAGTCTACAGAAATTCTTAATAAATATTGTAATATTATGTTTTTAGACATAATAAAATGGCCAACTGATTTTTTTGGGGTTGGCCTATTTGTATTGTTTGCATCTATGAGTTTTAGATTCTAAAAAACTTTTTCTACTAGGTTTTCGCCTTCTTTCCACTGAATTTTGAAGCAGATTTACAACAAAAGAGAAAATTTGTTGTAAAGGGAGAATTATTTATGAAAAGAGTTTATGGGCCATGTTTACTGATTCTTTTTCTTTGTTTAGCCGTTATATGGAGTCTGCCGGCCTGCGGAATGAATGCTCAGGCTCAGACTCAGATGAAGGACATAGAGTTTGAAAAAAGAGGCAGATATGCTGAGGAAATGACCGGCAGAATTCCCGATTATGAGGTCTGCGGAGATAAAATGTTAGAACTGATTGAAAACAGCGAGGAACTGTCAGAATGGAAGGATTCAGGAGTTGTTTTTGGTACAGTGGAGGATGCTTTGTCATTTGGCCGTTATTTTTACCGTTACATATATCTCGGAAAACAGGAAATCCGGCTGGCAGTGGGAGAGAAGGGGGACAGGGCTGTTGTTTATGTGCAGTGTGACGATCCTCACCAGGCTGCGATACAGCATAGGCAGACAGAGGACAGGCTTTACGATATTGTAGCGGAAGGAGCCGGCATGGCTGAAAGAGAGAAAGCCTCATTTTTTTACGAGTGGGTCTATAGCAAGGTGGAATATGACACGGAACTAAAGAGGAAAACGGTTTACGAGGCTGTAATGGAAGGGCGTTCCGTGTGTTGGGGGTACGTCTCTGCATATCTGATGTTATGCAGAATGGCAGGTATGGACTGTGAACCGGTCTACGGCGGGGGTCACGCTTGGAACCGAGTTTGGATTGATGGGGGATGGAAGCATTGCGATATTACATGGGACAAGAGTGCGGGGCTACGCCGATGGAAACTGGTGCCGGAGGCGAAAATGGAGGAGGACCCCATGCACAGGACTTTCCTGTAGAAAATGGAGGACTCAGCCATAGGAGAGTTTCGCCAAAGCGTCAGCAGATGACTGAGTTTCGCAGGGCGAAAAAACGGCGGCGGATTCGAAGAAAAATGATACGGTATCTGACAGTGGCAGGTCTGACAATTGTTGTGGGAATAGGAACTTATTTTTTTGCTTCGGAAGGGGCATCTGTTCAAGATTATATTCAGGTACCGCCGTTGACTGTGGTTTTGGAGAGCACAGAGGCGCTGGGAGGTTCCGAGAAAGTAACAGAGAACGCAGCACCTGTAGATGTACCCAAGGACGGTGCAGAAGCCGCAGATGCACTGCAGTTGGCAGATGATTTGCAGCGAGGAAACTGGAATGGAAATGCATTGTTTGCAGTAATAGATGAAAATGAATCCCGGGAAGCATATATAGGGGAATTGGATGTGGCGGCCTACTGTGGCTGTCAGTACTGTATCGGAAGATCGGACACCTATGTCACTTGGTCTGGACGACTTCCGACACAAGGAACGACCGTGGCGGCTGACCTTAATGGGTTTGAGATTGGTGACGTGCTTAGAATCGGATCGGACATATATCGGGTGGAAGATAAGGTGTCGCCTGGAGCCAGGGAAGCATTATGCCTGTATTTCTCCAATCATGCAGACGCCATTGCGTTTGGCAGACAGATACTGCCGGTTTTTAAAATTAAATCTAGAGAGGAACATTTGGGAGAGCCCTTAGGGATTTTTGAAGTGACTGGTTACTGCGGCTGTGAAAAATGCTGTGGATTAAAAGGCGGATTGACTAAGGCAGAGAAAATCCCGAAGGCAGGGCATACAATTGCGGCAGATCCCGAGGTGCTTCCTATGGAGAGCAAAGTGGAAATTAATGATATTGTCTATGTGGTGGAAGATACTGGAAAGGTAGTGAAGGGAAATGTGATAGATATTTATTTCAATACCCATGAGGAAGCAGTGAGGTTCGGCAGACAGAAGATAAACGTTTATTTAGTGCCGTAATTGGATTGCAATGGAAGGATGGGGCTGGCCAATGTATCTGAAGTTTTGTGAATTGAAAGATTACCTGCTGGTGGTGGGGGCCTCAGCAGTTTATATATAGATACAATAGCAGAAAGGAAAGAATGAAATGAGAAAAAGCATGACAGCAATCATGGCTTTAACGTTGTCTGTGGGATTTTCAGCTGCTTTGGGGATGGGAAGTGTACAGGCGGCAGAAGGCTGGACCAAGATAAATGAGGAGTGGCGATATTATGACCAGAACGACCAGCTGGTAACCCTGACATGGAAAAAATCAAAGGATTATTGGTATTATCTGTCGGAGGACGGAACCATATTGAAGCATTGTGTGTTCAGGGATAAGGATTCTATTTACTATGTGGATGAAGAAGGGAAAATGGTACAGGACACATGGATATATGCAGATGCAGGAAGTGTTACCATAGATGGGTTTGAAGAGGGCTGGTACTATTTCGGTGCAGATGGGAAAGGTTACCGGCGTAAGAACAGCAGCTTTAAAAGGAACATTGGAGGTAGTATCTACATATTTGACGAAAATGGGAAGATGTTATCTGGATGGTTTGACGAGGACGGGAATCCCATTGAGGATTCAGACACCCCTTTTGTAGAAGGGGTTTATTATGCAAAAGAGGATGGAAGACTCCTGACCGGGGAATGGCTGGATTATGGGGAAATCGATGAAGGAATCGGGGGTTCCGACCTGGACAGTGAGGTTGCAGGAAGAAACTACACGGATTATGACAAGATGTGGATTTTTTTTGACAGCCATTCAAAGAAGGTTAAGAGCAATGGAGACCGTCTTAGACAAAAGACCATCAATGGAGCCAAGTATGGTTTTGATGAAAATGGCATCATGATTCCCTGGTGGAGTAAGGTGGCCAGTATCAGCAATGCAGATAAGAGTAATCCCAGCAGCGATGTTTCAGCCCGGTATTATTCCGGCTATGACGGTGGGGCGCTTCTGAAAGACAGTTGGTTTTGGATGTATCCATCGGAGAATCTGGATACGGAAGATTACTATGACCAGGAATGCAGTTGGTGGCATACAGATGAAAGAGGTGAGGTATATCGGAACCGTATTCGTAAAATCAATGGACGTTCCTATGCTTTTGACGGGATTGGCAGGATGCAGACAGGTTTTGTCCTCTTCGATGGAAAGTCTGAGTTTGTAGCCCGGTATGAAGTGGATGACTGGAGCTCAGAGGATTTTATTGAAGGAACTATATATGGTATTGAAAAATCAGATTTGTATCTGTTTTCTCCAGATGAACTTAACGATGGTTCCATGCAGATTGGGAAGGATATCGCGGTGGAACTGGAAGATGGTGTGTTTCATTTTGGGTTTGCCTCCAACGGAAAGGCGTTCGGTAACCGAAATCGGCTTCAGAAAAAAGAGGGCATGTATTATATCAATGGTCTTCGTCTGGAAGCGGATGAGGAATACGGATACGGGGTTGTAAAAGTAGAAGATGGTGCGGATACCTATTATCAGGTTGTGGACACCAGGGGGAAAGTGATTGAAGGCAAAAAGAAGATTGTAAAGGATAAGGAGGGCGGTTACCTGCTTATTATTCGAAATCGTTTGGTGGCTTGGTGCGGGGATGAAGATAAGCCAAGGTGGAGAAAAGGAGAGGAAGGAACCGGATTTTACCATTATGATAGGGGGAACAAGGAGGATCACTTTGCCGGAGGACTCATTGCGGCTGCGGGCATGGAGCCTGACATTGACGGTCTGCCGGAGGAAGAGCGGCTGAATTTTTAAAAGGAGATGAAAAATGTACAAAGGAGATGAAACAAATGAACAGCGGCATATATAGATTCTATAAACGCCTGACGGCCATGTTGCTGGCCATATGCATGATAGCGGGGCTTGTTATGGGACAGCCCAACATTCTGTCCTATGCATCCACGGAGCTTCAGAATGAAGATCTGGGAGATGGGGCCAGCGAGGCAACTGCATATACCTGGAAGAATGGTTCTGTGACCGGCCAGGGAGGGGGAGGAAATTCCTGGCGTTTCGACCTTAGGGGCCTGCAGGCAGGGCAGCATAATTATGCTCAGGCTGGTATTAAAACAACTTACAGTAACGGAGGGTATGCAACCTGGTTTCAGGTCGGGACTAATTCCAAACAGCTGATAGGAGGCAATACAAACGGCGGGGTACAGTCTTTGGATACCTATGGCATAGAGGTGAAGATTGCAGTATCCCCGAGTCCGGATAATAAGTATGTGTTTGTTGATTACTACGTCTATGACAAAAATGGTCAGGGCGGATTAAATGGCAGGACCATAAGAATGGGAACCGGAACCGATGTTATGATTGGAGGCACCCAGGAAGATGACTATGCAACGGTATATAAAAATGACCGTGGCTTTCATATGGTAAACCAGCATGTCAAGACTACGTTTGACTGCATCACAAACGACAGCAGCCTTGGAGTAACGCCTCCTGATACCAGATGGATTGGAAACTATGGCGCTTGGGGAAGCAATGTGTTTAATGAAGGCGGAGGCAGTTCGGTAAGTGGTATTGACTCGGGGATGGCCTATTCGTGGGAGTTCCAGCTTCATCCGTATGAGATGGTTCACAGGAGGGTTGCATTTGCCATCAGAGACACCTCCTATTATGTATCAGACCAGTACGGCCAGGACTCTACCAGCGCAGAAGGAACCTACAGCAGTCCTTTTAAAACCATTGAATATGCGCTTAATAAAATCGGAAATAACAAGGGGTATATTTATGTAATGGATTATCCGGATATTTCGTCCGCCATTGATGTGTCGGGAAACGGCCAAAAGGATATTACCATTGCCAGTACGGATTATGACCATGAGGGTCATCCTATGAATGAGGAGGGTGATTATATTAAAACCCTGACGCGCGCATCCGGGTATACGGGTCCGCTGTTTAACGTATCAGGCCCCACTTTAAAGTTTACTGACATTGTCCTGGACGGAAACCATGCGGAAAGTCAGGATTCCTTGATATCCGCTTCATCCGGAAAGCTGGAGATTAACAGCGGCGCTGTAATCACTAACTGCAGCGGCAGTGAGTCCAGCCAGGGAAGTGCGGTAAATGTAACGGGAAGCGCGGGACTGTCCATGAATTTTGGAACGGTTTCCGGAAATGTGTCCGCTGGAAAGGGAGCTGTTTATTACAATGGGTCAGGTGCATTTGAAATCAGAAACCGGAATCAGATATCGGACAACACAACTCCGTCCGGGAAGAAGGCAAACGTATATCTGGCTCAGGATAAATATATAACAGTTATGAGCGATTTAGACACGTCCCAGATAGGCGTTACAGCAGAGCAGCTTCCTCTGGCATCACCGGGAGGGATATCATCCCAGCCTAGTCAGGAAGTAAAGATAGCTGTGCCGTCAAGTAGTTATCCGGGGGCTGCAGGCTCCTGCCCCTTTGCGGATAATTTTAAAGCAGACCAGGAGGCGGGGAATTCCGGCGTGTATGTAAGCGCGGGAACGGAAATCCTTGGCAATGGGCGGAATGCAGTATTAAAGCGGAATGGATATACGGTGTCCTTTGTATACCGGGATTCTGCCACAGGCGGAACTGTAAATGGAGCACCGGCAAGTACCCCCCTGTCATATGCGGGAGGAGATGCGGTTGAGGTGAATGCGCCCGCCGCCATTACTGGATACAGCCTTACAGGCGTAACCATTGACCAGGGGACAGGCGGCACTCTGAGCGCCCAGGCAGATGCCGGTGCTGTGGATTTTGGCAAGGTAACGGGAACCATGCCGGGCCAGGATGTTGTTATTACATATGAATATACCAGAAACAGCGGTTCCATTGTATTTGAAGCCAATGGAGGGACCCCGGAGCCTCAGGCTCTGACCGGTTCTGTTGGAGGAAGCGTCAATGCGCTGCTGCCTAATATCAGCCGTTACGGCTACCAGTTTGTGGGGTGGAGTACGGTCAATGACAGGGTGAATCCAGATCTCATAAGCGGATTGCCATCAGAATTCCCGGAGGACCCGGTTACTTATTATGCAATTTTCTCACCGGACAGTAATGTGAAGTTTGATTATACGGTTGACTATGTCAATGCGGATGGTTCCATCGTGTTCCAGTCGACCACGTCCGAGGATGCCTACAGCGTGGAGGCAGAGGTTCATTCGGGGAAGAAGAACATCCATGGCTATACCTGGAGTTTGGCGGATTCCTCCACGAATCCGGCAACCTACAATTACGGTGATGGGCACGGCCCCGTTCCATTCGGAAACTTTAATGGAGGTACCGGTGACTTCTCGGGGAAGATGCCGGGGCAGGATGCGGCCGTGAAATATGGTTATCAGGTAGACCGCAGCAATCCAAATGCGAAATCCGCATTTACAGTTAAATACGTGACAGAAAATGGTACAGTTGTCCATACAGCTGACATACAAGATGTTTTCCCGGAAGATGCGATCGCGGCGGTTCCGGCGGATGTTTATGGCTTCCGGTACCTGTCAGGCAGCATTACGGCGGGAAGTACTGCAGATGATACGGACGGGCATCTGGTAAGCGCTGTCCAGGGCGGTTTTGACAGCGATGGAAGATTTACGGGAACCATGCCGAACCAGCCGGTAGAGATAACGTACCTGTATGAAGCCACGGAAGAGGGCTATGAGTATAAGATTCATTATTTGGATAATGGCACGCAGGATGAAAGGCTGAGAAACATTACAGGACCGGACATCCAAAATGTAACAGCGGATACGCCTGTGACCGCTGAATTTAAAAATATGTATGGTTATGTGTTTCAGGATGAACGCTCGGAACCTGCATCAGCAGGAACCTTTGACAGCAGCCATAATTTTACTGGAACTATGCCAAATGACCGTTTGGCTGTCACCTATCGTTATGACAGAGACCCATCAAAGTGGGCGAATCTGATATACAAGGCAGGAGAACATGGCGTCTTAAGACCAGGGAATGGTATGTCATCGGATGTTGTTACTTTATCCGGAGGAGCTTATAGGGTTTCCGTACTGATAAATGACGGAACCGTAGAAGGCACCGCGGGAAGCTATACATGGAATGACATACTGGAAAAGAGACTGGTTCCTGAAGCGGTTGCAGACACCTATTACCGCTTTGAAGGCTGGTTTATCGACCAGAATGGAAACGGAATCAAGGATAGTGGTGAGGAGCTGCTTTCAGCCGATAGCAGGTTTACAGGTTCGGCTGCCGTGACTGCCTACTTTTCGGGAGATCCTGACCAATGGGTTGATATTCACTTTGCGGCGGGAGAGCATGGAACCATAGATGCGGGGGAAAACGTAAATCTCCATATCCAATATGACCGTACCTGGGCCGATACCGCGGGAAATCGGCCGGCCTATACACCGGAAATCAATTATCTGGTTGATGGTTGGTATGATGGCGGAGTGTCTGTGGAAGATGACAGCAGACTTGTGAATGGAAATACCTATACCATACGGTTCTATCCGGACCCGGCAGTCTTTGGTACAGATGTGGCGGCGCGGGATGCATCAGCAGGTATTGATACGCAGGGAAAAGGCAGGATTACAGTCTATGGGACAACCCAGGGCTATCAGTATATCATCACGGACATGGAAGGCAATATAATAGATGTGGTACGCGGGAATATATCAGGACGGGTATATTTTGAAGACCTGTATCCTGGTACGCGGTATTTAATATATGAAGCAACAGGTACGACACAGGCACAGACTGGGAGGCCCATAGACAGTGTGATCGGAATCGTAAGCAGTGCCACTGAGGTTCTGGTCCCGGTAGTGGAGACCAATTACCAGGTTCTTTACGATGAGGAACATGAAGGGAAGACTGTTTTCGTGATTAAGCCGGCGGATACGGATTCCGATTATGCTATTTTAGATAAGGACGGACATGTGGTCATAACTCCTGAGACGGGAGATGGGGGCTGGCAGTCGGCCGGCGGCAGCCAACCGGCAAGCCTGACCTTCTCCGGACTGAATTACAATGAGGAGTATGTGGTAGTGGCAAGGCCTCATGGGTCATCCGGCATCACTGCGGAAAGCAAATTGGAAGACGGGACTCACATCAGCACAGATCCGGGCGGCGAACTGGATATTCCCAACTATATAGTGGAGGCGATTAATGGCCAGGTCCACTCTGTTGATGGAGTAGAATTAGATATCCCCAGATATGATGAGGTCCATAAAGGCGATGAAGTGGTGCTTCACGCGGAAGAAACCGATGGAAATGGACAGAATTTCCTGTACTGGAAGGTGACAATCGGGGCAGTTCCGGGAATGACAGAAACCATACGCCGTCAGGATGTGACATTTACGATGCCGGATTCCAACGTAGTTATGACAGCTTATTATGAGCGTGCGTCAGCGACACCCAGCAATGCAACGGTGACGGATGAAGTACGGGGAGGTAATAAGCATGAGATGGCTCTGGACCCCAATGAAATTGAAAACCTGGAGGAGGAGCTTACCACAGACGCAGACCGGACCCTTATGGATGTGAACCATGCAGATGTGACCTATAAAGTAGTATATAAAAAGAATGTGGTAAAGGCGACTGAATCCAATGCAATTAAACGTTCGTCTTATTATGACAGTGACCATGAAGAAGCGTACCATGGAGCCTGGGGATTGAATGTAGATATTGAACGGTATGTGAACGGGCGGAGAGTAGGGGTAGCTTCGCCATCAGAAGCAACATTTAATACATATGTGCAACTGGATAAAGAAGATGTAGACATGATGGACTATCAGCTGTTTGCTATTTCCGAGGATGATGATGGGGAGCTGATAATTGATTCGGTTACTATGTCTGATGATCCGGAAGAGACCGGCGGTTTGTTTACATTTACGGCTCAGGCCGGTATGAGATATGTGCTCATCTATTCCAGGGCATACAGGATTTATTTTATCAATAATAAAGAAGAACCAAAATACCGCTATTATTTTAAAGTGCGCCGGGGTGAGACACCGAATAGTGGAGACTATTCCTTTGAATACAGCCAAGTGGAGACACCAATCGATTCATTTATTGATAATGAGGGGGTTGAATTTAATTATATTGGCTGGGGTTACCGGGAAGACCGGCTAAAGGAATTTGACCCGGACAAGGAAATCAAGAGGAAGACGTATGTATATGCGTTTTACGATGATAACAGCGGTGAAGTGAATGATGCCAGGAAACAGCTGGAGGATGCAATCAAAGCTGCAATCGAAAAATCAGACGATTACTTCCTGACGCTGAAGGAGACAGAAAAGATAAGGGAAGCCATAGAAGAAGCTATGGATGTATTCGATAGAACGGGCCCCCGGGCAACTCTTGATGAACTTTTGGAGGCCTTGAACCGTTTGGAGGAAACATGTAAACCCTTCGATAAGATTCTGGAAGACCGGTATGACCATTACGATAAACTTCAGAATGGAGGAAACAGCGGAGGTACATCCGGCGGAGATGGCTGGGGCAGCGGAAGCCATGGCGGTTCAGGAAGCGGTTCAGGAAGCGGTTCGGGAGGAAGCAAAGGCGGATCGAAAGGAGGAGGTGGCAGCGCTAGGTCTGTCAGCACAGGCGGACCTGTCACAACTCCGGCGCCTTATGTTGCGGAAACCAGTAAAAGTTATGTAGTTGGAACCAATGGGAACTGGGAATTGGTTGATGCGTCCAATGATAAATGGGCCTTTGTGCTTAACGGGGGTATACGCCTGACCAGCATATGGGCAAAGCTTGATTATGCCAATGGTGATGTGAATAAGAATGGTTGGTATCATTTTAATGCGAATGGTCTTATGGATTACGGTTGGTTCAGGGACGAGCATATGAACTGGTATTACTGTAATGCGAAAAAAGACGGCTGGCTGGGAAAGATGAAGACAGGATGGCATTATGATGAGGTAGATAAGCATTGGTATTACCTGGATTTGATTACAGGCCAGATGGTAATGGGATGGAAGGAAATTGAAGGAAAATGGTATTTCTTTACACCTCAGAATACGGCACAGACATACTCATATGACCGCAGCACCGGGAAATGGGTGTTTATGCAGAATCAGGAAAGGCCGCTTGGCTCCATGTACAGCAACGAGAAGACACCGGACGGTTATCAGGTAGGCGCTGATGGAGCTTTACAATAGCAGGAGGTTTTATGAAAAGGACAAATAAGATTAAGGCATATCTGGCCCGTGTCTTGGCCGCGGCCATGGTGATCACCATGGCCGCGCCTCCGGCGCCGGCGTATGCATTGAATTACGGGGATCCGGCAGTCATTCGGTTTGATCCCAAGGAGGGCCCGGATTTATCACATTCAAACTATATGAATGTTCCCAGAGATGGAAACCGGATTACGTATGCTACCGGACGAGCTGGTCATCCACTGGCTGAAGCAAGTGATTTCAATGGAATTGCCGTGGAAAATCTGGGTTCTGGTGACAGGCCGGTGCTGCCTGCATTTGACGCGGATTTGAGTTGGCCGGGATATACCTTTGACGGCTGGTATAATGCAGATGGTAATAAGATACTGTATCTGCCCTTTGCGTTTCCTTACAATTCAACCACGGCATATGAGGCACGCTGGAATGGTGATGCGTCCAGTCAGTTTGATTTTACAGTCATGCATTACCGGGACCTGAATGAGGACAGAAATGGAAACATGAATGGAGAAGACCCGAATGCATGGCCCGAAGCGGATGACAGCCAGATATATAAGTTTTTTGATGACGGAAGCTGGACAACCCGGGTGACGGCCAATACAGCAGTATCTGCCACCTACAAACGGGATATACCGGGATACAAGGTATCTTCTGTACTTATTAAGAACAACAAAACCCGCCGTTTTGATGACGCCTCAGGCCATGGGACGCTGGGGGAGGCCGCGACCATTAATGAGTCTACCCGGTCTGTTCGCGGAAATATGCCCAATGATGACTTGACTGTGGCATACAGATATGAGCCTGACAGTTCAAAGAAATTTGCCCTTCGTGTAGAATATGCAGATGGGAGTGGCCGTGCGATCCGTACTCCGGAAAGCTATCTCTATTCCGCGGAGTCGCAGGTTTCTGCTGCACCGGCACAGATTACGGCTTATACCCTTACCGGCGCTCAGATAAAAACAGGCAGCGGGGATATAGATGATTTGTCGGGAAGAGGGATATATTCGGCGCAGACAGCAGGATGCACATTTGATGCCCAAAAGAACTTTACCGGAAAGATGCCCAATCAGCCGGTAACCGTGGTATATACTTACGAGATTGACCCTTCTTATGTAACCCATGTAACCATTAACCGGATAGACAACCATAACAATGTGCTGGCTGAGCCGGAAACAAGGGAGGTGTCTCCTAATGAAACAGTGACGGTAAATGTAGAGCGAAAAGCCGGGTATACGTATCCGCCTAACATTGGATGGAATGGAACATTTACCGATATCAGTATGGACCAGACAGCAGCCACGCTGAGTTTTAAAACAGACTTTACAGGCGGCACTGTTACGGTTACCTATAATGAAGATCTGAATGATACAGCACATTGGGCCAGGATAAACTATTACAACAGCGAACATGGAAGTTTGTCAGGAGACAGCAGCCCGCGTTCCTTACGGCTTGGCACCCACTCCATTGATACAATCACAGAAGGGATCACGCCATCTCCTGAACAGCACTATATGTTTAACGGTTGGTATAAAGCCAATGCTTCCGGTACAGGTAAAGTAGGAACCGTGTTGACCGGAGATATTGAACTGACCGGAGACCTCAAACTTTACGCGGATTTTGTGGAAGACCCGGGACAATGGTGTGATATAAGATTTGAAAGCGGAAGCCACGGCTCTATTTCAGGAACCAATTCCATGCATGTGCCGAAAGGGACTCTGTGGTCTCAGATTTCCCTGCCCCAGACTACACCGGACAGTAGCTATATGTTTGCTGGCTGGTTTGATGAAAACGGGAATCAGGTTACGGACTCTAATATGCCGATACTGGCGGATCAGACTTACAGGGCTCGCTTTACACCTGTGGGAGGCGATGATGGAATCCTGTGTATCCCGGACGGAACAGGTAGCATCGGAAGTGGCGGGATGGGTAAGATTGAGATAAGCGGAGCAAATGAGGCGCGTAAATATGCCCTGACGGACAGTGATGGACGGCTTTTGGCAGTGATGACAGGGGAAGAGCTTGGCAGCGGCTGCTTTGAAGAACTGCCGCCCTGTGACAGCTACGATGTGTATGAGATGGCGGAAAGCGCAGCTCCTGTTGTTGGAGACCTACTGACAGATTCAGTAGACCCATCCTTAATAAGTCAGCCGGCCCGTGTCATGGTACCGGCTATTGGAGGGAATTATTCTATAGCGGATGATACGACAGAGGGACGAAAGAAGATTGTTATCCGCCCGGCAGGAGAAAATACTGTGTATGCGGTTCTTGATATGGATGGAAATGTGGTCAGTCAGGATGGGAACGAAGACGGATGGGTAAGCCCGTCCGGCAGTCCGCGGACAGTAGAACTTGCAGGACTTGAACCAAATGTATCCTATATCATCGTGGCCAAACAAGCAGATAACGGCGATGCGCCTTCAGACCGTATGATAAACGGGAGCCAGGTAATGGTAACAGGCACTTCGCAGCAGGATCGTGTGTATACCTTCCGTTTGGTGAACGGAGGTTATGTGGAATCAGTGACAAGAAACGGGGAAGCGCTGGATGTGGAAGAACATACAGATGAAGTCCTGGTAAAGGCAGGGGACCAGATCAGGATATCTGCGGAGGATATGAATCCTTCTGGGCAGTCATTTAAACAATGGGAAGTACAGATTGGTAATTTGCATATCTCATACCTGACCAGAAGAAATCAGACCGTGGAAATGACAGCGGGAGATGTAATCCTCCAGGCCATGTATGAAACGCCTCCTGTAGCGACTGCCTCCAATGCAACGGTGGATTATTCACCCAAAAACGGGATATTTGCCCTGGACAAATCAGATGAAGCACTTCAGGAATTAAAGGAAGAACTGGTTGATAACGATGAGGATAGCACAGCTCTTTCAAACGGGCAGCGGATAGCTTATACAGTTAAGTTTGACCGACATGCACCGGTGGCATCTGCTTCGGAAGCTGTGAGGCAGGAAGTGGATGACGGGGAGAGCGTTAAGACACCATGGAGTCTGGATATCGGACTTACGCGAAAGGTGGATGGAACCAATAAACCACTGGTGGAGGATGCAAATCTGACTCCAGCAATTAAAGTGTTTGGAAAATTAGACACCAGTCTTTTGGGAAATCTGGAATACAGGTTATGGAAAATTAATTTTGGAGAGGATGATGGTGATACGACCTGTGAAGAAGTCCTGATGACACCTGACCCGAATGAAAATGAAGACTTTACTGGAAGCTTTGCCTTTGAAGCTAATATCGGTGATACTCTGGTATTTAGTTATTATAAAGCGTATGAAGTGACCATCATGGATACCGGAAGGGGGCAGGTTCATACATTTAAGGTAAGGGATGGCAGGTCTTTGGATGATACGGAAGACTATATGGATTTGGATATTCACGAAGGCTATCTGGATCCCATTACAGGCATAGCGTACGAGTTTACAGGTGTGTCGAAACGCCAGTCTGGAGGAGGGATGTATGATACTTCAGAGCCTGTGACAAGAGATTTGAAACTGTATGCTGACTATGAGCCGGAAGACGATACCCAGTGGCAGGAAGCAAAAGAAAGGCTGCAGGAGGAGATTAATATCGCCAATGCCCTGAAGAATAATGGGTCTGTAAGCGCAGAAGACAGAGATGCCCTTACTGAGGCTGTGGATGAGGCTGTTGAAGTACTGAACCGCCTGCCCAGACCTTCGGTTGACGACCTGGAAAGTGCCTTTGATACGCTGAAAGCACTGGTAGACAGTATTAGCAGTGGCGGCGGCGACAATCCTGGCGGAGGAGATAACCCTGGCGGCGGCAATCCCGGCGGCGGTAATCCCGGCGGCGGTAATCCCGGCGGCGGTAATCCCGGCG